>Ga0209467_1000440_pt1 | contig 59792 bp, 46 predicted proteins | sample Higcelwee11metaG_FD_187175 | JGI IMG/M metagenome (GOLD analysis project Ga0209467, IMG submission 187175) | Freshwater pond sediment microbial communities from the University of Edinburgh, under environmental carbon perturbations - High... | ecosystem: Environmental > Aquatic > Freshwater >... | reverse complement strand
GACCAGGTCGCGGAACATGGGCAGCCTGCCGCGCAGGGTGGCGATGAATTCGCGGGTCTTGGGGATAAATTCCGGCGGCAGGTCCATGGAAACGCCGCCGAAGGTGAACGAGGAATAGGTCAGCCGCGATCCCGTGACCATCTGCAGAATGTCCAGGATGCGTTCCCGGTCGTCAAAGGCGTACATGATGGGGGTGAACGCCCCCAAATCCAGCAGGTAGGCCCCCCACCACAGCAGATGGGAGCTTATCCGGTTGAGTTCGCAGGTGATGACCCGGATGTACTCGGCCCGCTCCGGAACCTCGATGCCGGCCAGCCGTTCCACCGCGCCCACGTAGGCCCAGTTCCAGGCCAGGGCGTGCAGGTAGTCCACCCGTCCCATGTTGGGGATGAACTGGGCGTAGGTCCGGTTCTCGGCCATCCATTCATGCATGCGGTGGATGTAGCCGAGCACCGGTTCGGCGCGCACGATGTACTCGCCGTCAAGCTCCAGAAGCACCCGCAGCACGCCGTGGGTGGAGGGGTGCTGCGGCCCCATGTTGACGATCATCCGGTCCCCGGAGGGATCGGGTTCGAACCGGGCGGCGTAGGAGTCGCCCCAAAATGACGGATCGATGGAGGGCGTGGCGGCGGTGGCCGCCGTGTGTTCGCGCATGGCGGCTACCCCTTGGCCCCGGCGTCGCCGGAGGCTTTCTTGTCGGTGTCCTGCTCCTGGGCCGGGACGCCGCAGTCCACGAGATATTCCAGGGGGAGCACATCCGTACGACTTTTGCGGACCTTGTCGCCCTTGACCAGCGGCGGCGGGGTGCCGTCGTCGGGCAGAAGCAGGGCGTGCAGGTTGGGATGCCCGGTGAAGACCAGACCGTGAAAGTCGTGGCACTCCCGCTCATGCCAGTCCGCCCCGGAAAATATCTCGCTAATGGTGGGGATCGAGGCGTCTTCGCGAGGGGCGCTGACCCTGAGGGTGATGCGGCCGGGTTCGGTCCAATGGTCGAAGTGGTACCGGACCACGAAGCCCTCCTGCACGTCGCAGGCGGCCAGGGTCTCCAGGTGATACCCCTGCTCCCACATGACCCGGCAGGCTTCCACGATGCGCGCGCGGTCCACGAGCAGGCTCAGTATCTGCCCGGTGCGGGCGTGGTCCAGGGGGGTGACGCAGTCGGCGCCGACGGTGGCGATCCAGGCGGGAATCATGCGACCTCCGCCTTGCCCGTCAGGGTCTTGGCCACCGGCCACCAGCGGCGGCCGGAGATCTTGTGCTGGAGTTGGAAAAGCCCCTCAAGCAGGGCTTCGGGCCGGGGTGGGCAACCGGGGACATAGACGTCCACAGGGATCAGGTTGTCTACGCCTTCCACGATGGCGTACTGGCCGGGACACTTGAACGGGCCGCCGGAAATGGCGCAGTTGCCAAGCGCCATGACCCACTTGGGGGCGGGCATCTGTTCGTAGAGCCGCACCACGGCCGGGGCCATCTTGCGGCTGACCGTGCCGGCCACGATCATCAGGTCCGACTGGCGCGGCGAGGGCCGAAAGACCTCGGCCCCGAACCGGGCGATGTCGAAGCGGGCCATGCCCACGGCCATCATCTCGATGGCGCAGCAGGCCAGGCCAAAGGTCATGGGCCAGATGGACATGGCCCGGCATACGTCCACGATGCGCTGCACCGGAGACATGTTCACCAGCGCCGGTTCGACGTCGGTGGCGGCCGGGACGACCCCCCCTAGCTGCGGGGCGAGATTTGGATCCTGCGGGGCCATTCGAACACTCCCTTGCGCTGGAAATAGACCACGGCCAAGCCCAGGACGCCGAGGAAGACCAGAATCTTCCATACCGGGGCGAAACCGACGGATTTGTTGAACCAGGTGGCCACGGGGAACAGATAAAGGATGTCCACTTCAAACGCCAGAAACACGATGGCGTAAAAGTAGTAGTTGATGCCGAACCGGGCCAGGGCGTTGCCGTGGGTGGGCACCCCGCATTCGTAGGGTTCGCCTACTGCCCCGCCGGTAGACTTGGGCGCCAGGAGGATGGAGCCCAACAGGGGGCCTGCGGCAAAGGCCACCCCCGAGAGAATGAAAATGATGAGCGCCGCCTGCAGCCAGGTAAAAACCATCTGGTCCTCCCTTGTCACGCCTTCGGTCTGTGGGAACCTCAAGGGGATGTCGGTTTCGCGACAAACCGCGTAAGTCGCTGTCTGGACACTTTTATTGTGGGATTAGAAAGCCCCAATCAAGGCGAAAGTCAAGAGAGGGAACCAAGTTTTTTCGTTCACATGTCTCGCGTCGGCTGAAAACTCGCGCCGTTGCTGCATAGTTCATTTTTTCACAACACTTTTCCCTTGCCTGTCTCTTCCTCTGTGATAATTTACGGTCCGAACTGTCAGGCGGACATAAGCGTATCCATCCCAGGGGGAACCATGAAAAAAAGTGTCTATGGCATATGCGGCATGTGCACCGTACGCTGTCCCATGATGAGCGTGGTCGACGACGGCAAGCTGGTCACCATCCACGGCAATCCCCACGCGGGCGGCATCAAGGGGTCGCTGTGCGCCCGGGGTGCGGCGGGCATGGCCCTGGTCAACGACGACGAGAGGCCGCAGTTTCCCATGATCCGCGTCGGCGCGCGCGGCGAGGGCAAATGGCGGCGGGCCACCTGGGACGAGGCGTTGAACTATGTCGCCGAGAAGCTGGACAAGATCAAGGCCGAGCACGGCGCCAAGTCCATCCTTTTGTCCGACCGGGGCGGCCCCTTCCGTGAGATCTACCGGGCCTTTTTGCGCGGCCTGGGCTCGCCCAACTACTGTAATCACGACTCGGCCTGCGCCCGCAACGTGCAGCACGCCGCCTTGTCGGTCTTCGGCTTCGGCCGCAAGACCGTGAGCTATGACCTGAAAAACTGCAAGCACGTGATCCTGCAGACCAGAAACATCTTCGAGGCCATCAACGTCAAGGAGGTCAACGACCTGCTCGACGCCAAGGCCGGCGGCTGCAAGATCACCTGTATCGACGTGCGGGCCTCGGTGACGGCGGCCAAGGCCGACAACTTCTTCCTCATCCGGCCGGGCACGGATTACGCTTTCAATCTGGCGGTGATCCACGAACTGGTGACCAAGGGGCTCTACAACAAGGAGTTCGTGGAGAAGTGGTTCCACGACTTCGAGGCCCTGGCCACGTTCATCGCCCCGTACACCCCGGCCTGGGCCGAGGCCGAGACCGGCGCCCCGGCGGCGGCCATCGAGAAACTGGCTGTGCAGCTTGCGGCGGCCGCGCCGTCCGTGATCTGGCATCCGGGCTGGATGACCGCCCGCTATAGCGACTCCTTCTACATGAGCCGCACCGCCTACATCATCAACGCCCTTTTGGGGGCCATCGGCGCCAAGGGCGGCCTGCCCATCGCCAACGGACCCGGCGACGTGGGCAAAAAAGGCGTCAAAGACCTCATGGCCATCTATCCCAAGCCCGAGGACAAGCGTGTGGACGGCGTGGGCTGGATGGACGAGCGCACCCACTTCGATAGCGGGCCCGGCCTTGTCAATCTGGCCTATGAGGCCATCGCCACCGGCCAGCCCTATCCCATAAAGGCCTATATCGCCCATCGCCATGACCCGCTCATGGCCTTCCCGGACACCAAGGACGTCAAGTCCCTGTGGGAGAAGCTGGAGCTGCTCGTGGCCGTGACCTTCTCCTGGTCCGACACGGCCTGGCATGCCGACGTGGTGTTGCCGCTTTCGCCGTATCTGGAGCGCGAGAGCACCATCGCCACCAAAAAGGGCGGCAATCCGTTTTTCTTCGTGCGCAGGCGCACCGTCGAGCCGCGTTTCGACACCAAGGCCGAGTGGGAGATCTATTGCGGCCTGGCCAAGAAGATGGGCCTGGACAAGATGGCCTTCGACTCCATCGAGGACATCTGGAAATTCCAGCTCGAAGGCACAGGCTATACCATTGAGGACTTCGAGAAGACGGGCATGGTCACCCTGGGGGCCGGGCCGCTTTGCCGCGAGCCTGATGAAAAGACCTTCAAGACCCCCTCGGGCAAGATCGAGATGGCGTGCGCCAAGCTGGAAAAAGACGGCGTGCCGTCCCTGGCGCCTTACGTCTCCCCGGAGCGTCCGCCCCAGGGTAAGTACCGCATCACCTTCGGGCGCTGCGGGGTGCACACCCAGGGGCACACGGTCAATAATCCCCTGTTAAACGCCCAGATGTCCGAGAATCTGGTGTGGATCAACACCTCCGAGGCCGCGAAACTGGGCATCAAGGACGGCCAGTACGTGGAGGTCTCCTCCGGGGAGCACAGCGGTCGCATCAAGGCCTTCGTGACCCCGTTCATGCACCCCGAGGCGGTGTTTATGGTGCACGGCTTCGGGCACACCCTGCCGGTGGAGAGCCGGGCCAGGGGCAAGGGCGTGGCCGACAACGAGCTTATGCCCCAGGGCATCCGCAAGTGGGACAAGGGCGGCGGGGCCATCGCCATGCAGGAGCACTTCGTGGAGATACGCACGGCCTCCTGACGGGTTTGGGCTCATTGAAGCAACCCCGGGGCGACGTATCCCGCGTCGCCCCGGTTTTTGGAGGCAACCCTCGGAAACGAGGCGCGCTGACGCTGTATCGTTTCCGTCATCGGGAACATTCGGGCGGCGACCGGATGTCCGGACGACGTGCTTTATAACGAGAACGCGATCTGTAGCATGGACCGCACCCCGCCCGGCGACGCCGTAAGGTGTCGCCGACCTTGTCGGGACGGTGTGGGCCAAGCCGGTTTTCCCCTTCGGCCAGTCTTGCCCCCTGCTCGCGATCTGATTTTCTCCTGAAATACCATGTTTTACGATGGTCACACCCGCCATGTGACCGTAACGGAGGGATCATGGGCATCCGCAGAAAGATGTTTCTTCCTATTGCCGCCGCATTCCTGGTACTTGGCGGCGTGAGCCTGGCGGTCATGTATTTCCGGCTGGACGGCCTGGAGCGGGATTTCATCACGCAGATCATCCAGAACAAGGCCCGCGAGGTGGACAACGCCATCGACACGGCCTCGCGCATGACGCTCGAGCAGGCGGCGCTTTTTTCCAGACTGCCGGTGGTGGTGTCGGCCTTTGAGACCGCCCATACCGGAGACATTCGCGCCGAGAGCGACCCCATGGCCCAAAAGGCCCGGGAGGAGCTGCGGGCGGCGCTTTCGCCCTTCGTCAAGGGTTATGCCCAGGCCATGGACGGCCGCAAGTTCCAGTTGCACTACCACCTTCCAAGCGGCAGAAGCCTGGCGCGGGTGTGGCGCGAGAAACAGGTCGTCCGGGACGGCAAGGGCCTGGACATCTCCGACGACCTCTCCTCGTTTCGGCCAACGGTCATGGAGGTCAACCGCACCGGCAAGCCGCTTATGGGCATCGAGCTCGGCGAGGGCGGGTTCGTGTTCCGGGGGATTGCGCCGGTGGTGTCGCCGGACGGCAAGCACCTGGGATCGGTCGAGGTCCTAAGCGAATTCGCCCCCATCCTGGCCAAGGTGGCGGGCGAAAACCAGGACATGGCCCTGTACATGAACGCCGAGTTTTTAAAGATCACCGGGGCCCTGCGCGATCCGGCCAAGAATCCGGTCCTGGACGGCCGTTTCGTGCAGATCACCGGGGCCAAAAACGAAGCCCTCACCAAACGGATCACGGCGGATTTCCTGGAAAAAGGCAAGGCCGGGATGGTCATGGAACGGTTTGGGGACAAGGCCGTGGCGGCCATGCCCGTCAACGATTACAAGGGCAACCAGACCGGCATCCTGGTCTTTTCCTTCTCCACCGCAGGGGAGACCGCCGCCATCCGTACCGTGCTTTTCCTGTTCATAGGGCTGTTGCTGGTTCTCCTGGCCGCCTCGTCCGGAGCGGTGCATCTGGTCTTCGTGAAAAACGTGGCCCATCCTATCGAGACCATGATCGCCAAGATCCGGGACATCACCGAGGACCGGGCCGACCTCCGGGACCGCCTGGACGAATCGCGCCAGGACGAAATGGGCCAGCTGGCCTCCTGGTTCAACAAGCTCACCTTCAAGCTCTCGGAAATCATGTGCCTAAGCGAGGCGGTCCTAAACGCCATGCCCGACCCGCTTTTTGTGGCCGACGAGAAAAACCGCATCATCTTCGCCAATCTGGCCATGGCCGATATGGCCGGGAAGTCCCCGGAAGAGCTCAAGGGGACGTTTTGCGGCGACGTGTTCAAGACCCGGGTCTGCGGCACGCCGGACTGCCCCGTGCGGTGCGCCGCCGAGGGACGCCGGGTCGATCCCGACGTCTACGTGGAAAGCACCCGCAACGGCGAACGCATGGTCATAAGGCCCCTGGTGCAATCCATGCGCGACTGTAACGGCAACCAGCGCGGCTATCTGGAGCTGGCCCAGGACATGACCGCCGTGGTGCGCAAGGAGGAGGAGCTGGCCGGAAACCTCGAGCGCATCCAGGGCATCAACGCCGAACTGACCGGGGTGGCCGCCGGGGTGGCCGGGTCGTTGTCCGAGCTGTCGGATCAGGCCGAGGACGTGCGTCAGGGGGCCGAAACCCAGCGCGCCCGCATGTCCGAGGTGGTCACGGCCATGGATCAGATGAATTCCGCCGTGCTCGAGGTGGCCAAAAACGCGGCCCAGGCCGCCGAACTGGCCGGACAGGCCAAGGAGCGGGCCGAGAAGGGCGTTTCGGTGGTGCGTCAGGCCGTCAGCGCCATAGGCGAGGTGCAGGGGCTGACGTTCTCCCTGCGCGACGGCATGGAGGGCCTGGGCAAACGGGCCATGGACGTAGGCCAGATCATGAACGTGATTTCGGATATCGCCGACCAGACCAACCTTTTGGCCTTAAACGCCGCCATCGAGGCCGCCCGGGCCGGCGACGCCGGTCGCGGATTCGCCGTGGTGGCCGACGAGGTCCGCAAGCTGGCGGAAAAGACCATGAACGCCACGGGCGAGGTGGGCAAGGTGGTGGCCGCCATCCAGGCCGAAACCAAAAAGAGCATGGATCTGACCCAGAGCGCGGCCACGGCCGTGGAACGGGCCACGGCCCTGTCGGCGGATTCCGGCAAGGTCCTGGACGAGATCGCGACGCTGGTTGGGAACTCCTCCGATCAGGTCCAGACCATCGCCGCCGCCGCCGAGGAGCAGTCTGCGGCCAGCGATGAGATCACCCGGGCCATCGGCGACGTGGACCGCATCTCCTCGGACACCGCCACAGGCATGACCCATTCCGTCCAGGCCATCGCCGTGCTTTCGGAAATGGCCGGAAAGCTCAGGCGCATCGCTGCGGACGTGTAGGACCGCACTCCTTGTCTCCCGCCCCGGATCGTCTGATTCGGGGCGGGACCGTTTTTTTTGCCGCCCCTTTTCTTTTTCCCGAAGTTGGGCCAAAGGGAGTGATCCGTCACGACTTTTTTGAAATGGGAGATGTTTTCATGAATATCGGTAAATATTCTTTTGACGAATACGTGATCATGGCTGCGGCGTTTCACGGCAACCCGGCCCCGGGGCTTCTGATCGGGGGGTTTATGGTGGAGCTGGCCAAAAGCGCCCTGCCCGAGGGGACCATCTTTGACGCCGTGGTGGAGACGCCCAAGTGTCTGCCCGACGCCGTGCAACTTCTGACGCTGTGCAGCTACGGCAACGGCTGGATGAAGAGCGTGAACCTGGGCCGCTACGCCCTGGCCCTGTACGACAAGTTTACGGGCGAGGGCGTGCGGGTGTGGATCGACCCGGCCAAGCTCACCATGTGGCCGGAGATACGGGCCTGGTTTCTCAAGCTAAGGCCCAAGCGCGAGCAGAACAGGGAGCGTCTGGTGGACGAGATACGCCGGGCCGGTCCCGGCATCTGCGGCATGGCCCCGGTCAAGGTGGCCGAGTCGTTTCTCAAAAAGGGCGGCATGGGGGCCATCGCCGTATGCCCCCTGTGCGGCGAGGCCTACCCGGCGGCGGACGGCGGCATGTGCCGGGGCTGCTCGGGCGAGCATCCCTACGTCGCAGACGCCGGGGCGGACAGGGATCTGACGGCCGCGACCGGACCGCAGCTTCGGGCCATCCCGGCGACCCAGGCCGTGGGGCGGCGGGCCCTGCATGACATGACCCGCATCGTGCCCGGGGAGAGCAAGGATCCGGAGTTTCTGGCCGGGCAGCTTTTGACGGCGGGCGACGTGTGCCGCCTGCACACCATGGGCCGGGAGCGGGTGTTCGTCATGGACGACGTGGACCCGGGCCTGGAATGGATCCACGAGAACGAGGCCGCCCTGGCCTTTGCCCGGGCCATGGCCGGGGAGGGCGTCACCTTCGAGGAGCCGCCCAAGGAGGGCAAGATCAATTTCCGGGCCGAGCGGGAGGGGCTTTTGCTTCTTGACCGGCAAAGGCTCAAGGCCTTCAATATGGTGGATAACGTCATGTGCGCCTCGCGCCAGGGCTTTTTGCCCGTGGAGGGCGGCAAGCGTTTCGCGGCCTGCCGGGCCATCCCCCTGTATCTGGGGCGCGCCCTTTTCGACCGGGCCATGGCCATCCTGGAGGACGGGCCGATGTTCTCCATCGCGCCCATCAGTCCCCTGCCCACCGGCATCCTGGTCACCGGCACCGAGGTGTTCAAGGGACTGGTGCAGGACAAGTTCATCCCCATCGTCAAAAGCAAGGTGGAGAAGTTCGGTTGCCAGGTCTCGGGCACGGCCGTGGTCCCCGACGACATGGAGGCCATCGCCCGGGCGGCGGCTGATCTGGTGGCGGACGGGGCCAGACTTTTGGTGACCACGGCGGGCCTTTCCGTGGACCCCGACGACGTGACCCGCAAGGGGCTTTACAAGGCCGGGCTGACCGACGCCCTGTACGGTGTGCCGGTTTTGCCCGGGGCCATGACGCTTATCGGCCGCATGGGCCAGGCCCGGGTGCTTGGCGTTCCGGCCTGCGCCCTGTATTATCAGGTCACGGCCCTGGATCTGCTCCTGCCCCGGCTCTTGGCCGGAATGGACATGACCCGGGCGGATCTGGCGGACATGGCCGAGGGCGGCTTCTGCCTGACGTGCAAGACCTGCACCTTCCCCAAGTGTCCCTTCGGGAAGTAGACCGCCCGGCCCACAGGCCGTCTCCTCGCTGACAACATCCACGCCGCGCCCGGCCTGCCCATCGGCCGGGCGCGGCATGTCCACCGCGATCCCCCTGCATCCGGGAGGCGCCATGTCTGCTTCCCCAGCTCGCTCTTCGCCCTACATCCCCGGTCTTTGGACCGTGTTTTTCGCCGCGTGCGCGGCGCTCGCCGTCCTTTCGGCCTGTGGCCGTACGGCTGCGGCCTACACGTTGTACGGCTATGAGGACGAATACGGCATCGTGCACCTGGCCGAGACGAAAAGCCTGGAGCGCGAGGTGCTGCTTTTCGAAGGCCCGGCAGACCCCAGGCTGGGATTTGCGGAGATCAAAAAACTTATCCGCCAAAAGGGCGGGGAGGCGAAAGAACTGCGCAAGGACTGGATCGCCGGGGCGGTGAAGCCGTTTGGCGGGTTATGGGCGGGCGGCTCGGGTCGGCCCCTGGCCTTTGGGCCGGTGGTGACCGTCGGGCCGGTGATCGAGCTTCTGCGGCGCTACGGGAAGCTGCACAACGTGCCGGTGGAGCTTCTCTACGCCGTAGCCGAGCAGGAGTCGGGCTTTCAAAGCGGGGCCGTATCCCCCAAGGGGGCGCAGGGGCTCATGCAGCTTATGCCCGACACCCAGACCACCCTGGGCGTGGCCGATCCCTTCGACCCGGAAAAAAGCATTGCGGCCGGGGCCAGGTTTTTGCGCATGATGCTCGACCGCTTCAAGGAGACCCATCTGGCCCTGGCTGCCTACAATGCCGGGCCGGAGACCGTGGCCCGAAGCGGCGGCGTGCCGCCCATCCCGGAGACCGTGGCCTATGTGGAGCGGATCATGGCCCGGCAGGCCATGGTGCGGGAGGCCCTGGCCGTGGCCCAGGGGCAGGGGAAAAAGGACGGGTCGGTCACTGGGCCGGAGAAAGCCGGGCCTGCGCGTCCGAAAGGATCTTCTCCCGGAAGTCCGGGGCGTTGATGTAGGACATGGCCGTCACGAAGCGGGTCACGTCGGAAAAATCGGATAAGAGCGTCACGTATTGGTGTTCGCCACGTACATGTTCGTCCTCGGTATGGTCCACGATGTAGTAGACCACGAACCGTCCCTTGCGGGTGCGGAAAAGGGCCAGAACGAGCAGGTGGCAGATCCCGGGATATTCCGGGGCGTCCTCCTGGTCGGCGTGGCGGCGGCAGGCCAAAAGCTCGCCGGAGAAGGCCACCGCGCCGTCTCCCCGGGTCAGGCGAAAGCGGCGCATCTTGCCCAGAAGTTTGGGCGACAGGGACTTTTCCGTAAGCGTACGCCAAAAAAGCATGCCGGGCTCCATCCGTGGGACCGGGGCCATTGTCGCCGACCCGCCCTGTGAGTTTTTTCGCGCCGCCCTTTTATACCGCCCGCGCCCCGGCGTCAAAAGGGGAACATGACTTTTGCGGCCCGCCCCGCTAAACTACCCCCGGTTACGTCCCGCTACGGACTCGTGGCGTGGGCGTATCCTGCATGATGATCCCCGCCAGACAAAAAACATGGTTTGTTACAAAGCGCCACGAGATTTTCGGGGTGCGAAGCCAGGAGGCGTCATGACCCGCAGGACCCTGCGACCGGACACCCTGTGCGCCAGGGCCGGTGAAAAACTGGACCGCAGCGTGGGCGGCGTGACCACGCCCATCCATACCGCCTCGGCCTATATGCGGGCCGATGTGGGCGGCACGGCGGCCTACCGCTATCCACGCTACGGCAACATTCCCACCCAGGACGCCCCAGCCGAAAAAATCGCGGCCCTGGAGGGGGCCCAGGCCGGGCTGGTCACCGCCTCGGGCATGGCCGCCGAGGCCGTGGCCCTTCTGGCTGTTTTGGCCGCCGGAGACCACGTGATCTTCCAGGCCGACCTCTACGGCGGCACCCACCATTTTCTGTCCGTGGAGCTGCCGCGCATGGGCATTGAATATACCCTGGCGCCCCACGCCGACGCCGACGCCTTTGAGGCCGCCGTGCGCGGCAATACCCGGGCCGTGTATGTGGAGACGCCTTCCAATCCGCTTTTTCATGTGGTCGATCTGGCCGCCGTGGCGGCCGTGGCCCGGCGCCACGGTCTGGTGAGCATCGCCGACAACACCTTCGCCTCGCCCATCAACCAAAACCCCCTGGCCCTGGGGTTTGATCTGGTGGTGCATAGCGGCACGAAATACCTAAACGGCCACAGCGATTTGAACTGCGGGGCCGTGGCCGGAAGCCGGGAACTCATGGACAGGGTCCGGGAGCGGGCCGTGGACTTCGGCACGACGCTTAACGTCTACGACTGCTTCCTTTTGGAGCGCGGCATGAAGACCCTGGCCCTGCGCATGGCCCGGCACAACGAAAGCGCCATGGCCCTGGCCGCCTTTCTGGCCGGGCATAAGCTGGTGTCCCGGGTGTATTATCCGGGCCTGGCGGGGCATCCCGGCCATGATATCGCGGCGCGGCAGATGCGCGGCTTCGGGGGCATGCTGTCCTTTGAGCTGGACTGCTCGCCGGCGCGGGCCAGAAAGGCCGTGGCCGGGCTTGAGCTGATCCTTGAGGCCGTGAGCCTGGGCGGCGTGGAGTCGCTCATCTGCTTCCCCTGCGAGACCTCCCACGCCAAGATGTCCCGGGAGGAGCGCCACAGGCAGGGCATCTCCGATACCCTGATCCGCTTTTCCACGGGTATTGAGGACGTGGCCGATCTCATGGAGGACCTGGACCGGGCCTTTGCCCGGGCCATGCGCGACGAGGCGTGATGCATAGAAAAATGCTGGGAAATTATGGACGGCCGTCCGGGGATGCTTATCTGAATGCAACGCCCGGTTTGCCCCGGGCGACCCAGTCAGGGAGGGTATGCATGAAAATGACCATGTTGGGCGTCGCCCTGGCGACGCTTGTGGCCTGGGCCGGTCCGGCCCTGGCCGGTGGGGCCTCGGAGGCCGCCGACGCCGTGCCCCTGGCCGTGGGGCAGCGGTTTCCGAATGTTTCCCTGGGGCGGGATATGTCTCCGGAGCACCGGGCCTATCTGGGCGTCGCCAATAAAAGCGGCCCCGTGACCCTGGCCGACGTGGCCGCCCCGGTGGTCATCCTGGAAGTTTTCAGCATGTACTGCCCGCACTGCCAGCGGGAGGCCCCGGCCTTGAACGAACTGTACCGGCTGCTGCAAAGCGGCGGCCAGTCCGGGCGGGTCAAGATGCTGGGCGTCGGGGCCGGAAATTCGGCCATGGAGGTAGAGCTTTTCCGGGCCAAGTTCGACATCGGCTTCCCGCTGGTGGCGGACCAGAACTTCACGGTCCACGACGCCTGCGGCAAGGTGGGCACGCCATTTTTCTACGTGCTTGCCAAAAAGCCGAAGGAAAAGGCATATACAGTTGTCTTGAGCCGCCTGGGGCGCATGGATTCGCCCGAATCCTTCGCCAAGGACGTCCTGGCGGCGGCACAATGATCTTGTGAGGAAAATCACATGTATCCTGCCCGCCGTGGTCCGCACCCTCAGCCGTCCGGCCGCCTCTCCCGGCCCGCGCCCCTTTTGGCCGCCATCCTGGCGGCGCTTGCGGTCCTGGCCGCAGCCCCGTCCATTCGGGCCGCCTGGGCCGCCGACGCCGAAAAAGCCCCGGCTTTTACGGAAAGCCTCTTTCGGGCCGCCGGGGAGCTTAAACCCGTGGACAGCGTGCTTGCCGTTGCGGTCGGCGACCGCATGCCCGACTTCGACCTGCCGACCATTGACGGCAAACGGGTGCGGCTGGCCGATTATGTGGGTAAAAAAAAGCTGGTGCTGTCGTTTATCCCGGCGGCCTGGACCCCGGTGTGCTCCGGGCAGTGGCCGGGCTACAACATCGCCCGGGAGCTTTTCGCCGCACAAAACGCCGAACTTGTAGGCGTAAGCGAGGACAACGCGGCCTCGCTGCACGCCTGGACGACCCAGATGGGCGGGCTGTGGTTCCCTGTGGCCTCTGACTTCTGGCCGCATGGGGCGTTGGCCGCGAAACTCGGCATCCTGCGTTCGGATGGGACGGCGGAGCGGGCGCTTTTCATCGTGGATGAAAAGGGGACCATTCGCTACATTGATGTCCACGACATCAACACCCGTCCGGACCTGGGGGCGTTGATCACCGCCCTGCGCGGCGTCAAGAACTGAGAATCAAGCAAAACGGGCCTGTTGGCAAAGCATGCGCCTCCGGGCTATGTCTTGCGCCATATACTCGGCGTGCCGCCGGGAGGCACGACAACCCCTCACAGGAGGCGCCATGAAATCCATCAAAGGCTCACAGACAGAAAAAAATCTGCTCACCGCATTTTCCGGGGAATCCCAGGCCCGCAACCGCTATACCTACTTCGCCAGCGTGGCCAAGAAGGAAGGCTACGAGCAGATTTCGTTCATCTTCACCGAAACCGCCGATCAGGAGAAGGAGCACGCCAAACGGCTGTTCAAGCTGCTTGAAGGCGGAGAACTCGAAATCACCGCCGCCTTTCCGGCCGGGGTCATCGGTTGCACCGTGGACAACCTCAAGGCCGCCGCCGAAGGCGAACACTATGAGCAGACCATCATGTACCCGGACTTCGCCAAGGTCGCCCGGGATGAGGGCTACGGGCTTCTGGCCGCGGTTTTCGAGTCCATCGCCGTGGCCGAACGCTTTCACGAACGCCGCTACCTGGAGCTGGCCGGAAACATCGAGGCCGACCGGGTCTTCAAACGCGCCGAAAAGGCCGTGTGGCGCTGCCGCAATTGCGGCTATATCCACGAAGGAACCCAGGCCCTGGACAAGTGTCCGGCCTGCGACCACCCTCGCGCCTACTTCGAACTGCTGGCCGCAAACTGGTAGGGCAGGTCGGGGAGAGGGCTTCGCCCCCTCCCCGAACCCCTCCCCGCCCGGGGGGAAATGATTTCCCCCCGGACCCCCCTGTCCCGGGCGTCAGTCCCGGCGCGCCGCGCCGGGGCTGACGCCCGGAAAGGCAGGGTGCGGCGGGATATCCAGTTGTTTTTCTGGCCGGATGATGTCAGTAAATGACAAAGTCTGTTATTGCGGGATGGCATGTGATGCCAAAGGCCACGAAAAGGAGTCGCAGGCATGAACGTGTCCCTGACGCCGCAACTGGAAGAGTTGGTCAAAAGCAAGGTTGAGAGCGGAAGGTATGGCTCCGCCAGCGAGGTCATGCGCGAGGCGTTGCGTCTTCTTGAAGAACGCGATCATGTCCAGAACCTGCGACATGAGGCGCTCAAGGCGGAGATTCAAAAGGGTCTGGCCAGCGGCGAGGCGACGCCCCTGGACATGGCGGCCATCAAGGCCCGGGGCCGCAAGCGCCTTCTTGAGGAACGCCCAGAGAACGGCCTCTGATGCCGCGGGTTTTGAAAAGGCCCTTGGTCGGGCTGGACCTTGAGGAGCTATGGCTCTATGTCGCCCGCGACGACGTGGCGCAGGCCGACCGTCTCCTTGACCTGATCGAGGAGCGGTTCCGGTCCCTGGCCCAGTTCCCACGCATGGGCGTAAGCCGTGACGATCTGGCGCCTTCACTTCGGAGCTTTTCCCACGGCAACTACATCATCTTCTACATGGCGTCCGGTGACGGCATCGAGATCGTCCGCGTCCTGCAAGGGATGCGGGACATCAAGGCACTGTTTTGATCCATGCGCCACCCACGCGAAGCGCGAGAAAGTTTTCGAAAGGGAGGTCCAGGGGGGAAAACCTTTTTCAAAAGGTTTTCCCCCCTGTCCCGGCGCGCCGTGCTACCTGCAGGTGGCCCCGGGGCCGCGCCTAAAGGGCAAAAGGGCGTTTAATTCGTTAATGTAGTCCTGTTCCAGGGCGTTTATCTCCCCCAGATTTCCCAGAAAGACATGCTCGAAGCGCGGGTCGCGGTAGCGGTGCAGGCTCACGGTGGGGATGGACACGAAGCCCCGGCGAGCCTTGTGCTCCCCGCCCATGCCCGGGTCGTAGAGACGGATGCCCTGTTCGATGGCCCAGGTGATGGGGGTGTAGTAGCACAGTTCGAAATGCAGGTAGTCCACATGGCGGGTTGCGCCCCAGTAGCGGCCGTTTAAGCGGTCGCCCTTGCGCACCAGCATGGCCATGGCCATGGGCGTCGGGTCGTCCCCCTCATAGGCCGCCACGAAGGCCAGCCGGTTGCGGGGCATGTCCGGCAGGGCGTCGAAAAACTCCTCGGTCAGGTAGCGGCAGCCGTAGTCCCCGAATTTGTCGTTGGTGGCGGCGTAGAAGCGGTGCATGTCCGAATAAAGATGCGCCGGGATGTCCGCCCCGGCGCGAAGCTCCACCCGGATGCCCTGCTCACGCAGGATGCGGCGTTCGCGCTTGACGTTTTTGCGGGTCTGGCTGCCGAAGCGGGCCAGGTAGTCGTCGAAGGTCCGGTAGCCGGGGTTATCCCAGATATAGCCCTGGTGCAGCCAGGAATGCATGCCCAGGTCGCGCAGGATGGCCGCGAAACGGGGCTCCACGAATAAAAACGAGATGCCCGAGAGGTTGTTCGCCGCGCACAGCTTTTCCAGGGCCTCCATGATGACCATGCACAGGCGGCGCTCGTCCTGGTCCGGGGCGATGAGGAAGCGGTATCCCGTGGCCGGGGTGAATGGCGAGGCCCCAATAAGCTTGGGATAATAGGGCAGTCCCATGCGTTTGGCCACTTCGCCCCACAGATGGTCGAAGACGAACTCTCCCTCGCCGTGCCCCTTGACGTACAAAGGGGCGCAGGCCGCCAGACGCTCGCCGTCGCGCACCAACACATGCACGGGATACCAGCCGGTTTGCGTGCACACGCTGCCCGACGTCTCCAGCAGATGCAGCCATTCCCATTCCAGAAAAGGCGTGGCCGCAGGCAGGGCCAGGGCGTTCCATTCGCCGGGGTCGATATCGGCCATGGCCTTGCGGAAGGACACGGCGTAGGTGGTGCGGCTCTCGGGCGTGCTCATGGGCGTGCGGCCTGCCCGTCGTGCGGGGGTTTCCGGAAGATGGTGGTGCGCCACACGCCGTTTTCGAAGTCCTGGCGCGGCCAGTCGGCCATGGCCCGGGATATGGGGTCGTATTTCTCCCATTCGCTGTTGTCGAGAACCAGAAAGCCCCCCGGTTTGATTTTGTCCATGGCGTTTAAGGCGCACTCCACCCTGGCCCGGCCATCCACCAGGACCAGATCGAAATGTCCGTCCGGATAGCCCAGGACGTGGTCGAAATAGGCCGCAAACTCGGGACGGCGCGGGGTCTTGCCGATGATGTCCCAGGTTCTGGGCCGGGGCAGGGCCGGGGCGTCCGCGTCAGGGGGCAGAAAGGCCAGGGTCACGTTGCCCGTGCCGAAGCGTTGCATGAGGGCCGCCACCTTGCGCCGCCACTTTTCGTCATGCTCCACGGTGACCAGGGAGCCCATCAGCCGGGAGAAATAGATGGTGCTGCGGCCGCCGCCGAATTCCAGGCCGCGCATGTGCGGGGCCAGATGGGCGCGCAGATAGCGCACGGCCCCGGCGTTGAGCCAGGGATAGACGGGATTGAGGAGCAGACGGACCTGTGTGGGCAGATACAGGACCGAGCGCGCCAGGCGGCGCAGACGCTGGCCAGGGCTTGTGGCGCGGGGGATGTAGCGGATAAGCATGGGCGATGCTCCGGGACGGCCGGGCGGGGCGGCCGCGTCCCCGGGCCGTCAGGTCAGATGCCCTGGCCGCCCGAAAGCGCCGCCACGGCCTCGTCAGCGTTGCCGTACAGGGCGAACACCTTGCGCAGATCGGTGATCTTGAGGATGTTCTCCAGCCGTTCGCCGATGTCGCACAGGGCCATGGCCCCTTTTTCCTTCATGAGCCGGTTGCGCAGGGTGATCAGCGTCCCGATGCCGCAACTGTCCAGAAAGAGCACCCCGGCGAAGCTGACGACCAGTTTTTTCGGACCGTTGTCCAGGGCCGGGGTGAGGCGCCGCAGGGCCTCGTTGCACACGGTGTAATCGAATTTTTCGGGAAGGCCCGCCGCCAGGAGCACGCCGTTATTTTCGGTGATGGAGAGTTTCATCAGCAATGGACTCTTTTTTCGTGTTTTTTACCAGGATGGCGAAACGGTAGCATGCCGCCCCGGGACAGGCAAGCCGGGCCGGGCGTGTCCCCTCTTCCCGGCCCCGGATGGACCGGCGGCGGCGGGGCGCGCCGCGCCAGGGGGAAAGTCCGTCCCGGGGCCGCTTTGCGGCTTGCCTCCTGTGGCCGCCGGGGATAGGGTGGGCAAGACGGCGAGGTCAGGTCCGGCGCGTCCGGGATGGGAGACCCCAGGCCCTGGAAGCGGCGGCGATCGGGACCAACATGCAGGCCATGAACAATGGATGGAGCCGGATATGGCGACGGCGAGCCTGGCGGACTATTTCGATGGCACCAAGTGGGGCGAGGACTTCTCCCGCGACGAGGTGGAGATCATCGCCCAGCATCTGAGCCTGGCCTCCTATGCCGACCGGGAGTGCGTCTTTCGCGAGGGGGACCGCCAGGATTTCATGGCCTTTATCGTGTCCGGGCAGGTGGACATCATCAAGGAAAGCGAAGAGCTGGCCGAGGCGGTCATCATCACCCTAAACCCGCGAACCCATCTGGGCGAGATGGCCTTCGTGGACGGGGAGCCGCGTTCGGCCACGGCCCGGGCCCGGGGCGAGGTGACCCTTTTGGTGCTGTCCAAGGATCATTTCCACGCCATCCTCGCAGATCATCCCCCTGTCGGCGTGAAGATGCTCATGAAAATAGCCCGGCTTTTGAGCCGCAGACTGCGCCAGACCACCGGCAGGCTGGTGTGCTCCCCGGGTTGAGGCTTTTGCCGCCGCGCCGCTGTCGACAGGCGCGGGACGGCCGGAAGAACGCTTCAGGCAAATCGTCTCGAACGGTCGTGCGGAGGGCCGTCGCAAGGGAGCAGGCACGCGGATGAAAAACGACGCACAGGGTCAAAACCCCCCTTCGTTTTGCTTGGAAGATCTTTGCGCCACCCTGAACAGGCTTGGCGTGCCCCGTCAGTCCAAATGGCGCGGGCTCAGCCTCTATATGCGCAGCATCAAGGAATACGATTTTCTCGACGCCAGCCAGAAGGAGCTCATCCAGAAACTCGTGGTGGACGTCCTGCGCAAAAAGGACTTCTCCGAAGAGAAGTTCAAGGAGGTCGTGCGCCAAAACGAGCGCATCCTGCACGACCCCTGGCGGCGCAAGGTGGCCGCAAGCCTCAAGGAGACGGCCAAGCTCGTGGGCGAGATGTATCAGCTCCTGGGGCGGCGGCGCGACGCCGTGGAAGATCTGGAGTCGTCGACCGTGCAGGCTGTGGAGAGCGGCAAGGAGATCGACGAGGTCCTTTCGGATATCCGTAAGGGGTTTAAGGACATGGTGGAGGTGATGGAGAGGGATGTGGACATCCTCCAGGAATTGAGCCTCACCGACCCCTTAACCGGCATCGGCAACCGCCGGGCCTTCGATCAGGCCGCCACCGAGGCCATGGAGACGGCGCGGAGGCTTAGCGAACCCCTGTCGCTTCTGATGATCGACATCGACCACTTCAAGTTTTTTAACGACGAGCACGGGCACCGCATCGGGGATCAGGCCCTGGCCACGGTGGGGTCGCTGCTCAAGACGTTCGCCGCAGAGCACGGCGCGAAAGATGGCGTGGAGATCACCCCGTCCAGGTACGGCGGGGAGGAATTCGCGGTGGTCCTGTCCGGGATCGGCCGGGAGCAGGCTGCTGATCTGGCCGAGATCCTGCGGAACAAGATCGGGCGTTACAACTTCGTGATCCGGGACGTGGGCGGCCAGTTGGTCACGGCCGGGGTCAAAATCAATGTCAGCATCGGCGTGGCCGAGCTTTTGACCGACTGCGGCATGGCCGCCGATCTGGCCCATCTCGTGGACGCGGCGGACAAGGCGTTGTATCAGGCCAAGGCCCAGGGCCGCAACCGGGTGTGCCTGTACGAGGCCCCCGCATGCAACGGACCTCGGAGGATGACCGCGTCCTGAGGACGGGTTATTCCTCGGTCTCCAGATGGATGTGGTGGGACAGTTCGGCCGTGGCCCCGGCGCCCCGGAAGGTCCCGACCAGGGGGGCGCACAGGTCCGGGTGGCAGGCCGCGCTCACGGCCAGATGCCCATCGGCTGTGGCCAGCCCCAAGGTGGGATCGTAGCCGCGCCATCCGGCCCCGGGCAGATACGCCTCGGGCCAGGCGTGCAGATCGCGCCGGTCCTGATCCGGGTCCCCGGACTGATAGCCGGAAACATACCGGGCGGGCAGTCCTGCCTGCCGACAGACCTCCATAAAGACCATTGTCACGTCCCGACAGGCCCCAAGACGCAGCCGCAACGTCTCCTGCGGCGGTAAAAGGCCCGGCTCCTCGCGTATATCGACCCGCACGTTGGCGTACAGCCAGTCCGTCAGGCGGCGGACGAACTCCACCGGATCGTGGTCGCAATCCGCGGCAAGCTCCCGGGCAAGCCCCCCGCAGGACGGACAGCCGCCGTCTGGCAGGCACGGGGCCAGGGCCTGCCGTGTGAGCGGAGGCAGGGTCAGGGGCAGCCGGGCCGCGTCAGGGTCGAGCAGGTAATCGAAGGGATTGCGGCGCAGGGTGCGGGCCTCGAACCGGGTGTGCAGGACGAGCTCTTCGTGCAGGTCGTCAAACCACAGCCGCACGGCGGGGTTGCCGCTGGCGTCGATCAGATCGCAACGCCCGGCGGGCCAGGGCGAGACCTCGAGCTCGAAAAACAGCAACTTCTGGGCGGCGTTGCAAAGCGGCGTCAGGCGCACCAGATGGGGTTCCAGGAAGACCGGACGGCTGAAGCGGTAGCGGGTTTCGTGCTCGCCCCGGAATATCACCGGGCTAGCCCTCCGGCTTGCTGAAGACAAGTTTCCGGCTGGTGGGCGACAGCTTGGCCGCGATGGCCTCGATCCACTCCGAGGGCAGGGCCCGCACGCTCTCGCGCAGCCGTTCCTGCCACCAGGTGGAGATGTGGGCCAGATCGGCCTGCTCGAAGCGGTGCTCCACCAGCACGAAGGAGCCCTTGGAATAGACCACCACGTCCAGGGGAAAATCCACCCCGGCGGCGCTGATGCGCGTGGAGTCGAAGGCCAGGCAGCCCACCTTGAGGGCGAAGTGGATGGAGTCGGGGTATTTGAGGGTGCGGTCCAGCACCGGCTTGCCGTAGCCGGTCTCGCCGATGATGTGATACGGCGTGCCCGCGTTGATCTCCACCCAGTTGGCCTGGGGGTAGACGAGATAGAGCTTGTGGCTGGAGTCTTTGGCGAGCTGGCCGCCCATGAGCACGTGGATGTTGAACTGCAGGCCCGATTCGTCCAGGAAGTCCTTGTCTTCCCGGGCCACGCGGCGGATGACGTCGGCCAAGATGTTCACCGCCTTGTAGAGCTTGTCCGGCGGCGGGCAGGTCTCCAGGGCCTCCTCGAAGTAGGTGACCACCTTGTCGCGCACCGAGCGCAGGCCCGAGGTCATGAAAAACAGCACCCCGCCCTCGATCTCGTAGGTGCTGAGCTTTTGTCCCGTGGTCATCTCGTTGCCCGCCACGATGCGGGTGTCGGAGATGCCCACCAGTCCTTCCTCAACCGTGATGCCAAGGCAAAAGGTCATTGTTCCGCCTGCATGGTCGTGGCCGGATCGGGAAATCCGAAGAATTCCCGGCCAAGCTGGGTGTCGATGGTGTTCATGCGGGTCTGCAACCGGTCAGTGAACCGGTGCAGACCTTGCTCGAAAACGTCCTCAATGGTCAAGTAGGACAGATCCGAGCACAATTGCCCCAAAAGCCGCTCGCTGCCGCGCGAGAAATGGCCCATGCGGGTGCCGGTGATGTCGTGCAGGGCGCGCTGGGCGCTGCCCAGGCCGTAGAGGACGGAGCGCGGGAAGTCGTGATCGAAAAGCAAAAATTCCGCCACCTTGGCCGGAGAGATGCGGCCCCGGCAGCGCCGGTAGGCGTTAAGGGCGCTGGTGGCCCGCAATAGCGCCGACCAGTGGATGGAGTCGAAGCTCAGGGGCGTGCCGCTTAGGCCCGGCAAAAGCAGGTGGCAGTTGACGTCGAGGATGCGCGTGGTCTTGTCGCAGCGTTCGAGCTGCCTCCCCAGGCGCGAGAAGCGCCAGGCCTCGTCGTGGATCATGGCGTCCCGGGAGATGCCTTCCAGGATGAAGTCGCGGATCTTGATCTCCTGGCAAAACTCCGACGGGTTGTCCACCACCTGCAAGGGCCGGTTGGCCGCCTCGTGCACCAGATGGTAATAGATGTTGATCTGCTCCCACATCTCGTAGGGAATGACCTCGCGGATGGCCCGGGCGTTTTCCCGGGCCTCCCACAGGCAGGAGGCGATGGAGTTGGGATAGTCGCGGTCGAAGCACAAAAAGGTGGTCACCGTGGCGGCGTCGTATTCGCCGTACCGTTCCTCGAAAAGGGCATGGTCGCCGCTGGCGATGACCAGGGGGCGCCATTCCCCGGCTCCGGCCCCGGGCAGGTCCAGGGTCAGGTGCCAGTTGACCTCCACGAACCGGGCCAGATTCCCAGCCCGCTCCAGGTAGCGGCTCATCCAGTAGACGGCGTTGGCCACGCGCGAAAGCATGGGATCACCTTTTCCTCGGTTCGTGTTGCGCCGGAAACGTCACTGCCGCCGCACCCCGGGCCGCATGCGGCGTCGTTTTCCTGAGGCGGCCGGGTTCAATGCTTGAGCACCCAGGTGTCCTTGCTGCCGCCGCCCTGGGAGGAGTTGACCACCAACGACCCCTTTTTCAGGGCCACCCGGGTCAGCCCGCCGGGGATGACCTGCACGTCGCCGCCGTGCAAAATGTAGGGCCGAAGGTCCACATGGCGGCCCTCGAAATGGTCCCCCACGATGACCGGGGCCCGGGAGAGCATAAGCGCCGGTTGGGCGATGTAGTTGCGGGGCCTGGCGTTGATGCGTCCGGCGAATTCCTCGCGTTCTGCCTTGGTCGAACCAGGGCCGACCAGCATGCCGTAGCCGCCGGACTCGTTGGCGGCCTTGACCACCATGGTCTCCAGATTGTCCAGGACGTAGGCCCGGTCGGCGGCGCGCCAGCACAGGTAGGTGGGCACGTTGGGCAGAAAGGGCGTCTCGCCCAGGTAGTAGCGGATGATCTCCGGAACGAAGGCGTAGACCACCTTGTCGTCGGCCACCCCCGTGCCCGGGGCGTTGGCCAGACAGACGTTGCCCGCCCGGTAGGCGGACATGATCCCGGGCACGCCGAGCAGGGACTCGGGCCGAAACACCATGGGGTCCAGGTAGTCGTCGTTTAGGCGGCGGTAGATGACGTCCACCTTTTTTAGTCCCTTGGTGGTGCGCATGTAGACGAAGTTGTCCTCCACCACCAGATCCTGGTTCTGCACCAGTTCGATGCCGGTCTGAAGCGCCAGAAACGAATGCTCGAAATAGGCCGAGTTGTAGATGCCGGGCGTCAGAAGGGCCACGCAGGGCTGGGCTGTGGGATGCGGCGCCATGCGCAAAAGCATGTCCAAAAGCTTTGCCGGGTAGTCGTCCACGGGCCGCACGCGCGAGGCGGCGAAGACCTCGGGCAGGGTGCGCTTCATGAGCCTGCGGTTGGCCAAAACGTAGGAGACCCCGGACGGACAGCGCAGGTTGTCCTCCAGCACGTAGAACACGCCCTTTTCGTCGCGCACCAGGTCCGTGCCCGTGACGTGGCACCAGATGCCCCGGGGCGGGTGTATGCCCATGCAGGCGGGCAGAAACCCCTCGGCGGTCTCGATGATCTCCCTGGGGATGACACCGTCGCGCAGGATCTTCTGGTCGTGGTAGATGTCGTCGAGAAAAAGATTGAGGGCGAAGATGCGCTGCTTGAGCCCGATCTCGATCTTGTCCCAGTCTTTGGCCGACACCACGCGCGGCACCACGTCGAAGGGAAAGATCTTCTCCGTGCCCTGTTCGTGGCCGTAGACCGTAAACGTGATGCCCAGGTCGTAGAGGGCCTTTTCCGCCTTCTGCTGGCGGCGGGTCAGTTCGCCTTCCGCCAGGGACTCGATTTTTTCCACCAGAAGCCGGGCGCCCTCGCGGGCCACGCCGGGGGCCTCGAACATTTCGTCATGAAACGGACCCAGGTCGTATCCGGTGAACTTCATGGAGGCCCCGCTTTTCGACAATATTGTTATTTTTTGGCAGTATCTCCGAGAGTGGGTGCAATGTCAATATGATGGCCGGGGGGAGTCCGCCGCTGGGTCGAAGATGTCCGGGCGATGGGGGCGCGCCTGCCGTGCGCCTTGTCAATGGCGACGGCTTCGCCGCATAAGGGATGTGCGAGGCCATGGCGGCCGTGGGGCCGCAGGCAGGCAAAAAAGGATGCCATCCGGTGAAACAGGTTTTTGCCAAGGCGCGGCCGGCGCCTGCTCCCTGCACCCTTTTGCCCGGCGTGGACGTCTTGGTGCTTGGCGCGGGGCTGGCCGGGCTGCGCGCCGCCTGGGCGGCGCTTTGCGCCGCGCCCCGGGTCGCCGTGGCGGTGGCCGCGCCCGGGGCCGGGCCGTCGGGATCGTCTTTCGCCAACGCCCATGACCGTCTGGGGCTGCACGCCCCGGCGACCGACCAGGAGCGCGGGGATTTTGCCCGCGAGGTCCTGGCGCTGGCCGGACCGGGCTGGGCCGATCCCGGGCTAGTCAATATTTTGGCGGAAGAGGCCCTGGCCCGGCAGCAGGAGCTTGCGGCCCTGGGCGTGGCCTTTTTGTCCGGCACGGACGGCGCGCCGCAGCGCCTGCCTTCCTGTTTTAGCCCCCATTCCCGGCGGGCCGTGGTCTTTTCGGGGCTTGCCGCCGCGTACCGGGCCATGGCCGGGCAGGTGGCCGGGCGCGGCGGGGTGATCGAGTCGGACCGCACGGCCGTGGCCCTGGTGCAGGAGACCCCGGGCGGCCGGGTCAGGGGTGCGGTTTTCGAGGATGCGGCCGGGAGGCTCTTCGCCCGCCCGGCCCGGGCCGTGGTGGCGGCCATGGGCGGTCCGGCAGGGCTTTTTTTCTACAATCAGGCCGGTCGCGGCGGCACGGGCATGGGGCACGGCCTCCTGGCCGCCGCTGGGGCGAGGCTCGCCAACACGGCGTATCTGCAATGGATGTGGGCCGAACTTCCGGGGCTGGCCTTCTGGCCGGTGTGGCGGTTGTGCGGCCCGCAGGCCTCGGTTTGCGATCGGGAGGGACGGGAGATCCCCCTGCCCGGGGAGGTGCGCCAGGCGGCGGCCGGTCGCGCGGACCATTGCCCTGTGGGGCATGGACTGCCCGACGCCGCCCTGGACCGGTTCGTCCTGGCCCACGCCGACGGGCGCGGCGTGGCCTGCATCCAGAACCGGGCGCCCGTCGGCCCGGCCCGGCGTTTTCAGGCGGCCCTTGCGGCCCATGCCGGAAACGGCGGGGCGGTGGTGGACGCCATGGCCCGGACCACGGTTCCGGGGCTTTTCGCGGCCGGGGAGTGCGCCACGGGCATGCACGGGGCCAACCGCCTAGGCGGGGCCATGGTGGCGGCCTGTCTGGTCTTCGGGGCCCGGGCGGGGAGGGGGGCGGCGTCCGACCCGGGCGGAGACCGTTTTGGGGGTGAACATTTTTCCGGTTTGTTGGCACGAAGTCTGCATGAGTATTTCCGCGACCTTGTGCAGCGGCGGGCGGTGCGTCGGTTTCTCGCCCGGACCCTGCAACGCCACGGGCTGCCCAGACAGGAAGGCGGCCCGGACGCGACCCTCGCCGGGCTTCTGGCCAACAGGCGGAAAGGGGTTACGGATGCGGCGGCCGCGCACATGATCGGATCGGCTCTGGCTTTTGCGTCCCGGCCTGGGTGAATTTTTTCCCCGTCAGAGGCGCAAACGTCCGCAAAGGGGTAAAGGTTGCCTTTTTTTGGCCGATAATGTTTGGGAGCCGAACGATCAACCCTTGGGGAAAAGCACTATGAGCGCCAGGTCGACAGCCGCCCGGACATTGAAACAACTGGACTTTGACGCCGATGCTTGTGCTGGCGGCACGGGGCTGGTATGTGGGGCGAAATCCCGGCAATATGGTCGCTCCATGAACGATTTCACGGTCCTGCCCCTGCGCAAGCAGTATTACGCCCCCAGCAAGGACACCTGGATGCTGGCCATCCTCGACGCCCTTTCCCTGGACAGCGACCGCTCCCAACGTGATCTGGCCCGGCGCCTGGGCCTAAGCGGCGCGGTGATCAACCAGCGCCTGCGGGAATTGCAGACCCGGGGCCTGATCCTTTTCCAGGCCCGCAACGGAAAAAGCTACCGCTACGTCCTCACCCCCGAGGGCGAACGCCTGCGCGAGGAAATGGTCTCCCGCTGCACCAGCGAGGCCATTCATATCTATACGGCCCTCAAGCGCCACTGTCGGGAGCGCCTGGAGTGGCTGCGGGCCCGCAACATCCAGAAAATCGCCATGTTCGGCGCGTCCGAAACCTGCGAAGTCGTCATTTCGGCCTTAAGCGACATGCCGTTTAAGGTCATGGCCCTGGTGGACAACGATGTCGCCAAACACGGCACGGTTTTTCACGGCTATGTCGTGTCGTCGCCCCGGATACTGGAACTGGTGGACTGTCAGGCCGTGCTCATCACCTCGTTTGGTCGGCAGTCCGAGATTCGTGAACAGTTAACGCCCTTGTGTCAGACACGGGGAGTGGAGATCGTGAGCCTATGAACACCACGAAAGGCATCCGCATCGCATCCGGACGACGCATCGGACCCGAGGAGCCATGCTTCATCGTGGCCGAGATCGGCAACAATCACCAGGGAGATCTGAGCATCGCCCGGGACATGGTCTATGCCGCAGCCGCCGCCGGCGCGGACGGGGTGAAGTTCCAGAAGCGCAATATGGACTGCCTGTTCACCAGGGCCGGGAAGGAAGCCTCCTATGGCGGCAAGCACAGCTTCGGCGCCACCTACGGCGAGCACCGGCTGGCCCTGGAGCTGGACATGGACGCCATGGCCGACCTTAAGGCCCTGTCCGAAAAGCTGGGGATGGTGTTTTTCGCCTCGGCCTGGGACATGGTCAGCGCCCGGGAGATGCTGGAGCTGGGCATGGAGATTTTCAAGGTCTGCTCGGCGGATCTGGTCAATATCCCGCTTTTGCGGCTGGTGGGAGAGTCCGGGGCGCCGGTGATCATGTCCACGGGCATGAGCGACTGGCAGGACGTGGACGTGGCCGTGGCCGAGATGCGCCGCTACCACGAGGACATCGTGCTTTTGCACTGCAACAGCTCCTATCCCTGCCCGGACGAGCTGGTGGGCCTGCCGGTCATGCTCGCCATGGCCAAACGCTACGGCCTGCCCGTGGGCTATTCCGGCCACGAGACCGGGCTTGGCCCGAGCATCGCCGCCGTGGCCATGGGGGCCTGCGTGGTGGAGCGCCATTTCACCCTGGATCGGTCCCAGCGCGGCACCGATCATCAGGCGTCGCTCGAACCCGGGCACTTCGCCGGGCTGTGCGCCATGATCCGGGAGACCGAGGCGGCCATGCGCCTGCGCAAAAAGCAGGTCTGCCCCACGGAGCGGTCCTCGGCCGCCAAGCTGCGCAAAAGCATCGTCTTCGCCCGGGACCTTCCGGCCGGACATGTCCTTTGCCAGGCCGACATCACGGTCAAATGCCCCGGCACGGGCATCTCGCCGGTGCATTGGGACGAGGTGTTGGGGAGCCGCCTGGCGCGGAGCGTCATGTGCGAGGAGCAGGTTGACTGGGACGGCCTTTTGGCGGAGCAGCCCTCGGCCTCGGTGTCCGGACGGTCGTAAGGGACGCGCCTGCGGGCGCAGGGCGGCGGGAGAACGCGGATTGCGGGGAGCCTTGGCGACGGTCGTCTCGAAAGCCGTGCGGAGGCGACGCCGGGACTGTCGCGGGACGGATGACGGCCCGGTCGCTATGCGGCGGGCGCCGTCGCATGGACTGAGCCGGGAGCGGACGCATGCGCATCGTGATGATCGCCGAGAACGATCCGGCCGGGGTGGGGTCGCTTGTGCGAAACGCCCTGCATCGGCACACGGACCACGTCTGCCGACTGGTCACCACCCAGACCCGCTACACCCACAATTGGGAAAAGGACCTGCACGTGCCGCTTTTGGACGCGGCGGGCCTGGAGGAGCTGGCCGGGGTTTTGGAGACGGCCGACGTCTTTCATTTCCACATGCTGGCCGACGAGCACATGCCCCTGGGGCCGCTCACCGCCGCGCCGTTTCTGGCGGGCAAGGCCATCGTGCACCACCATCACGGCCACCACGTCTTCCGGGCCAACCCGGAAATCTATCAGAAAAAATATCGTGACCTGGGCCGCAAAAATCTCCTGGTCAGCACCCCGGACCTGCTTTTGAAGCTGCCCGGGGCGCGCTGGCAGCCCAACCTCGTGCCCCAGAACGATCCGCTCTACCTGCCCGGGCCGCGCCTGCCCGACGGACGGGTGCGGCTTGGGCATTCCCCCACCAGAAAGGACCTCAAAAACACCGACGAGCTTATGGCGATCCATGCCAGGCTGGCCCAGGAGCTGCCCCTGGACCTGGACCTCATGGACGACATCCCCCATGTGGCGTGTCTGGCCCGCAAAAAGGCCTGCGACATCGTTTTCGACCACATGCAGGGCTACTACGGCATGTCCTCGCTTGAGGCCCTGTCCCAGGGCACGCCGACCATCGCCGGGCTCGACGACTGGAACACGGCGAACATCCGGGAGTTTTTCGGGGTGGATGAGCTGCCCTGGGTGGTGGCCCGCACCGCAGACGAGCTTGAGGCCCGCCTGCGCGCCCTGGCCCTCGACCCTGACCAGCGGCGGCGCATCGGGAGCGCCTCCCGGACGTTCATGGAGACGGTCTGGAGCGAAGAGCGCCTGACCGCCGCCCTGTGCGACTTCTACGCCGCCCTGTCCTGACCGCGTTAGCCTCTCCCCCGGTTCCGTCTTCGCCCCGTCCCTGTCCCTCTTGTCTTTTCTCCGGCTGCGTGCTCTTTTCCTGCCCAGGCCGCCCGGCGGCGCGTTTTTTTCCGGCACGCCCCGTGCGGCGGCGTTTCCCGACCCGACAAGGACGGGGGTCATGAATAAAATTCTTCTGCTTTGCCTGGCCGGCGCCTGCGGTACCCTGGCCCGTTATTGGCTCGCGGGCGCGGTCTACGATCTCGTCGGCCGGGATTTTCCCTGGGGCACGGCGGCGGTCAACATCCTGGGCTGCTTTCTCTTCGGGCTGGTCTGGGTGCTTTCCGATGAGCGCGGGCTTATCCCCCCCCAGGCCCGCATCGTGATCCTGGTGGGGTTTATGGGGGCCTTCACCACCTTTTCCACGTATATTTTCGAAAGCGCCGAACTGGTCCGGACCTCGGAATGGCTCAGGCTTGGGCTAAACGTGGCCGGGCAGAATCTCGTGGGATTTGCGGCCTGCGTCCTGGGGATGGCCCTGGGCCGGATGGTCTGAGACAAGGAGGAGCGCCATGTCGACCCTGGGTCCCGTGCAGGTGTTGCGGATTTTTTGCGGCGAGGCCACGCGGCATGACGGCCTGCCCCTGTACGAGGCCCTGGTGAAAGCGGCCCGGGTCCGCGGCATGGCCGGGGCCACGGTGGTGCGCGGATTCATGGGGTTCGGGGCCGACAGCCTGCTGCATACGGCCAAGATCCTGCGCCTGTCCGAGGATCTGCCGGTCATCGTGGAGTTCGTGGACACCCCGGAGCGCATGGCCGAGTTTCTGCCCGTGGTTCAGGCCATGGTCGTCAAGGGGACGCTGGTCCTGCAAGAGGCCAGGGGCGCCATGCATCCGCCGCCGCACCGCCCGGATGAGACGGATTGAGGCCCGCATGAACCGAATGCGGAATGCGCCTGGACGAGGGGCGCGCTCCCCTGGCCTGCAACACCAGTTATGACGCGGAGGGATGCGTGAACGCCGAAGAAAAACGACTGGCCGAGGCCCGCGAGGGCCGGGCGGCCTGGAAACGGTTCGGACCGTATCTGAGCGAACGCCAATGGGGCACCGTGCGCGAGGACTACAGCGCCTCCGGCGACGCCTGGAACGCCTTCCCCCACGACCAGGCCCGGTACCGGGCCTACCGACACGGCGAGGACGGGCTGGCCGGGATCAGCGACGACCGCCAGGTGTTATGTTTCGCCCTGGCCCTGTGGAACGGCCGCGATCCCATCCTCAAGGAGCGGCTTTTCGGGCTGGCCAACGAGGAGGGGAACCATGGCGAGGACGTCAAGGAATACTACTATTACCTCGACTGCACGCCCACCCATTCCTACATGCGCTACCTCTACAAGTATCCCCAGGCGGCCTATCCCTATGAGGACCTGATCCGCGTCAACACGACCCGCTCCCGCGCCGAGCCGGAATATGAGCTCCTGGACACCGGCGTCTTTGGGGAAAATCGCTATTTCGACGTGTTCGTGGAATACGCCAAGGCCGCGCCCGACGACATCCTGATCAAAGTCACCGCGCATAACCGGGGGCCGGAACCGGCCCGGCTGCACCTTCTGCCCACCCTGTGGTTCCGCAACACCTGGTCCTGGCCGGACGGCGGCCCCAAGCCCGAGATTCGCGTCATGAGCGCCCAGGGGCGAAGCGCGCTTCTGGCCCGGCACACGGACCCGGACGAGGCCGCCCGGCTCCCGGGACACGTGCTTTTGTGCGACGGCGACTATGAGCTGCTTTTCACGGACAACGAGACCAACACCTTGCGGCTTAGCGGCGCCCAAAACGCCTCGCCCTACGTCAAGGACGGCTTCGAGGCCTGTCTGATCCATGGCCGGGGCGACGCGGTCAATCCCGAACGCACCGGCACCAAGGCCTGCGCCCATTACGACCTGACCATTGAGGCGGGCGAGGCGGCCACGGTCAGGCTTAGGCTGTGCGCCTCGTACAACCGTCTGGACGAGACGCCCTTTGGCCGGGCGGAGTTCGGGGACGTCTTTGAGCGGCGCCGCCGGGAGGCCGACGCCTTTTTCGCCGGGATCACCCCGGCCTCGGCCACCCCGGACGAGGCCCTGGTCATGCGCCAGGCCCTGGCCGGGATGCTGTGGACCAAGCAGTATTACCGCTTCGACGTGGACACGTGGCTTCGCGAACGCGTGGCCCACCCCTTGCGCGGCGAGTCGGGCCACCCCCGCAACCGGGAGTGGTTCCACATGGTCAACGACCACATCATCTCCATGCCCGACAAGTGGGAATATCCCTGGTACGCGGCCTGGGACCTGGCGTTTCACGCCATCGCCCTGTCCCTGGCGGACATCGACTTCGCCAAGGAGCAACTGGCGCTCATGCTGCGGGCCGACTACCTGCACCCCAGCGGCCAGATACCGGCCTACGAATGGAATTTCAGCGACGTGAACCCGCCGGTTCATGCCTGGGCGGCGCTTTTTTTATACCGCACCGAGCAGTCCGCCACCGGCCGGGGGGACCTGGATTTTCTCAAGCGGGCCTTCGCCAAGCTTTTGCTCAACTTCACCTGGTGGGTGAACCGCAAGGATCGCTTCGGCAAAAACGTCTTTGACGGCGGGTTTCTGGGCCTGGACAATATCGGCGTTTTCGACCGCAGCAAGGGCCTTCCCGCCGGAGGCTACCTGGAGCAGGCCGACGGCACGGCCTGGATGGCCCTCTATTGCCAGAACATGATCGAGATAAGCCTGGAGCTGGCCTGCGCGGATGCGGCCTATGAGGATCTCCTGCACAAGTTCCTGGAGCATTTTTTGTGGATCGCCTCGGGCATGAACCGCCAGGGCCCGGACGGCATGTGGGACGAGGAGGACGGCTTCTACTACGACCTCCTGCGCCTGCCCGACGGCAGCTACAGCCGCCTCAAGGTGCGTTCCATGGTCGGGCTTTTGCCGCTTTGCGCGGCCACCATCATCGAAAAGGACCAGCGCGACCGGATGTCCGGCGTGCTGGACCAGGTGCACGAGCGCATCCGGCGCACCCCGGAGCTGGCCGCCAGCATCCATCCCTTCGGGCCGGACCAGCAGGGCGTGGCCGGGCGCAGCATCCTGTCCCTGGTGGACGAGGGACGGCTTAGGCGCATCCTGGCCTGCATGCTCGATGAGGAGGAATTCCTAAGCCCCTACGGCGTCCGCTCCCTGTCGCGGCGCTACCGGGACCAGCCCTACGCCATCTGGGTGGCGGGTCAGGAGCACCGCATAGGGTACGTGCCCGGAGATTCGGACAGCGGCATGTTCGGAGGCAATTCCAACTGGCGCGGGCCGGTGTGGATACCCGTCAACCAGCTCATCATCCGGGCGCTTTTGCAGTATTACCGCTTCTATGGCGATGCTTTCCGGGTGGAGTGCCCCACCGGCTCCGGGGTCATGATGACCCTTTTCGAGGTGGCCCGGGAGATTGCCCGCCGCCAGGCGGCGCTTTTTGTTCGCGACGAGCGCGGTCGGCGCCCGGTCTTCGGGGACTCGGACGTCTTTCAGAACGATCCGCACTGGCGCGATCACCTGCTTTTTTACGAATACTTTCACGGCGACGACGGCCATGGCCTGGGGGCAGGGCATCAGACGGGGTGGACCGGGCTTGTGGCCAAGCTGATCCAGCTCTTCGGCAATGTGGACGCCAAAAAGATGTTGGCCGCCCCGGGCGGCCGGGTGTTCGTCCAAAAGGGATAGCGGCGGACCCGCCCGGTCAGGACCGCGCCCGCATGGCCGTGTCCCACAACAGGCCCCCGATCTCCTCGGGGCGCAGGCTGCGTGTGGTCCCGGCCCCGGCCCCCGGTCCGGGCCACAACACCCAGTCCGTGGCCGTGCATCCGGCGTCCCAGGGATCGTGCAGGCCCGGCAGGCAGCCCACGTGGTCGCCATAGGCGCACAGGGCGGCCGGTCGGGGCAGGGCCGAAAGCCCGTCGGCCATCTCCCCGAGCAGGGCGTCGGTGTGGCCCAGGTGGTGCAGGTAGACGTCCATGGCCGTGTCCGCGCCCCCTTTTTCCCGAAAGGCCGTGTCCCGGGCCAGACGGCCGGGCCTCCAGGGGCCGTGGGCCTCCATGGTGATGACGAACACGAAGGCCGGTTCGCGGCAGGCGGCGAGCCAGTCCAGTACGAACCGGGCCAGGGCCGCGTCGCTGACGAAGGGGCCGCAGCGAGACGCCCCGGCAAAGGCCTCCTCCCCGTAGAGTTCCGTAAAGCCCAGGTTGGGCAGCACCCGGTTTCTCCTGAAAAACGACATCTGGAAGGGATGGATGCAGGCCGTGCGGTAGCCCAGGGCCTTAAGCCTCCAGGCCAGGGAGTCCACCGTGCGGCTGCTGGCCGTGAAATAGGGATTGAAGGCGTCGGCGCCCAGGGCGGCCAGCGGCAGGCCGGTGAGCACGGAAAATTCCGTGCGCATGGTGTAGGCCCCGTGGGTCTGGACCGCGAAAAGCCCGCCGGTCCCGGCGGCGCGCAGCCGGTCGTAGCAGGCCAGCAGGGTCTGCGGCACGCGGGGTGCGTGGCGGCGCACGTCGAAAAAGGACTCGGCCTGGATCAGGACCAGATGGGGCAGCCGGTCCGGATGGGGCGGCCGTGTCGCCTGAGCGGCGGATATCGACTGGGCGCGCGGGATGCCCGGTTCGCCGCGCTGTCCCCGACAATGCACATGCCACAGGCCATGCAGGAAAAAAGAGGCGAGCAGCCCGAACCGGGCGAAATCCGCATTGGCGTCGAGGCTTGGCCGGTAGCGCGCGAGCAGGCGCAGGGCCGCCGGGCGTCCGGCCGGATAAAAAAGGACGGCGGCTGCGGCCATGGCGGCCAGCCCGGCGCAAAAGGCCAGGGCGGCCATCCCGCGCGCGGTCGCTTGGGCTGGCGGCTCCAGGTTCCAGACCACGGCCAGGGCGGCGGCGGCCAGGGCGGCGGCGAAAACGACCGGCCTCGGGAACAGGTAGGGCACGTAGAAGCCGGGATGACGCATGACCTGGGCGATCAGGGTGGCGTCGAGAAAGACGATGGGCTCGTGGAAAAGCCGGTGCTTGAGGCGGTTGACCACCGAGAGCAGCGCCACGCCCCCGGCGATCAGGATCAGGCTGAACATCGGCCGACCGCTGGCTGCAAAAAATCCCAGAAATCCCATGCCTACCGTCAGGATCACCGGCCCGTCGATGACGAGGTCCAGGGGTTTTGTGCGGTGGCCTGCGGCGTCCGTGCGATGCACCGCCAAAGCGACGGCCACGGCGGCCGCCAGGGCCATGAGGACCATGGCGGGGGAGGCGCTCACGGCGTGTTCCCGCGGCGCGGGGATTCGTCGTCCGGGACCACGGTGAAGGCGAAGAACCGGCGCAGGACGGCGTCGATAAGCCTGGCCGGAAGCAGGTTGAGGAGCCGGATGCCCACGGCAAGCATGGCCGGAAAGGCGATGGCCGCCTCCCCACGCGCAATGCCGACCCGGATGCGTCGCGCGGCCCTTGCCGCGTCCCAGGCCAGGGGCTTGTCGCCCTGGTAGCGCCTGCTCATGGGCGAATCCACGAACCCGGGGGAGATGACGCTCACTGAAACCCCGTAAGGGGTAAGCCAGGCCCGCATGGCCTCGCCGTAGACCTTGGCGGCGGATTTGCTGGCGCTGTAGGCCGGGGACGAGGGCATGCCGCACCAGCCGCCAAGCGAGGCCACCACGGCCAGCCGTCCCCGACCGCGACGGCGCATGCGCTCGGCCAGGGCGGACAGGGTCACGGCGGCGGCCTCGGCGTTGACCGCAAACAGGCGACGCACGTCCGCGACCGTCTCGGCCTCGCCGCCAGGGCCGATGGAGCTCGACACCCCGGCGTTGGCGATGACCACGTCCACGGGCAGCACGTCGTCCATGGCCGTCATCCAATCGCACAGCGAGGCGGCGTCGCGCACGTCGAGCGCTGTGGCCGCGACCTCGGCCCCGGCCGTGCGGCACTGCACGGCGATGTCCTCAAGGGCCTTGGGATTGCGCCCCGTGAGGGAAAGCCGCACCCCTGGGGCCGCGTACTCCCGGGCCAGGGCCTGGCCGATGCCGCCTGTGGCCCCGGTGATGAGGATGTGGCGCGGGGCGGGGACGGGGGCGGTCACGGCGCGGGCTCCGGCGTTCGCCCGGCGGCGGGTTCGGGGGGAAGCGTCAGGGTGAGCAGCGAGTTGCCGCCGTCATGGGGCAGTTGGCGGCGCCAGGGCACGTCGAAATGCCGGGTCACGGCGAAGCCGCAGCGCCTATAGAAACGCATGGCCCGGGCGTTGTCGTCCCACACGTGCAGGCTTATGCGGGGCAGGCCCATCTCCCGGGCCATGAGCACGGCGCATTCCATGAGGTCGTCGGCCGCGCCGCCGCCCCTCAGCGGTTCGTCCACCCAGAGGGTGTTGATGTAGAGGCTTTCGGCGTCAGCCACGCGTAACAGTCCGTCCAGCAGCTCCAGGCGTTTTTTGGACACCAGCCTGCCCAGGATGTCGGGCACGCCGTGCATCTGCCAGGGGTAGGCCAGAAGCAGCCCGGCCGGCCTCGCGCCGTGCTCCAGGAGCAGGGCGTTTTCGTAGCTTAGGGGATTGCCCGTCTCCATGACCAGGGAGGCCAGCAGGCGCTCCACGGAGACGGCCAGGGCCAGACGGTGCAGGAGAAAGTCGGCCACGCCGCCGGATACCTCCCTGACGATGCGGGCGATGACCAGGGCGTCCTCGGGATCGGCCTGGCGCAGGGTCAGGGGCATGGGACGAACCTCCGGGTGTGGTGCGGCGACCATGCCATGATTCGGCCGGATCGAAAAGCCGTCCCGGCCGGGCGGCTATGGGACAAGACCAAGGCGGCGCAGGCATCCGGGCACGGCCAGAGCGATGCCCTCGTCGGTGTAGAAATTGCCCAGCACAAGGGCCCTGTCGTGCAGGACCTTGACGAAATCACGCAGCAGCCCGGGGTCCGGGGGGAGGGGGCCGGACCAGAAGTCGGCCAGGTCCATCTGCGTCTGGGTGGCGGCCAGCCCCGGCATGGCGTAGGGGGCCTTGCTCAGGGAATAAACCGGCAGGGCCAGGGCCAGGGCCTCCAGGCCCATGGTGCTGTTGACCACCACCATGCCCCGGCAGGCCGCGGATTCCATGAGCAGGCGGCCCTGGCCGCCGTCCAGGAAGACGACCCGGTCGCGGATGCCCGTGGCCCGGGAGAAACTGTCCACAAAGCGGTCCAGGTTGATCAGCCCGTTGTCCAGGGGATGGTTTTTCACCGCCAGGACAAACCCCGGCGGGGCGCTGGCGGCGAACGAGGACAGGACCTGCATGATGGAGTCGCGCACCCCGAAGTGTGAATAGGAGCGGACCTGGATGTCCGCGTCGAGCTGGAGCGGAAAAAGGAAAAACGGACGTTCGGAATCGAGCAGTTCCTGCTGGGCGGCCATGGCCCGGTCCTTGCGGGCGCGCCGGGAGAGGTAGCGGGGCAGCCAGCCCGTCAGCTCCCAGCCGATGGTGTAGGGGCGGTGGGTGCGGTAGCGCGGGAAAAGGCCCCACAGGACGAAATTGCCCACATGATGGCGGATGGTGTCGCCAACCCGGATCGCCATGCTGTCCGGGACGGGCCGGGGGGGAGGCGGGTTGGGGAGGGCGGCCGCCTCGCGCCGTACCGCCTCGGGGGTGGCGGGCAGCCTGGAGCGGGAGTTGACCCCGTCGCGCTCCAGGGTGATGTGGTTGGGACGCAGGTAGCCTTCCTCCAGCACATGCACGCGGATGCCTCGCGAAGCGGCGATGCAGATGGCGTCGCGGTTCATGGGCCGCTTGTCGCCCATGAGCAGGATGTCGGTCACGGCGTGGAGGTCCATGATCCTGGCGATCCATCCCGGCCAGTCGCCCCGGGAGCCCCGGTACAGGATGGCGCCGGGGCCGGGCCAGTGGAGCACGTCGCCGCCGCAGATGTTGACCTTGAGGATGTCGGCCCCAGCGGCGCGCACCGCCACACCCAGGCGCCGAAAAAAACGGCTCTGGGGGCCTTGCAGGAAGAGAAACGAACGGCGGCGAGGGTCTTTCGGGGCGGCGGGGTCCACGGCGCGGCTAATCCCGGTCGTCCAGGTCGAAATCGCCGCCCTGGTCTTCGGTCATGGCCGCCGCCGCCTCACGGACCAGGGGCAGTTCTGCGGCTGCCATATCCAGGGCCTGGCGCACCTGTTCCCGGCTGTGGGAGGCTGAGAGGAAAAAACGCAGTCTGGCGGCCTTTTCCTCCACCACCGGGAAGATGATGGGGATGACGTAAACGCCTTTTTGGAAGAGCCTGGAGGCCAGCATGGCCGTCTCCACGGACCCCCCGACCATGATCGGGATCACGGCGTGGCCCTGGGCCCGTCCCGTGTCCAGGCCCTTTTCCCGGGCATAGTCCAGAAAATAGCGGCTGATTTCCTGGAGCCTGCGCACCCGCTGCGGCTCCCGCAGCATCACGGCCACGGCCTCGCGGCTGGCGGCGGCCAGAGGCGGGGACATGCCCACGCTGTATAAAAAACCCGGGGCCAGATATTTCAAACATTCCACAAGCTCGGCGCAGCCCGCCACGTAGCCGCCGCAGCCGCACAGGGTCTTGCTCAGCGTGCCCATCCAGATGTCCACCACGCCCGGGTCCATGCCGTAGTGCTCGGCGATGCCGCGTCCCGTGGCCCCCAGCACGCCCAGGGCGTGGGCCTCGTCCACCATCAGGAAACAGCGGTATTTCTCCTTGAGGGCGACCAGCCGGGGCAGGTCGGGGATGTCCCCGTCCATGCTGAAAAGCCCCTCGGTGACGATGAGCGCCCGGCGGTAGCGGTGGCGCTCGGCGGCCAGCGCCGCCTCCAGGGCGTCCATGTCGTTGTGGGCGAAGGGCAGGCGCATGGCGCCGGAGAACTGCGCCCCCTGGATGATGGAGTTGTGGGAGAGGCTGTCGTAGAGGACCAGGTCGCGCTTTTTAAAGAGCTGGTAGATGGTCCAGACGTTGGTGGCGTGGCCGCTGACGAAGACCACGCAGTCCTTGGCCCCGTGCAGGTCGGCCAAAGCCCGCTCCAGCTCGCGATGGGGGGGACGCTCGCCCGAGGTGGGGCGGCTGCCTGAGGAACTGGAGCCGTATTTCTCCAGGGCGGACCGGGCGGCGGCGTTGATCTCCTCGGAGCCGTTTAAGCCCAGGTAGTCGTAGGTGGAGAAGTTCAGGCAGGTTCGGCCATCGATGACCGTTGTGTCCCGGGCCACGCCCTCATGGCGCCGGAAATAGAGGGAGTCGATGCCCCACTGCCTGCCCACGGCCTTATGGATGGCGATCTTTTTGACGTCCGCGAACTGGCTGAAGTCGCAGGCCGAGGCGTCCTCTCCGGGTACGGCGGGGGATATCCGCCGGTCGCGTCCGGACTCGGGCCGGGCAAGTTTTTCACGCATTTTCTGAATCAGGGACTGCCGGTCATTAGCGGACAGTCCCCGGAATTTCGTCTCGTCGGTCGTCATTGCCTATCCTGTCAAGTTGGGCCGGGCGCTGTCTTCGTCCAAAAGGCGTTTGGCGGCCTCAGGCGACAGCTCCAGGCCATGCACCTCCCGCAGGTGCCTGGACACGGCCTCGGCCTGGGTCGCATCCCCGACAGTCGGTTGCTCCATGTGGCGGTGGATCATCTCCGCCAGCGTGAGGATGCTTGCGTTTTTGTCCAGGCTTAATGCGGAGATGTCAACCCCGAAAGTCTCTTCCGTGGCCAGGCCCAGCTCCACGAACATCAGGGAGTCCATGCCCAATTCGCCCATGGGGGTGTCGTGGCGGAGCTTGGAGGCGGGAACGCGCAGAATGCGGGCGAAGTGTTGCGACAGCATGGCGGCCAGCCGCTGCACGGCCTCCCGGGGGCTCAGGCCGCGCAGGGCCTCGCGCAGGTCCACCTGGTCGCCTGCAGCCTTTTCCAGGGAGCTTTCGGAGGTGACCTGGCGGAACATGGGCGAGGCCACGTAGGGCAGCCGGGCCAGCTTTGTGAAGTTCACCCGGAAGACATGCAGGTTGTGCGCCTGGTGGCGGGCATGGGCCGCCATGTGGTCCATGGCCGTCTCGGCCCGCAGTTCCTGGGCGCCGGTTAAGGCCTTTAAGGACTGCATGACCTCGGGGCGCGAGGCGAGCATGCCCACGTCGGACACCGGGCCCCAGCCGAAGGTGACGGCCGGAAGGCCCAGGCTGCGGCGCAAGGCGGCCAGGCTTTCGAGCATGGTGTTGGCCGCCACGTAGTTGGCCTGGCCGGGGTTGCCCAGGACCGTCGTGGCCGAGGAGAACAGGATGAAGAAATCCAGCGGGAGGTCCCGGGTCAGGCGGTGCAGGTTGTAGCCGCCCAGGGCCTTGGCCCGAAGCACGGTGCGGATGTCGGAGGAGGTCATGGTGGCGATGGTGGCGTCGCGCAGAACCCCGGCGCAGTGCACCACCCCGCGAAGCGGCGGCATTTCTTGCAAAACGGCGTCCAGGGCCCGGGCCAGGGCCTTGCCGTCGGCCACGTCGGCCCGCACCGCCACCGCCCGCACGCCCCGGTCGGCCAGGTCCGCCAGAACGGCCTTCTGGGCGGCCGTGGCGGCGCCTGTGCGGCTTACGATCACGAGATATTTGGCCCCCAGCCGGACCAGCCGGTCGCACACGGCGCGTCCCAGGCCGCCCAGGCCGCCGCTGACCAGGTAGCTGGCATGCGACTCCAGGGGGCCGAGTCCGGGCGTGGGCAGGGGCCGCACCCCGGCTGCGGCTTCGTCGAAGGCCACCACCAGCTTGCCCACATGCCGCGACTGCTGCATGCAGCGGAAGGTCTCGGCGATGGCCGCCCGGGGTGCGACGGCGTGGGGCAGCGGCCACAGCTCCTTTTTGTCGAAGCGGTCGAGCATCTCCAAAAACAGGCGGCGGCACAGGGCGGGATCGACCCGCATCACCTGGTCCACATCGATGCCGAAAAAGCTGGCGTTATTGCGCAAAAGCCGCATGCGCAGGGGAGAGTTGGCGTAGAAGTCCACCTTGCCAAGCTCCAGGAACCGCCCCAGGGGCTTTAAAAGGCCCAGGCTTTTTTGCAGGGCCTCGCCGGAGATGGAATTGAGCACCACGTCCACGCCCTGGCCGTCGGTGAGCTCCAGAATGCGTTCCTCGAAATCCAGGGTGCGCGAGTCGAACACGTGGGGCACGCCCATGCGGGCGAGCATGGCGCGTTTTATGGGGGACCCGGCCGTGGCGAAGATTTCGGCCCCGGCCAGGGCGGCGATCTGGATGGCGGCCAGCCCCACGCCTCCGGCCGCGCCGTGGATGAGCACGCGCTCGCCCGGGGCGATGCGGGCCAGATGGACCAGGGAATACCAGGCCGTGAAATGGGCCACGGGGATGGTGGCGGCTGCTGCGGGGGTGATGCCCCGGGGCATGGGGAATACGGCCCGGGCCTCGGCCAGGACATGGGAGTCGTAGCAGCCGCCGCTTAGGCAGCATACCGCGTCGCCCACGGCCGTCCCGGCGACGCCCTGGCCCACGGCGGCCACGATCCCGGCGCATTCAAGGCCCAACGTGGGGCCGGACGCCCCGTTCTCCAGGGCCTCCTCGGGGATGCGGCCCAGGGTGAACATGATGTCGCGGTAGTTGACCCCGGCGGCCTGGTTTTTGATGAGCACCTGCCCGGGACCGGGCGAGGGCGCAATGGCCCGTCGCCAGCGCGCCCCATCCAGACGGCCCTGCTCGGCCATCTCCAGGGTCAGGGCGGGCGGGGTCTCCAGGTCGGCCGCAATGTGGTCCGTGTGCTCGGCCGCGGTCACGTCCGTTTGGTCGGCCGCGGTCACCTCCGGTTGGTCGAACGCGGACACGTCCGCTGACTCAAGCGGCGACAGGCGGGGATGGAAACGTCCTGCCGGGGTGAGGATCACCTCTTTGTCGTCCTGCCCAGGCGGCACGAGGTCGCGCAGCGGGCACAAAATCTCGCGCACGGCCGCCGCCAGGGGAAGATTTCCAGCCGCGTCGGCGTGGATGTCCGCCAGCCGGGGGGCAAGCCCCGGCATCTCGTTCACCAGCACCCGGCAAAAGCCCGCCAGGGCCGCCTGGGAGGGAACGGGCCGGGACGGCTGTCCCGGCAGGGGCAGGCCGCCGCCGGTCACCAGACACAGTCCGGCCGGGATTTTCGCCTTGCGCCATCCCCGGGCCAGGGCGGCGGCGCTGGCCACGCTGCGGTTTTGAATGTCGTCGAGGACCTTGGGCTCCGGTTCCTGGCGCATGTCGAATCCCGACATAAACACGCATTCCAGGCGCGCCTGTCCGTCCCCCAGGGAGGTGAAGAGTCGCTTCCAGTGCGCCCGCGATTCCATGTTCAGGGTGAAGGCGCCGCTGGCCAGGGCCTGGAAGTCCTTGCCCGCGATCACCCGCACGGGATCGTTCCCGGCTTGGCACAGGGTCCGTACCAGGGCGTCCGAGAGGGCGCGGGCCTCGGGGCAGGGGGCGGCGTCCTCGATAAGGACCCAGCGCTTGCGGGCCGGAACCACGCTCTCGGGCGTGGGCGCGGCCTTCCGGCGGGCGGTGAGAAGGAGCACGTCGCCCTCGCCGCGCAGCGCCTGCGGCGGCGAAAAGCCTGCCCGGGCGAGCCGCGCGTCCCATTCCCGGCGTTCCAAAAGGCGCGACGCAGGCGGGCCGTCCGGCGCGTCGTCGCGCCACCAGCCCGGGAGAAGTCCGAACACCAGATCGACGACCGGATCGGGCGGGGTGTCAAGGATCACCAGCATGCCGCCGGGACGCAGCAGGTCATGCAGCCGATCCAGGGCCAGATCGGCGTCCTCCATGCGGTACAGGGCGTGGCCCGCAAAGATCAGGTCGAAGCCGCCCCCGGCCACGGGGTCTGGCATGGCGGCCTCCGGGTCGTCCGGGGCGAACAGGCAGGCCGTGACATGGGACAGCCCGGCGAAGCGGGCCGAGAGCTGCTCCACGAACTGTTCGTCGCGGTCGGCCAGGACGAAACACCCCCTGGCCGGGGACAGGCGCGGGACCAGGGACTGGGCCAGGCCGCCCGGACCGGCCTCGACCTCAAGGACGCGCAGCGCCGCGCCGGAGGGGACCTCCCGGAGCAGGGCGTCGAACAAGGCGGCCGCCGCCGCATGTCCGCTGACATGCCGGGGGCAGTCCCGGAAAAGATTCTCCATGATCCCGCTGGGGCGCAGGGCCAGCAGGGACGCGACGTCGCGCCTGCCGTGCAGGATGTCATCCAGGTCCTGGCCGATCTGCCCCAGAAGGGCCAGTTCGCTGACATGCTCCGGAAATTCGGCCAGGGCGGCGCGCCACAGCTCCAGGGCGGGCGGCAGGTCGTTTTCGGCCAGCCGGTAGCGGCCGCCGCAGCATGTCGCCGCATCCATCCGGGCCAGGAAGCGCAGGGCATGGTCCAGATACGGGACAAGCCCGTGGGGCGCGCCGCCGTGGCGGGCCAGATCAGCCGGACTGAACTCCCGACGTCCGGCGGCCAGCAAGGTCACGGCCTCCATGGTCTGGGACAGGAGAAGCGCCGTGAAAAAGGGGAGGGCCTCCTGGGTGCGCCGCCTGTCGCCTCCGGCGCGGTCCTGGGCGTCCAGGGCCGCCGTGATCCGGGGGGCGAGAGCGGCGTCGCCCGGCAGCGCGGAAGGGGAGGCGTCCAGGGGATGGCGCGCGGGGATCACGGTCACGGCGTAGACGTGCTGCTGGCGCTGGAGCCCGTCGCGGGTCTGGACCCGGGCGAAACGGCAGTCCTGCGCCCGGGCCAGTTCGCGTCCGGCCTGGTCGTAGAGGCTGAAGGACGCGGTCAGGGAGCGTCTGCTCTGGCGGATCAGGGTGGCCCTGGCCGTGGTCGCGGCGCCTTTTTCCAGCAAAAGCAGGCGGCCGACGCGCGTGGGCAGATAGATGAAATTGGACAGGGCGTCGTCGTGCCAGTCCGCCAGGGCCAAAAGGATTTGGAATGCGCCGTCGATGAGGGCCGGGTGCAGCACGGCCCCGGCATAGGCGGCCCCGGGTTCGAGGCGAAGATTCGCCACTGCCGTGTCGCCCTGTCGCCAGACCCGGCGCATGGGCCGGAAGGCCGGGCCGAAGTGCAGACCCGAGTCCACGGCCTTGGCGTAGAGCCCGTCCGTATCCGCCTCGCTGCCGCAGGGTTTGGGACAGGGGGTTTTGCGCAGGGTCTTGCGCAGCTTCGGGACGATGCGGCCGGTGACGTGGGAGATCATGTCTGCGGCGTGCATGAGCTCCCGGCTCTCGATGGAGAAATCGCCGCCCTCGGCGGACAGGGTGAAGCGGACCACCCGGGCCTTGCCCTGGGCGAGGGCCATGGGGTGGCGCATCTCCACGTTTTCGAGCTCCACGGGGCCGGGGCCGTAGGTCTCAAGGGCGGCGGCCAGGGCCATTTCCAGATAGGCGGCCCCGGGCAGCACCACCTCGCTTCCCACCACATGGTCGGCCAGAAACGGGACGAGCTGGGTGTCCAGGGTGTTCTCCCAGACGGTCAGGCCGTGCCGCGTCCGGCGTCCGAGCAGAGGATGGGCCGCTGGTTTGGCCCGGAAAAGGTCCAGGCTTTCCGGTGTGGATTCGGCCAGGCAGGACTCCCGGTCGAAGGGATAGCCGGGAAGCTCGACATGGGGCGTCCCGGCCGGAAAAATCGTGGACAGGTCCACCCGGCCGCCATGGACATGCACCTTTCGCCACAGGGTGTCGGCCACCCGGGCGTCGTTTTGGCCGTGCAGGATGGAGGGCAGGGAGACGGTGGTCGTGGAGCGTTCCTGGAAGCAGTTTTTGAGAAACGGCTGGAGCAGGGCGTCGGGGCCGATCTCCACGAAGATTCGGGCCCCGCTGTCCAGGGCCTCCAAGACGGCTTCGCGGAAGCGCACGGGTTTTCGCAGGTTGCTAAACCAGTAGTCCGCGTCAAGGACGCTCCCCGGGCAGGCCTGGCCATGCACTGTGGACAAAAACGCCGCATGGCCCGGGTGCGGATGGAGCTTTCCGGTCAGGCGCTCAAGCAGCCGGTCCCGGATCATCTCCATGGCCTGGCTGTGGAAGGGGTGGTGCAGGTTGAGCGGCCGGAAGACGGCCCGACGTTTTTTGAGGGCCGCGCGCACGGCGTCCAGGGCATGGGCCTTGCCGGTGAGGGTCACGTAGCGGCTGCTGTTGACGGCGGCGAGCTCAAGATCGCCGTTTTGCACCTCGGGCAGGGCCAGGGCGTCTTTTTCCGAAAGCTGGGCCACGGCCATGTCGCCCTGGCCGTGTGATTCGCGCTGCAGCATGCTGCGGGTCGCAACCACCAGGGCCGCCTCGTCAAGGGATAACGCCCCGCAGGCGAAGGCTGCGGCCACCTCGCCTATGCTGTGCCCAAAGGTCATGTCGGGGATGACGCCCCGGGCGGCCAGGGCCCGGGTCAGGCCTGCCTGAACAGCAAAAAGCAGCGGTTGGATGACATCGATGCGCGCCAGATCCCAGCCCGACGGGTCGGACGCGAACGCGGCCCGGGGCGACCAGCCAAGCAGCGGGGCCATGGCGGCGTCGATTACGTCCAAGGCCTCGGCCGCATGCCGGTCCGAGGCGAAAAGGGCCTGTCCCATGCCCGGCCAATGCCCGCCGTTTCCGGAATAGACGAAGGCCGTGCGCAGCGCGCCGCCCAGCCTTTCGCCCGCGACCACCCGGGAATTTTTCGCGGCAGGCTCGTCGCCCACGGCCAGCCGGGCCAGGGTCGCGACGACCCCCTGCACGGTCCGCTCACCGATCACCACCCGGTGGTTGAGATGGTCCCGGCCCAGGGCGCTCCGGGCGGCCACGGTGCGAAAGGCCTCGTCGTCGGCTGCGGCCAGCAGTTCGGCGTAGCGGGCGGCCAGACGGCGTAGACTGCCCTGGCTGTGGGCGGAGAGCAAAAGGGGCAGGATGGGCTGCGGGCCGCATTGGTCCGCCGCCGTCAGGACCGGCCCGGGATCGGCCGGGGATTCCTCCAAAAGGACATGGGCGTTGGCCCCGCCGAAGCCGAAGGAGTTGACCCCCGCCAGGGCCGGGCCCGGGGTGGCGGGCAGGGGCGTCGGCTCGGTCACGAAGGAGATGCCCAGGGAGGGGCAGTCGATGTCCGGGTTGGTCTCGGCCAGATGCAGGCAGGGCGGCGCGGTCTTGTGCTTGAGAACCAGGATGGCCTTGAGCAGTCCGGCGATGCCCGAGGCCGGCTCCAGGTGCCCCAGGTTGCTTTTGACGGACCCGACCAGCAGGGGATCCCCGGCGGGGCGAAGCACCGAGAACACCTCGCCGATGGACCGGGCCTCTACGGGATCGCCTGCGGCCGTGCCGGTGCCGTGGGCCTCCATGTAGCAGAGGTTGCGCAGATCCAGGGCGGGGTCGTCGTACAGGGTGCGCAAGAGGGCCATTTGGGCCGTCTGGTTGGGAAAGGCGATGCCGAGGGTCTTGCCGTCGGTATTGAGCCCGGTTTTGGCGATGACCGCATGAATGCGGTCGCCGTCGGCCAGGGCCGCGTCCAGGGGCTTGAGCAGCAGCAGGCCGCCGCCCTCGGAGCGGACATAGCCGTTGGCGTTTTTGGCGAAGACCCGGCACCGGCCGTCCTTGGACAGCATGTGGGCCTTGGAGAAGCCGACAAAGGGCAGCGGATTGCACAGGATATGCACGCCGCCGACGAGGGCCATGCGGGCCTGTCCAGACAGCACGGCCTGGCAGGCCTGGTGCAGCGCCACCAGGGAGGCCGAGCAGGCCGTGTCGATGGTCATGCTCGGGCCGTGCAGGTCCAGCAGGTAGGAGATGCGGTTGGCCAGAAGCCCCAGGGTGTTGCCGATCATGGAATAGGGACCGATGACGCAGGGGTCGTCGGAGCGCTGCATGCTGGCGTCCAGGGACGAGGAGCCGATGAATACGGCGGCGTCGGACCCGGCCAGGCTGGAGGGGGGGATGTGGGCGTCCTCCAGGGCCTCCCAGGCCAGCTCCAGAAGCAGACGCTGCTGGGGGTCCATGTATTCGGCTTCTTTTTTCGAGATGCCGAAAAAGGAGAAATCGAAGTCGCCGACGCCGTCCAGGACCCCGGCGGCGAAGGTGCAGGTGCGGCCCGGGGCGGTGCGCTGCGGATGGAGAAAGCCGGGGACGTCGAACCGGTCGGCGGGAATCTCGGTCACGACGTCACGCCCAGAGGCCAAGACGTCCCAGAGCGCGTCAAGGGAGGCCACCCCGCCGGGAAGGCGGCAGGCCGCCCCGACAATGGCGATCTTGCGTGTGGTCATGCGGGTGTCGTTATTCACTTCGGATTCGTCTCAAGCGGCGCCTTCCGGAGGGGGGCTGGATGTTTCCGGACGATGCCCGAACGCGTGGCGAAAATGTCGCGCCTTTCAGGCAGGACCGGCGAGGGTTTGCAACGTCTCCCGTCGCAATCATCCGCCCGAGACCCCAAAAAGACGCGCGGCGCAGGCAGAGACAATGCGGGCGAACCGCCTCCGTTTCGTGTCGCCTTCCGTGGACAACTCCGCCAGAAGACGTTCCGGGCTGGTGTACCATCCCGTCGAACCGCTGACATATACCGGATGGAGAAAAAAGACTCCGGCGATGAGTTCATCCAGGGAAAGGACCCGGGGACGGGCAAAACCTCCCTGGACATCGTTCGTCAGGCCCCATCCGGCATAAAACGGTCTTCCATGGCAAAATACGTCTTTTCCGCGCACAAGCGCATCGATACCTGTCAATGCGGTGCGGACATGGACGGCGTCCACCTGGGAGAGAAGGATGTGCAAAGATGTGCAGGGCGCGATTTCTTGAAAATGTGCTCTCCCTGGTCCGGCAACAAGTTCGTGTCGATTCTCTCTTAATCTATACGGAAGGGGTTTGTAAATAATAAGATCATTTGCACCATATGTGCAAACTGCGGAGAGGAAGGCTCGCTCCGACTCGGGATCGGTTGATTCGCCGACAGCCAGGACCACCCGTGCGACCCCGGCGGGACGGGTCCAGCCGCCTGCTGCGCCGGGATCAAGCGTCAGCCCCCTGTCCACGAGGTTTTGTCGCAGGCTGCCTGCGCGGTCCAGCAGTTCGGGGGGAAAATGCGCCGTGGCCAGCATCTCTTCGATCCCCGGCCCTGCGCCGTCCACCAGGGCGCACAGCGGCCGTCCTGGCCCGGCGTCAAGGCCCGCGCCGGGGAAAAAACCGTCGCGCACCCGCATGGCGCCCTCGGGAACGACCGGCAGGGAAGTCTCGTCCGGGACGGCCACGGCCTGGTCGGGGGCAGGTCTCGTCGGCTGGTCGGAAAAGCGGACCGTCGCCGCCTGGAAGAGACGGCGCAGGGCGGACCGTTGCCTTCCGGGGAAGCCGCAGGCCTGCACGAGGCCGGGAAACCGCTCACGCTGGCGGCGTTGCAGGGCCATCCATTCCATGACCCGTTCCGGGGCGCAGGGCTCGCCGGTTTCGGGGTCCAGGTAGCGCGGATAATCCGCCAGGGCGGCCAGGACAAGCTGCCCAAGGGTGATGGGACGGCGGCGGGAGGGGGCTGGCAGGGCGTCGCGGGTCAGGCCCCATCCGGCGTAAAACGGCATGCCGAAGGTGACGACCGGCCTGCCCCACAAAAGGCCTTCGAATCCCACCTGGGAGGTGACCGTATAGACGGCGGCGGCCCGCTCCAGGAGGCCCACGGGATGCACGTTCCCGGCGAATATCCGGACCCGGCCCGTACGGGCGACGGCGTCAAGGTCGAAATGCCCCTTTTTTTGGCCGCTCGCCACCTCGGGGTGGACCTTGAGAACCACGGTCTTGTCCGGGTGTTCGTCGAGGGCGGCGTCGAGCATGCGCAAAAAGCTCTCCGGACCGGCCATGCCGTGGCGGATGGACCCGTCGCCGAAGGTCTGGTCGATGGCCAGCACGAAGGGCTCGGGAAGCTCCCCGCCATATTCCCGGGCGTGGTTGTACTTGGAGATGCGGCCCTCGCGCCACAGGGCCATGAGCCGTCCGGCCCGTTGCGTTTCGTCCGGGGTGCGCGGCAGGGCCGCCAGGGTCTCCAGGCGGGAGGGATGGCGGGCGTCGTAGTAGACGCCCGTATCGTCCAGGCTGATGGACAGGGGGGCGTGCCGTCGCCCCGGGAAGATGGAACGTACGAAACCGTCCTCCACATGCAGGACCGGCAGGCCGCGCCGGGCCGCAAAGCGTTCGGCGGAAAGCCCCGAGACCTTGCGTCCCCAGGCCAGGACCCAGGCCCCGGGGGGGATGGGGCGGCCGGGGAGATGCCGCAAAACCGGAACGCCAAGCACCGTGGGCAGGTTCGGCATGGCGGCCACGAAACGGCTCAGGGCCAGGACCGCTTTGATCGCAGGCAGGGGGGCGCGCTCAGACATGGTCATCCCCAGGCGCCTCGAAAAGCCGGACATGGGCCGCCGCCGCCTGCTCGGCGAGGTCGGCCGCCTTGTCCCGGGCATTTCGCAGCATGGCCGCACGCAGGCCGTCGTCCAGGGCCAGCCGGGCGATGGCCCCGGCCCAGGCGGCGGGGTCCATGGGCAGGACCAGGCCGTCCTTTTCATGCTCCACCACGTCCGCGCAGGCCGAGTGGGCGGCGTAGACGCCCACGGCCCCGCTTCGGGTGATGTCGTAAAATTTGGTGTGGGACCGGGCGGCGTTGAAGGCCGAGGGGAGCTGCGGCGCCAGGCCCACATGGCGCCCCGGGAGGGCGGCGAAGGCCTGGTAGGCGGGCCAGGGCATGGGCGAAACCACCGTGGTCCGGGGCAGGCCGCGCCACATCGTGGCCATGGCCCCCGTGCCGACGACCTCGAAGTGCAGGCGGGGATGGCGCTTCAAGACATCGGCCATGACCGGCGCGAGCCAGCGGATGTCCGGGTTGTGGGAGGCCGTGCCGTGGTAGAAGACGCGGCGCGCGTCCGTGTCCGGGGCCGGGAGGGGCGGCGCGTCCGCCAGGAGGGCGGGCGGGACCAGTCGGGGCGCCCATGCGGCGTATTTTTCCATGAGATATGGGGTCGAGACCCAGAATTCGGCGCCCTGGGCGAAAAGCCAGCCCCGCCATCTGGCCGAAAGCCGCCACAGCTTGAAGCGGTAGTGCAGGGGCGCGCCCCGGGAGGCGGCGGTGTCGAACAGGTCGTCGTCCATGAAAAAGACCAGCCGCGACAGTTTGGCGCGCTGCGCGGCCGCCAGCCGCCGCCAGGCCCGGGGCAGGTAGCGGACGAAAATGAGCATGGCCCCCGCCGTCTCCGCCGGGTCGGGGAGGTCGTTGAAACCGTGGCGGGTGACCGGACAGGCCAGGCGGCGCAGGGCCGGGAGCAGGAAATAGGCCGTGGAGGGATTGTCGCGTTCCTCGACGATCATGACCCGGGAGGGGGGCGGGGCGGGGCGCGCGGTCACGGTCGGCTGGTCCATGGCTTGCGCACCAGGGGGGCGACGTTCAGGGAGAAATCCGGCCGCGCAAAGTTGCAGTTGGGGTTATAGAAGGGGTCGTGGCGCATGACGTGCTTCCAGCGCTCGCGCATGTAGCGGACCTCGCGCCGGGCCTGGGCCTGCCGCTGCGGGGAGGCGTGGTCGTCGCCCCGGCTGTAGGACTCGTGGTGGTAGAGTTCGGCGTGGGGCGTCCAGACCACGCGCAGCCCGAGCTCCCGGGCGCGCAGGCAGTAGTCCACGTCGTTGAAGGCCACAGGCAGGTTGTCGGCGTCGAACCCGCCCAGGCGGCGGTAGACGTCCGCCCTGGTGAGCAGGCAGGCGGCGGTGACCGCCGACAGGTCCTGGGCCAGGATGGCCCGGTCCTGATAGCCGGGGTCGTCTCCTTCCAGGCAGCCGTGCAGATGGTTGGCGCAGCCCCCGGGGCCCACCACGTCTCCGGCGTGCTGCACGCGGCCGTCGGTATAGTAGAGCTTGGCCCCCACCACGCCCACCCCGGGCTGGATGAGATGGCCGACCATCTCCGACAGCCAGTCCGGGCCGATGACCTCGGTGTCGTTGTTGAGCAGGCACAAGGCCTGCCCTTCGCACTGCCGGGCGGCGAAATTATTGATGGCGGAAAAGTTGAACGGCTGCTCGTAGCGCAGCACCCGCACCTGGGGATGGCCGTCCATGCGGGCCAGATAGTCCAGGGTGGCGGGGTCCTGGCTTGCGTTGTCCACGATGCGGATCTCGAATTCCTGGTAGGTCGTCTTTTCGAGCAGGCTCGACACGCAGGCCTCAAGTACGGACAGACCGTCGCGGGTGGGGATGATGATGGACACCAGGGGCGGGTTGTACGGCAGATGGTAGCGCACCCGGCAATGCCCCCGGGGTGCGGCCTCCACCTGGGCCGGGACGCCCAGGCGCTCAAGATGGGCGGCCACCTGGGCCGGGCTGGCGGAATTATGGCCGCCCGGGCCGGGGCGGGGCGGCAGGTGAAAAAGTGGGGCATGGACATGGCCCACGGCGTAGCGCGGGATGCGTTCTCCCGCCCGCAAAAGCAGGCCGTGCATGTCCAGATCGTGGGGGGCGAGTCCCATGGAGGCCACAAGATCGCCCCGGATGGCGGCGGCGTGGGCGATGTAGTTGGTGGAGCGCAAAAGCTCCGGGGACCAGTCGGGCTTAAACGCCGGATCGTGGCGTCGGCCTGCCGCGTTGAGGACGTCGTGGTCGGTGTAGACGAGGCGCAGCCTCGTGTCGTCGAAGGCGGTCCGGGCCAGCCAGTACAGGGCATGGGGGGCCAAAAGCGTCCCCGGGGGCAAAAAGAGGAACCAGGTCCGGCGGTCGCCGCCTGCGGCTGCGGCGGCGGCGTCGCACACGGCGCGGTGCGGGTACAGCTGCCGGTCCAGGGACTCAAGGGTGGCGGCGCGGGCCTGGGGCGATCCGTCCTCCCCCACCAGGACCCTGAAACGGGGCGGGGGGCGCAAAAGGGCCATGTCCCGGGCGATGGCCGCCCGGTCCTGGTCCGTCAGCCGGTCGAAGGTGCGAATCCAGATGTCGTAGTTGATGGCCGGGGTGTGGGTGCGTAGTTGTCCGGCGATGCCGTAGGCTTTCTGAAGGTTGAATAGGGCTGTGCGCGAGTGCAGCCCGGCCCGTTTGCGGCGGGCGCGGGGCTGTTTGTAGAGCATGGCGATGACCCGCTGGGACATGCGGCGCATCCGCTCCACCTCCCCCACGGACTTTATGGAAAATTCGCCAAGGGTGAACTCCCCTTCCCCCTGCATGGGTTCCAGGCAGAGCCGGATCGTTCCCGGCGGCAGGGGAATCAGTTCGTTGATGGTGCCCTTGAAGGAGACGGGCAGCACGAAACTGGTCCGGCCCTGCCCTGACTCGCCGGTGTCGGCGTGCAGGTAGGCCGTCCAGGCCCCGGCCAACCGGTTCAGCCTGCCCCGCACGAGAACCCAGCCGCCGGGGAGGACGCCGTCCGGGGTGCGCAGCTCCAGGCTGGGCATGTCTCCCAGGCAGCGCCAGACGTCGCCGTCGCCTGTCCGCTCCACCTGGGACAGGGGGACGACGGCGATGGGGATGGGCGCCTGGGGAAGGGGGCTTTTGGGGGAGAACATGGCCGTGGGTACGCCCTCTGGCTATCGTTTGGATTTTTGGCGGCTGCAGGCCTGCCGCGATGACTGGTGTTAATCCGCCTGGACCGGCAGGGCAAGGCCGGGGGGCCTGCCACGGGAGGCTCCCCGGGCGGGCAGGACTGCGGATCAGGCCGGGCGTTTGCCGAGAGAGGAGAAAAACGTCTTGACCGTGCGTAGCGACTTTCCCAGAAGGCGGCGCTTGGGATAGCGTTTGGGGTACATGGCATATCCATATTTCTCGACATAGGCGTCGATGTAAAGATCGACGTATTCTTCAAAGGAGAAGGATTTGTCGATGATGCGATATGTAGTGCCGGCGTCGCACCAGGAAAGCCCATAGTGGGAGATGATGGAAGGGTGCACGGGGATCTGGTGTGTGGAGAAGGGATCTTCACGAACGTTCTTGAGCAGCGGCAGGCCGAGTTTGGCGAGGATGGCGTTCGCCACTTCGACGAAAACCGGAAGGGACGGGTGGTTGATCAGGTGGAAGAGCTGCACGCTCCGGAAGTGTTTATTTGTGAAGCCTGCAATGTCGAAGATCGAGTCGCGTTCCGCTTTTGCGAGGTATGCTATCTGCTTCGTATAGACGTCATCCACGCGCACGGCGGCGGGGATGTCCAGATTCATATAGGCGTCAAGCGCCTTGGCCTTGTCGCCCAGGGAGACGATGAGTTCGCAAAGGGTCTTGCACGGCCAGGGGATGCGCGACGTGTCGCCGGCCGGGAGCAGGGAGATGAGATTGTACGAGTCGTACGTGGGCCAATAGATCGTGGACGTGATGTAGGGGATCTTTATGGCCATGCTTCCGGACGGCATCCGGGCCAGCAGGGCGGGGAAGTCGTAGTGCGCGATGTCGTGATAGATGAGGACGTCGCACCGTTCGATGGCCTGTTCCAGGGCCGTGCGCGGCGCCAGGCCCGGCTTCCCTTCCTTGAGCTCAAAATTCTGAATGAACGTACATTCGAATTCCCGCCGAAACTCCGGAGACGACAAAAGGAGCTGCCTGAGGACCGACCCCTGGCATGTCTGTGACAGAACGATTTTTTTCATACCACGCAAACGGGATCAGCCGCGCCGCATGCGGCGCGCCGCCCGAACGGCCCGGGCATCAGTCCCAGGCCCCGGTCCTGGAGAAGGTTCTGACATAGCCCAGGGTGTTGAGGGACGGGCTGGTGACCGAGGTGATGATGCTCAGGAACTTCATGAGTTCGGTGGTCGGCGCATTGGAGACGTAGAGCACGTCCTTGTCCTTGATGGGGAAGGACTGGGCTGCGAAAAATGTCGCCGGGTCGCGCAGATCGACCGTGTAAATGACGGGCACGGTCTTGTCCGGGGTGACGATGGCCGGGGTTTCAGGCCATTTCACGGCGTTCTCCGGCTCGAACCGGAAGATGAACACGCCCTGGGCGTCGGCCCGGCTGTCGATGACGCCGCCGGAGCGGGCCAGGGCCTGGGCCAGGGTGAGGCCGGTGGCCTCGTATTCCACCTCGGCGTTTTTCCCCGTGGCCCCCAGGGCGATGAAGCTGTTGGGCTGGTAGAGGGCGGTGAGGATGTCGCCGGGCTCCATGACCAGGTTTTCCCGGTTGTCCGCGATGATGGCCTTGAGCGGAACGGCGTGCACCGTGTCCCCGCGGGTGAGCTGGATCATGATCTTGTTCACCGGCTGCTTGAGGCCGCCGGCCGCCGCCAGGATGTCCAGGATCTTTTCCCGCTTGGGGGTGAGCGGCACCATGCTGCTGTAGACCACCTCGCCGACCACGGTGACGGTGGAGGTGGTGTTTTTGACCAGGCGGGCCATGATCTGGGGGTCGTTGGCCTTGCCCTGGAGGCGTTTGTAGATTTCGTCCTCGATCTGGCGCAGGGTCAGGCCCTTTACCGGGAGATGTCCGGCGAAGGGGATGGAGATGGTGCCGTCGCTGCCCACCTGCTGCTCCGGAAAGCGCATGGGGGCCATGGCCGTGGCCGCGACGCCGACTTCGGAGCCGGGATTGTTGAACAGCGTCCCCGGCGGGCTTTCCCAGATGGTGATCTCGACCATGTCGCCAGGGCCGACGCTTTGGCTGCCGAGGGCGGCGCCGCCAAACACCGAGGAGAACATGGACAGGCGCTGGCTGTCGCGCAGTTGGGCGGCGAGGGAGGCGTCGACGGGGAGGACGGTGATGCCGGTGGTGTTTTTCTCGGAGGAAGAATAGTTTTGGATGACGCCCTTGGACGGTCCGGCGCCCGGGAGGGCGCTGCATCCGGCAAAAGACAGGGAAAAAAGCAGCAGTACGATCCAGGCGAAACGTTTGGTATTCACAGCCCGTCCAGGCATGGTCTTCTCCCCCGTTCATGGCCGGACAACCCGTGCGTTCCGTGATTCGGGAACTGTCACGGGGTCCCCCCCGGCCGTATCTTTCGAAACAAACCAGCCGTCGCAGGCGACGGTGGATGCATTTACAACATGGAACGGTAACGTCATCCGGCGTCGGCGTCAATGCTTGCGCCGGGCCGGGCGCCGCCATCTCGCTGAAACGCTTGCAGATGCAGCGAAAAAGGACGGCCCCGGCGGGCGGTGGACCTTCGGCCTCCGGTCCCGTATCATGCCCGAGGTCCGGCGGACCGGCCGTCGCCCCCAGACCGGAGAAAACCATGACCGGAAAACGCCTTCCGCCTGATTTTGAAGTCCTGGGCTTTACGAGGCGCTCGGCCTGCGCCCTGCCCCTGTACCTGGCCTCGGTCCCGGCCGGTTTTCCCTCCCCGGCCGAGGACTACGTCGACCGCACGCTCGACTTAAACGAGCATCTGATCCGGCATCCGGCGGCCACCTTTTTCGTGCGCGTGCACGGCCATTCCATGGCCGACGCCGGGATATCCCCGGGCGACATCCTGGTGGTGGACCGGGCCGTCACGGCCGTAAGCGGCAGCATCGTCATCGCCGCCGTGGACGGCGAACTGACGGTCAAGCGCCTGAAGAAATCCCGGGGGCGGGTCCTTTTGGTCCCGGAGAACCCCGACTATCCCGCCACGGAGATCGGCCCGGAGCAGAGTTTCGAGGTCTGGGGCGTGGTCACCTACATCATCCACAAGGCCGTGGCCCGTCCGTAAGCCCGCCTTTTTCAGGAACGCGCCCATGCCCGTCTACGCCCTGGTCGATTGCAACTCCTTTTACGCCTCGTGCGAGCGGGTCTTTCGGCCGGAGCTTACGGACCGGCCCGTGGTGGTGCTTTCCAACAACGACGGCTGCATCGTGGCCCGCTCCGCCGAGGCCAAGGCCCTGGGCATCCGCATGGGCCAGCCCGTCTTCCAGTACGAGTCGCTTCTGCGCCGTCACGACGTGGCGGTTTTTTCCTCCAACTACGCCCTCTACGGCGACATGTCCGCCCGGGTCATGGACACCCTGGCCTCCTTCGCCCCGGCCATGGAGGTCTATTCCATCGACGAGGCCTTTCTGGATCTGGCGGGGACGCCCGACGCCGTGGCCCTGGCCCGGCGGATGCGCGAGACGGTGCGGCGTTTTACGGGCATCCCGGTGTCGGTGGGCATCGGCCCCACCAAGACCCTGGCCAAGCTCGCCAACCGGCTGGCCAAAAAGGATGCGTCGCTTGGCGGGGTCATGAACCTGTGCGGCCGTGCGGACCTGGATGACGTGCTGGCCGGGGCGGCGGTGGAGGACGTGTGGGGGATCGGACGGCGCCACGCGGCCTGGCTGCGCGGCTGCGGCGCGGCCACGGCCCTGGATTTTTCCCGGCTTCCCCGGGAGATGGTGCGTCGGAAGATGACCGTGACGGGCCTTGCCACCCTGCTTGAACTGCAGGGGGTGTCCTGTCTGGATATGGAGATGGCCCCGGCCCCGCCCAAGTCCGTGGTGGCCTCGCGGTCCTTCGGCCATCCGGTGACCCAGGTCGGGGAGATGCGCGAGGCCGTGGCCTTTCATGCCGTCCGGGCCGCCGGGCGGTTGCGCGGCCGGGGGTGCGTGGCCGGAAACATCCTGGTTTTCGTGCAGACCAACCGGTTCATCGCCGGGGAGCCGCAGTACGCCGTGTCGGACACGGCGGCCTTCGCCGTGCCCACGGCCGACACCCGGGAGATCATCCGGCTGGGGCTGGCGGTGCTTGAGCGCATCTTTAGGCCCCAGTTTCGCTACAAGAAGGCCGGGGTGATGCTTTTCGGCGTCGAACCGGCCGCCTCCCGGCGCGGCAGCCTGCTGGAGGCCCCGGCGGACGCGGCCCGTTCCCGGGCGCTGATGCAGGTCGTGGACGCCGTCAACGCCCGCCACGGCCGTGACGCCGTGACGTTCGCCGCCAGCGGCCTCGCCCGTCCCTGGCGCATGCGTCAGGCGCATCGCTCGCCGCGCTACACCACGGTCTGGGACGAGATTCCCGTGGTCCGGGCAGACTGATCTCCCCAGGCCTCTGCGGCCCCCTGGCCGCAGGTTACGGGGTGCAGGGGCCTTAGGCCCCTGCCGGGGGTCGGGGGGCGGCGCCCCCCGTTTCTCCCCCTCCCCTCTCATCTTTTTCCCTCTTCCCCCATCCCCCGCCTTACGCCAGGGCCAGCCGTCCGGTCCGCGCGAAATCCTCCACCAGTCCGAAGACCAGTTCGTTGCCGCGAAAGTTTGCGGCCTGGATGGCGGCGCGCCGGTCGGACAGGCCGGCCTCGAAGTCGTGGAGCATGTCCGGCCCCAGGCGCGCCATGTCCTGGCGGCGGCCGTAGCCGAGCTTTTCCAGGTACAGGGCGTTTATGTGCTGCTCCACGGCCCCGCCCACGGGAAAGGACATGACCGGTTTGCCGTAATACAGCGACTCGGAGATGAGGTTGTGGCTGCCGCCGCAGATGACGTAGGCGCACGACGACAGGTCGGCCAAAAGCCCCTCCTCGGAATAGCCGCGAAAGGTGAGGTTGCCGTCCACGCGGTCCGTTTTGTAGCCGTAGATGCGGAACTCCCGGTCCATGGTCTTTAAAAACGGCACGAAGGCGTCGCAGATGGAGCAGCTTTGGTAGACCAGGATGTGGTCGCCGGGCGCGGGGTCGAAGCGAAAGACGCTGTCGCGCAGAAGCGGCGGCGCGATGCGCGCCCGAAGGCCGGGTTTGACCGGCGGCTGGTAGAAGGAGATGGAAAGGTAGTCTGTGCAGTTGCTGAAAAGCAGGCGGATGGAGGCCAGGATGCCGTAGTAGTCCAGGCGCATGCCGGGCGGGATGTCGTGGACGCAGGAGGAGATGACGTGCTGGTGGTCCAGCGACAGGCAGGGGATGCCCGCCCGTCTGGCCGCGATGGGCACGAAGTATTCGTAGTCGGAGATGGCCACGTCGGGCTTGAAGTCGTCGATGATTCTGGCCAGCCGGTCCAGTTCGCCGCCCCGGCTGGCCAGGGCGCGCGCGGCCAGGGAAAGGGTGGCCAGGGTGTCGACCTTGTAGTTTTTGTAGCGGGTGCCGGGATTGGCGAAGCGCTCTACCCGGAATTCGCGCGACAAAAGCCCGGCCCCCTCTTCGCTTGAGATGAACAGGTATTCGTGCTGCGGCAGGTGGCGGGCGATGACCGTGGCCCGGATGGCGTGGCCGTGCTGGGTGCCGTGGACGCCGTAGAGAATTTTCGCCATGCGGCCTCCGTTTTTTTGCGGCGGGTCGGCTATGCCGCGACGGCAGGCTTACCGGGGAACGGGCGCAAGGGCAACCCGGGGTCGGGCGCCCGCGCCTGGGCGCCCCTTGCCTTTGTTGCCGCTGTCCTGGTATTTTCCATAAGCGTGACCCTTCCACGACGGCAGGCACGCGGGAAAAGGCGGCGGAAACATGGACACGGCCCCCATCGGCGATCTTGTGCGCCAGGCCCGGACCGGCGACGCCCGGGCCTGGCGAGGCATCGCCGCGCGGCTCTATCCCTTCGCCCTGGGCGTCGCCCGGCGCAGGCTGGCGGGGAGCCATCTGGCCGAGGACGCCGTGCAGGAGGCCTTTCTGGCCGCGTTTTCCGCCATCGACTCCCTGCGTCAGCCCGATTTTTTTCCGGCCTGGCTGGCGGCCATCGTCCGCAACCAGTGTACGCGGCTGGCGCTGGGCCAGCATGCCGACGCCTCCCTGGAGGCCCTGGAGGACCAAGGGTTTCTCCCTCCCGCCGCATGCGGCGATCCTGCCGACAGCCTGCACGAGACCCGGCTCCGGGCCGCCTTCGACGCGGCTCTGGAGGCCCTGCCCGGCCATCTGCGGGAGGCCGCCCGGCAGCATTACGGCCGGGGACGCACCAGCGCGGAGATCGCCGCGACCCTGGGGCTTGGCGAGGGCACGGTGAAAAAGCGGCTGCACGCCGCCCGGGAGATGCTGCGGGAAAAGATGCTGCCTTACGGCGGCGGCATCCTGCGCGTGGGCTACATGCCCATCACCGATCATCTGCTGCCCATGGCCGCGCTGGAGCTTTTCCGGGACCGGCCGCTGCCCGTGGCCCCGCGCCGCTACCTGTCCTGGCTGACGCTCACGGCGGACCTGCGCCGGGGGCGGGTGGACGCGGCCTTCATCATGGCCCCCCTGGCCATGCGCCTGGCCGCCGCAGGGGCCGAACTGGCCCACGTCATGGACGCCCACCACGACGGCAGCTCCCTGGCCGTCGCCGCCGAGGGTCCCCTGCGCCGCCTGGGGCTGCCCGCGCCGTACAGCACCCATCAGGTGCTCCTGGACCATCTGGCTGCGGCGCGTCCCGAACTGGCCGACCTGAGCCTGTCGGTCATCAATCCGTCCTATGCCATCTCCTCCATGCGGGCCAAAAAGATCGACGCCTTTTTCTGCGCCGAGCCCTGGGGGTCCAAGTGCGTTCAGGAGAAGCTCGGCCGGACCATGCTTTTTTCAAAAGACATCCTGCCCGGGCACACCTGCTGCATCCTGGCCGTACGCCGGGAGTTCGCCAGCCGCCACGGCGAGGTGGTGCGGGCATACGTGCGCAGGCTTTTGACGGCCAGGGACCGGGTTCGCGACGATCCGGGCCTGGGGGCCGGGGTCCTGGCCGCCTGCACCGGGGTTCCCCGGGACGTGGCCCATAGGGTGCTGTCCGGGCGGCTGGTCACCTTCGACGACCTGCGGCCGCGCCAGGAGCGCATGGAGGTTTTTTTGCCCATGATGCGCCGGGATGCCGGGGCCGTGTCCTGCGCCGCGTCCTTCGACCTGGGCCGCTTCGTCTGCCCGGACTACGCCTGAGCCGGTTCGAATCCTTTCTTTTGCGCCCGCCATCTTTTTTTCCCCATAGCCGGTAACTTTTCGCCCGCCAGGACGCTCTTTCATGAAGCGGCGACATACATGCGGTTCCGGAGCCTCGGACCGGGCCGCGTGACGACCACATTCCCAACGGAGGAAACGCTGATGCGCCAAAACCAATGGATTCCCACCGTCTGTTACCAATGCAAGGCGGAGTGCGCCATTTTAGCCCGCGTCGAGGACGGCGTGGTCAAGGAGGTCAAGGGCAATCCCCGGGCCAGGGGCAAGATGTGCGTCAAGGGCATGGCCGGAATCACCACCCTGTATTCCTCGGAACGCCTCACATACCCGCTGAAGCGGGTGGGCGAGCGCGGCGAGGGTAAGTTCGAACGCATCTCCTGGGACGAGGCCATGGGCATCATGGAGAAAAAGCTGCGGGAGCTGCGGGAGCGCGGCGAGGCGCACAAATTCACCTATTCCATGTTCCCCCACTCCACCACCGATCCCAAGTGGCGCTTCGTCAACGCTGCGGGCGGCTTCATCTCAACCGGGCTGCCGCACTGCGACTCGGCCAAGATCATGGCCCATCTGCACACCTTCGGCTGCTTCCCCAACCACCACATCGCGCCCATGTACTACACCGTGCCCAAGGGCGGCCTCATGATCCTGTCGGGTCGGCATCCCTTCGGCTGCCTGGACGACGCCTGCGTGCCCCGGGACATCCTGAACGCCAAGGCGCGCGGGGCCAAACTGGTGGTCATCGACCCCATCTTCCGCTCCGAGGCCGCCAAGGCCGATTGGTGGATCCCCATCAAGCCCGGCGGCGACGCGGCCCTTTTCCTGGGCGTGTGCCACTACCTGCTGACCAACGACCTGTACGACAAGGCCTTTTGCGACAAGTGGGTGCGGCCCGGGGACATGGAAAACCTCATGGCCTTCATCGCGGACAAGACCCCGGAAAAGATGAGCCGCATCTGCGAGGTTCCGGCGGCGGACATCGTCAAACTGGCGAAGATGTGCGCCGAGGCCAAAAGCGTGTGCATCGACGCGTTCAAGTCCATCATGTACGGCAACGCCATGGACTGGGGGCATGTCTGGAGCCTCCTTTTGGTCATCACCGGCAACCTGGACAACCCCGGCGGACAGCCCCTGCCCGAGATCGCGCCCATGGCCCCGGTCACGCCCGTGCCCCCGGCCCCCAACCTCAAGGAGCTGGGCTATCATCGCACCGGCCCCGACAAGGACAAGTTCGACCACTACAACTTCATCCTGGAGCCCACCTGGTACGCGGCCCAGGCCGTGAAGGACGGGACCCTCAAGGTCTTTTTCGCCTCGGAATGCAATCCGGCCCTGTCGGAGATGGGCTCCGGGGAATGGCGCAAGGCCATGACCATGCGCGACGAAAAGGGCGACTACAAGCTGGAGCTTTTCGTGGTCACGGAGATCATGCCTTCCGAGACCATGAAATGGGCGGATCTGGTCCTGCCGGACCAGACCAACTTCGAGCGCTGGGAGCTGCTGTACATGCCCTGGTGGTACAACTACGGGCACACGGCGGCCCTGTGCCGTCCGGTCATCGAGCCCCTGGGGGAGACCCGGCACGCCAACCGGGTGATGATTGAGCTTGGCAAGCGCATGTTCCCGGAATACTTCGCGTTCAAGGATGACCTGGAATACTACGACATCGAGCTGTCGGGCGTGGGCATGTCCATGCAGAAGCTTCTGGATAACGGCGGCCTGTGGTCCCCGGGCACGGCGGGCTTTCGCAAGTACGAGGACGCCGGGAAGTTCAACACCGCAAGCGGCAAGATCGAGCTGGAATGGAAGATGTATGCCGATATCGGGCAGCAGTGGCCGAGTCCCGAACTGCCGCTGGAGTTTCGCCGGGGCGAGAAGGAGTTCCCCTTCATCCTGGTGAACTTCCGCACCATCTTCTTAAACAACACCGGGGCCTGGTCCCAGAATAACGCCCAGTTGCGCGACCCGGTCTCGGGCCTGGACGCCAATCCCGTGGTCATCAACCCCATCGACGCCACGCGACTCGGCCTCGCCGAGGGCGACATGGTCACCGTGGCCTCAAGCACCGGGAAGATCCGGCTGCCCGTGGCCCTGTCCGAGCGCATAAAGCCGGGCTGCGCCGGGCTCATCCACGGGTTTGGGCAGACCATGGGCAAGGTGGCGTCGCGGGGAAGCTGGGCCGGGGACAACGAACTGATCGCCGACGCCGGATCGCACCTGGACGAGCAGGACCTGCGCGGCGGCGAAGCCCACGTGGCCACCCGCGTGAACATCCACAAGTAGGGGGAAACACGCCATGAA
>Ga0209467_1000439_pt1 | contig 59944 bp, 49 predicted proteins | sample Higcelwee11metaG_FD_187175 | JGI IMG/M metagenome (GOLD analysis project Ga0209467, IMG submission 187175) | Freshwater pond sediment microbial communities from the University of Edinburgh, under environmental carbon perturbations - High... | ecosystem: Environmental > Aquatic > Freshwater >... | reverse complement strand
ATACGAATCAGTATCTCAAGGGGATCAAGGTGACTGATGTCGAAATGAAGGCTCTGAGTTGTCACCCGGAATCTTTTCATGGTGAGTGGAATTATTCCATTAAAAAGTATAATTAATTTTTGAACGGCCCCTAAATGCCCATTTTTAATATTTGTTGTCCGTATAAGAGGGATACCACTTTTTTCATAAGGAGCTGTTTTGTTATGACAATCAACAACTATTTGGCTTGCCGTTAAAAAGCTGCACCATGCCCAAGCATCGGGAATATGCCAATTAATTGGTGATAGAAAATTATGTATTTTCAGTTTATTTTTTAAGCGTCTTGGTTCACTTTCACCATTTTTTATAGCCTGTTCAATCCAAGCATTTCGCTTTTCATATATTTTTTGTTGAAGTTTTTCAGCAGGTTCAACATCCGGGTGAGCTTTGCGCCATTCTTCCGTTAGTCTGCCTTCAACAGCGGCTTTCAGGATAGCGGCTTTGTATCGTTTCAGGTTGGCTTTGACGCGGCTTAGGTTTTCCACCGCTTCATCCAGACGGGAAAACTGCTTTTCGATTTCAGCGACAATGCGGGTTTGTTCGTTTAAGGGGGCGAGTATAAATGGAACTGCTTTACCTAAAGACTTGGAAGATACACTTGCTTGATTTACGTGTTTTACACAATTGTGTAAAAAGTATTTGGTCATCCATAAAAAATGAAGTTGATGTGCTGCAAAGGCCGGATCAACATCTTCTGCAAATGCTATACGGGTCATATGATTGGAAAAAGCCCAGTCATCATCCTTTTTGATTACGGTTGTTTTACCCACAAGCTCAGGACTATTTGTATTGTTAAATAACACATCTCCTCTTTTTAGGAGTTTAGCATTTTTGGATGGTGAAACATATTTAATAACAGTCAGGTCAATGTCCCCTTTTCGGTCAATATTCATTGGACGAATATGCGGTATCCCATCTCCGCCAAAATTATGCTTACCGCTTGCAAAACCAGGTTGAATTTCTAATGTAATATCGCCTAAATAAACGGCATTCCAAGAAGGTGGCAAATTTTCAGTATTTAATGGGTAATAGCGGCCTGTATCGATTTTTTTCATTTTTATATTTTTAACCAATGAATTTTCTGGCGATAAAAGTTTTTAATTTTCAGATGTTTTCCCATACTCGGCTATTTTTTCCTTTACGAACCCAATCTTTATTTTATCGGTATCTTCAACCTGGATCAACTGATCCAGGGTTTCAAAAACAATTTGGAACCGTTCATCCGTGACTTGTTTAAATTCTTCAAGGGCTTTTTGAATATCTTTATTTTCAAGCAGTATCTGGCGGAGTTTTGCAAACACCCGCATTATCGCAATGTTGACCTCAATGGCCTGATCACTGTTTAATACCGAGGAAAGCATTGCAACCCCTTGTTCCGTGAATGCCATCGGCGCATACCGCAATCCCATTTTGAGGTTATTGGAGGTCACAAATTGTGATCTCCAATGGTCAAGTTCTTGCTTGGAAAGCTCGAACATGAAATCCGGCGGGAACCGCTTGATGTTTCGCCTGACCGCCTGTTTTAAGACTCTGGTCTCAATGCCGTAGAGTTCGGCAAGATCCCTGTCCAGCATCACTTTGCTGCCGCGGATCAGATATATTTTCCCGGCAATGATGTCAATTGGAACGATACCCCGCATAATCATTACTCTCCTATCCCGATTGCCTATTTTTTGCCAATAAGTAGACCGTACTATGTATTTTTATGCCACAAGATGCCTATTGAGCTCATCCAAAACCAGCAGATAATCATCGCCAAAGGTTTCATAAAACCGGCCCAGGCCCCCATTTTGAATAAACGGCGGGTATTCAAAATTATCCGATTCAATGCTGTGGTTGCCGGCGATATGATCGCGGATCATATCCAGCCATTTTTGCTGATCCGGGGTAAAGCGGCGTCCATTGTTGGCCTGTTGCGCCAGCCAGGCGGAAAAATTGGTGTTCACCCGGTCGGCAAACGGCACCAGTTCGTTATCCTGGTCAAGGGCGAATCGGACCAGAGACACCAAATCCGTTAAAATATGCTTGGCATTCACCCCACGGACCTTGTCTTTTGCCAGCACCGCATACGCCTGCCAGAGTTTGTCTTCCGTTAAATGATGGGGCGGTTTCCGGATGGTATCCGCCAGTTCCTGGATTTCGTCCGTGTGTAATCGGTTTTTATAGGGCCGGTTGTATATGATCTGCAGGGCGGTGATTTCATTTTTGTTTTCTTCAATAAAGGCTTTAAACGAATCAACAACGCCTTTGGCTTTTCCCAGGGCATCGGCATCAAATCCAGCGGAAATGAGCTGGTCTTCACTCACATGATCTATGGTTTGTTCATTTTTCTTTTTCAGTTCGATCAGCTTGTTCCTCAGCTTGGGATCAAGGAGCGGCCTGGCCGCATTTTGAATAATCAGAACAGCCGCCGCCTTTTTTTGCTCTTCCGAAATCTCAATAGTTTCCGGGAACATGGTTTTTGCTTTTTCAATATGATGGTCCGGGTTTAATGCAGCAACCAGATCGGCGGTGAGTTTTTTAAGGGGATGCCCATTATTAAGGGATTTGATGGCCTTCTGGTCTTTATCCGTTAATTTTCGGTTGATGCTTGAAAGCCGGACCGCAACAGAGGAAATCACCGCAGGTTCGGTGCTGCCCAGACTGATGGCTTGGAGCAATTTTTCAAAGGACACGAATTTCTTGCGGTCCATTGGCCTGGAGTCTGATTTGTCCAGCTCGCAAACACCCACCGCATCCACAATGATGAAATGATCTTTGGTTTGGGCATCGGACGTCACCGCGCAAAGATCATCATCATTGATGACGCGAACCCCCCGGCCTTTCATCTGGTCGAAAAAACTTCTGGATTTCACCATGCGCATGAACATGACGATTTCAAGCGGTTTGATATCCGTGCCGGTGGCAATCATATCCACCGTTACGGCGATTCGGGGAAAATAGCTGGAGCGAAATTCCGTAATCAGGTCTTCCGGCTTTTTGCCGAATGTTTTGTAAGTAATCTTCTGGGCAAAATCATTGCCCTTGCCGAATTCTTCACGCACAATCTTCACAATATCTTCCGCGTGACTGTCGTCTTTGGCAAAGATGAGGGTTTTGGGCACTTCTTTTCGATTGGGAAAAATTTCCGTGAACAGTTTGTCGCGAAATGTCTGGATAACCGTCCGAATCTGGTCGGGCGCGACAACATCCTGATCCAATTGATTGGATGAATAATCGAACGCTTCATCCAGTTGTTCCCACCGCACGCTGCGGGTTTCCTTATCCCGCTTATCAATATAAAACCCGGCATCAACGATTGAGCCGTTTTCCGTTATCCGGGTTTTGATCCGGTAAACGTCATAGTTGACATTTACATTATCGGCGACCGCTTCATCATGGGAATATTCCATCACCAGGTTTTTATTAAAAAAACCGAAGGTCTGCTTATTCGGCGTGGCGGTGAGGCCGATCAGATAAGCATCACAATATTCAAGAACCTGACGCCATAAATTATAGATGGACCGATGGCACTCATCCGTGATGATAAAATCAAACATTCCAATGGGAAAATCAGGATTGTATTCGATCGGAGGCACTTCTTTATAAATTGTTTCAATCCCTTGCACCGATTGCTCTTCATCTTCTTCCGCCAAAACCTGCCCTTTTAACATGGAATAAAGCCGCTGAATCGTACAGATGCAAACACGGGCGCTGGTATCTAACGTGCTGGATGTCAAACGCTGGACGATGTATTCCTCTGAAAATTTAAAATTATTGTAAGGGGAAACAAATTGCTTGAATTCTTTCAGGGTTTGCTTCGCCAAATTTCCGCGATCCACCAGAAACAAAATACGTTTGGCGTCGGCAAATTTGATCAGACGATAGATAAAGTTTATGGCGGTAAAGGTTTTACCGGAACCGGTGGCCATTTGTATCAAAGACCGGGGGCGATCCTGGGCAAGGGACAGCTCCAGGTTTTTAATCGCTTTAATCTGCGCCGGCCAAAGCCCATTCTCAACCAGGGGCGGCATGTGTTGGAGCTTCGATCTTAGGGTTGCGGGTTTTCCAAAGCCTTTCGGGATTTCAGCAATATTGTCTTCGTGCCTTGAATCTTCAATGGACAGCCAGGTCGACATGGTCTCGGGCCGATGAAATGCAAAGACACTCCGGGAGCGCGGTTCCGGGTCAAAAGCATTGGAAAAACAGGTTTCAATACCGGTTGATTGATAACAAAACGGCAGGGGCCGGTGCCAGGCAGGCAATGAATCAGGAAGCCCATGTGAATATTTGTTTGATTGAACTTCAACACCCGACAGGGTTGTTCCGGTCTTTTTGGCTTCAATCACACCGGCGGCTTTGCCGTCAACATAAAGCAGGTAATCGGCAAAACCGTGACCGGTGTTCAGCGGAAATTCGCGAATTGCCACTCCACATCGTGCATTGATATTGACCGAATCTATATTCTGGACATCCCAGCCTGCTGAATTGAGCAGCTTATCGATGGTTGTGCGGGCTTCCTGCTCGGGTGTTTTATTTGTCACGGCAGCGCCTTAAAATTAAATAATTCATGATCGACAAAAATCAGCTTGTCCGTGTCAAAACCCATGTCTTTGGCGGATGTCAGCAGGTTCTTGAGGACGGATTCGGGAAGTGACGGGGATCGGGCGAGAATCCATAAATAGGACCGGTCCGGCCCGCAAACCAGGGCATACTGATACTGTTCCTTATCCAGGACGATGACATTATACCCGCCATAAAACGGGCCGAAAAACGACACCTTGAGCTGGCCGACCGTGTCGCTTTCCACAAAAAGGGCCCGGCCCTGAATCTCCTTCCATTGATCCTTCCGTGCGTCATAGCCTTTATTTGTGACCGTCACGCTTCCGTCGCCTGCTAATGAATAGTCGGCGGACACGCGGCTTAATCCTCGCTCGAACCGGTGGTCGAGCCGGGCGATTTCATACCATTTGCCCATGTAACGGTTGACATCGAACCCGGAAACCGGGGCGATGCCTTTGGGAACGCCGACGCAGCCGGACAACAGGAGCAGGCAGGCGGGGATCATTAACAATGGAATAAAAATTTTTTTGGACATGGTTATCGGACTCCCTGGCGTTTTTTTGGTTATTTATGGCTCCCGTATTTTTTCCTCTGCTCCTTGACCGTAAACCCGATTTCCTTTTTGGTTTTGCTGTCAGAACCAATCAACTGGTCCAGCACTTCAAATACAATCCGGAATCGGTCGTCGGTCTGGCCCCGCAAATCAGCGATTTCCTCTTTAAGTTCCTGGCTGACGGAAATCATGTGCCGGATTTTGGTAAATGTCCGCATGATTTCGATATTGACCTGGATGGCCCGGTCGCTTTTCAGCACGCTGGAAAGCATGGCGACACCCTGTTCGGTGAAGGCGAACGGAAGGTATTTAGCGTGCTGCCCTCGCTTTAAGGTCACAATTTGTGACCTTAAAGAATTTGCTTCTTCTTTTGAGAGTTCAAACATAAAATCCGGCGGAAATCGTTCCATATTTCTTCTGACTGCCTGTTTTAGCGATTTTGTTTCAACGCCGTAGAGTTCGGCCAGATCCCTGTCGAGCATGACCCTGGTTCCTCGAATAAAATAAATTCTGGTGGTAATGGCTTCTGGGTCGATATTTTGTGTCATGGGAATCCTCTTTTCAAGCGGACTTCAGGTGAGGCGAAGCTGGATTGCATACTTGAACTCTATACAACGGAAATCGGATTTAATCCAACTATTTAATTGGAAAAGCGGAATCAATGGCATGTGTAATGCCGACGGTGGGAAAGAGATGGACAAATGTGGGAAAAGATGATCCCGCCACCTGTATTTTTTTCAGGGGGCGGGATCATATATGCTTTTGGATATCTTCGTTTTTATTGCCTACAGCCTTTTCATGATTGCGTGAGCCCGTATCCATGCTCCCCATGAAGCGAATAATCCAGACCGATGGATTCTTTTTCCGGATCCAGCCGGAATTTTACTGTTTTTTCAACAACAACGCATATCACCAGGGTGACCGCACCCGCAAAAACGGCTGTGGCCCCGATGCCTGTCAATTGCACCACGAGCTGGTTCATGGCGGTCCAGCCTTCTGGTCCTGCCGCTGTGGCCGCTGCCGCCATCCAACTGTCGCGGATGAAAAAACTGAGCAGAATAACGCCAAGGCCCGATCCCACGCCGTGAATCCCGAAGCAGTCCAGGGCGTCATCATATCCCAGCTTTGTTTTCAGGCGCAGCGCATAATAGCAAACCACCGAAGAGATCGCCCCGAGAATCATCGCACCGTAAGGAAGCACCACCCCGGCCGCGGGCGTGATTACCACAAGACCCGCCAGTATGCCGGACACAAAGCCCAAAGCCGTGGCTTTCCGATACACCATCGTTTCAATAATCAGCCAGGTCAGAGCCCCGCTTGCAGCCGATATTTGCGTCATGGTCAGGGCCCTTGCCGTGTCCAGCCCGCTGTGAACCGTGGAGCCGGCGTTAAAGCCGAACCAGCCCACCCAGAGCAGCCCCGCGCCCATGAGGGTCATCACCAGATTATTGGGCTGCATGGCGTTTTTGGGATACCCTTGCCGGGGCCCCAGATAAATGGCAACCACCAGCGCGCTGATGCCTGCGGACACATGAATCACCAGACCGCCCGCCAGATCAATGACGCCCGCTGCCCCGAAATTGAAAAGCCATCCGTCGGATGCCCATACCCAGTGGCATAGCGGGCAGTAAATAATCAAAAACCAGAGGGAAATGAACACGCAGTAACCCCGGAAGTAAACACGCTCCGCCAGCGCGCCGCTGATAAGCGCCGGGGTGATGATGGCGAATTTCCCCTGAAACATGGCAAGCACGTATTCCGGCACGCCGTTGACAATCGAATTGTCGATGCCCTTTAAAAAGAAATAATTATTTGACCAGCCCGCCACGCCCCCCAGAATGCTTTTCCCGAAAGCCAGGGAATAGCCGCAAATCGTCCAAAGCACGCCGATGATGGCCATGGCGACAAAACTGTGCATCATGGTGCCCAGCACATTTTTGGTCCGGACCAGACCGCCGTAAAACATGGCAAGTCCCGGCACCATGAGCAGCACCAGCGCGGTGGAAGTCAGCATCCAGGCTGTGGTGCCGGTGTCGATGATTTGAGCGGGAACTTGAGTCGCGGCCGGATCAGCGGCAAGGACAAAACCCGGAACACTCCAGAATATGCCGCATAAACTAAAGAAACATGAAAATATTCTGCTTGTTATCGTCTTCACAAGCGCCTCCTGAACAGTATGATGAATGGGTGGGCCAGGGGAAAGGCCGGGGTGCCGGGCCTGGTCATCGATTTTAACCGGCGGACCTTTTTGTAATGTCTGCAAAATGTTTGCCATTTTTGTGAATATATCCTATATGTCCAAAATTAAATAAAATATATCATTTCTAAAAATTTGTTAGAGGGATCTGTTAATGACAAAATTGTAATAACAAGGTGGTTGAAATCACAATTGTGTAAAATGGAACCCAATTATTTCGCCGCCCCGGCAAAGCAGGTTTCTGAAGAACACAATGAAAATATGAAAAAAAGCCCTAAATGGCTTGCCATCGCCGCCGAATCCCTATAAATCCATAAAATAAAAAACGTTACGCGGCAGAGGCACAATTGTCAGAAGTCCTTTTATATGTTCCCTGAACCTGACGGAGGCACACCCATGAACACATTCGGTGAAAAAATCATGAATATGCGGAATCAGCGCAATCTGACCACAAAGGACATCGCCCAGGCAACCGGCATTCCCCAGTCCCGGTACAGCGAGCTTGAAAAAGGGGTGCGTATCCCTACGGAAGGCCAAGCCGGTCGCCTGGAGGCTTTTTTCGGGCTGGGCGCTGGCGAACTGGCGCCCCTGATCGCTGCTGAAAAAAATGCATGAAGCGACAAAAAAAGGGGACTTTCTCCATCGCCCGGATGTGGTGGAACTGGCCCCGGACCTGTATTTGATCCAAGGCAAAAACAAGGCCCGGTTTCCCTTTTGCAACGCGTTTCTCATCACAGGCAATGAGAACGTGCTCATCGACACCGGCGTCGGGGTGGTGCGGCTGCGGGAGCTGGACGATAGCCTGCGGATCGATAAGGTCATCATCAGCCATCCCCATCCTGATCATATCTCGGGATTTAAGGTATTAAAAGACCGGCCCCTAATGCTGCCGGCGGAAACCCCGGATTCGGTAAAGGATCTTGTCGAATTGGGGACGCGCTTTATGGGAAGCAGGGAAGACGGCATGGTATGGGCGGAATACGCGAAAACCAGCCTGGGGCTGGAGCCGCTCCGGGATTCGGACGGACGTTTCGGGGACGGGGATGTGCTGGATTTCGGCTCTGTCCGGCTGGAGGCCATTCGCGCCCCCGGCCATCTGCATGACCATTATTGTTTTTTCGACCATTGCAGCAAAACCCTGCTCACCACGGACATTGATTTTACGTCCTTCGGCCCGTGGTACGGCAATCCCGAATGCGAGATCGCGCCTTTTCAGGAAAGCATCCGCAAGATCATGGACCTGCCGTATCTCCGCGCGTGCTCGTCCCACAAGCCGCCCATTGAGGGGGATGCCACTAATGAATTTACCGCATTTCTGGATATGTTCAAGCAGCAGCGCCGGCGGATTTTGCATCTCTGCGATCCCCAGGCCACCATCGAGCAGATGGTCTGCATTTCTCCGTTCTATGGAAATAAATTAAACGACAAGCGGCTTCAGGTGATTTTTGAAAAAAACATGATTATGAAAAACCTTGAAATTCTGATGCGCGACGGAAGGATTGAACAAAAAAGCGGATTTTATCGGATGGTCCGGTAAAGCGGCCTGGTTTGCCCGGTTATTCGGCGAAAAATCAAAAACCATAAAGGAGAGCCCGTGAAAGTCATCGGCATTAATGCAAGTCCAAGAAAAAACGCCAATACCCAGACCCTGGTGGAGGCAGTGTTAAACGGCGCGGCCGGAAAAGGGGCGGAAACCCGTCTCGTCAACCTTCGGGAATTGACCATCCACGGCTGTCTGGGGTGCGAGGGCTGCAAAAAGCAGTTGGGCCATTGCGTGCAAAAGGATGATCTGTCGCCGCTCCTGCTGGATTTAACGGAATATGACGCCATTGTTCTGGGAACCCCGGTCTACTGGTTTCATGTCAGCGCCCAGTTTAAAATGCTGGTGGACCGCCTGTACAGTTTTCTGGAAAGCGGCACGGACCCCCAAACCGGACAAGAGGTTTTCAAGTTTCATTTTCCGTCAAACAAAAAATTTGTTCTGGTTGTCTCCAGGGGGGACGTGGAACCCGCGCAAATGTTGCCCCAGTTTTATGACCACTTAAACGAATGGCTGAAAGTGATTCCCCTTTCCCTGGGCGCATCAAGCATTGAGTTTATTCATCATTACGGCGCGGAAATTAACCGGAAGGCCGCAAAAAATGACGCCGGGCTGATGGAAAAGGCGGAAGCCGTTGGCGCAGCCTTGTTAAGATGAATAAAAAATGGCTTTTTGAAAGATGGAATGATATGACGGCATCACTTGTCCAACACGTTCGCAAAATTAATATAATTATATGAATTTACTAAAAATATGGTTTAAATGAATCATGAAGCTGTTTGACAGTCACTGCCATTTAAATGATAAAAGCTATGCCAAAGACATGGAACAGGTCATGCTTCGTGCCCATGCCTCCGGGGTGAGGGGAATAATGATCGTGGGCATTGACGGCCCCACATCCGCTCAGGCGGTATTCCTGGCCCGAAAGCACACTGGAAAGGATAGGGTGTGCGTGGCATCCGTGGGGATCCATCCCCATGACGCATCCGCCTGCACGGAAAATATGATAGGTGAACTGACTGCGTTGGCCAAAAATTCCGAAGTCCGGGCCTGGGGCGAAACCGGCCTGGATTTTAACCGCATGTATTCGCCCCAAAATGTTCAGGAAAAATGGTTTGTCCGGCAACTGGAAGCCGCCGACGACTTAAATCTTCCCCTGATTTTTCACGAGAGGGATTCAAAGGGCCGGTTTCTGGAGATGCTGAATGCCCATTACGGCGAATCTGGCCGTGCGGGCGTGGTGCATTGTTTCAGCGGCAACCGCAAGGAGATGGATGCGTATCTGAGATTTGGCCTTCACATCGGCGTCACGGGGATTGTGACCATACAAACCAGGGGCCGGGATCTGCGGGAAATGGCGGTCCATATTCCAGAAGACCGGCTGCTTATTGAAACGGACGCCCCGTATCTCACACCGGCACCGAAAAAAAACCAGACCCGCCGCAACGAGCCCGCCTTTGTGCGGTCGGTGTTCATGAAACTGGCGGAAATTCGCAACACAGACCCGGAATCCCTGGCCCAAATTGTCTGGGACAATACCTGCCGGCTGTTTAATATTTCTCAGGAGCAAGTAATATGAAATTAGGCATTATCGGTCTTGCCGGTTCCGGCAAAACCACTGTATTTGAAGCGCTCACCGGCGAATTTTCCGAAACCGGGAGCAAAACCGAGAACCGGCTCGGCACCATTCGGGTGCCGGATGCCCGCATCGATCAGCTCAGCGATATTTTTAAACCACGGAAAACCATCTATGCCCAGGTGGAATATTTTCTGCCGGGGAAATCCGGCCAGAAAAAGGAATCCGGGAAGGACGACGGGTCATGGACCCCGGTTCGGGACGCGGATGCCCTCATTCATGTGGTGCGGAATTTTTCCCTGTTCGGGCTTTCCGAGCCCAGTCCCTGGAGTGATTTTCAAAAGCTGGACCAGGAGCTGATATTATCTGATCTGACAGTCGCCGAAAAAAAACTGGAACGCATGGCGGCGGAAGCCAATAAGGTGAAAAAACCCGATCCCGAGGAACAGGCTTTGGTGGAGGAATGCCACAGGTTGCTTGAGGGAGAAACCCCTTTGCGGCGAAACCAGGATCTCGCGTCCGCCCACAAGCTGCGGGGCTATGCCTTTCTTTCCGCAAAACCCATGCTGGTGTTGTTTAACAATACCGACGAGGATGATGCCATGCCAGCTTCGGATGCGGGCAGTCCCAATGAAAAATGCATGGTGATCCGGGGGAAGCTGGAGCAGGAATTGGCGAAAATGACGCTGGACGAAGCGGCGGAGCTGCTCGCGGAATTTGATATTTCCGCATCCGCCACCGACCGGGTGGTGAAACAGTCCTACGCCCTGCTCGGCCTGATTTCATTTTTCACGGTGGGCGAGGACGAGGTCCGGGCCTGGACCATCAAGCGGGGCACCTCTGCCCTGAATGCGGCGGAAGCCATTCATTCGGACATCAAAAAAGGGTTTATACGGGCGGAAATTATTTCCTGCGATGATTTTCTGGAAGCCGGTTCTATGGCCGCCGCCAAAAAGAACGGGAAATTCCGGCTGGAGGGCAAAACCTATGAGGTGCAGGACGGGGATATTATTAATTTCCGGTTCAACGTGTAACGTAACGATTCAGGTATTCAGAATTCAGGAGTCAGTATTCAGAATGTCGCCGGGCTTCCAGTCAATGATTGAGTTCCCGTAGCGCATGGAATCATCATGAGCGTTTTTCATACCCTGCTTGATCCAACAGGCCTGCCTGTTCCAGGGAACGCCTTGCCGCGATCTCATTCTGTATCCTGAATTCTGGCTTATGAATACTTACAATTGATTTTTCTCTGCGTCTCAGCACCTCAGCACGAGATATGTTTTTTTCGGTCATGATCATCGTTTCGGCCATTATGACCGTAGGGCGCGGGGTTTATCCCCGCCCGGAATGGGAGGGCGTAAAGCCCTCCCCTACTGGCCGAAACGATGAGCATGGCCTGTTTTTCCCCGCTGAGGCGCGGAGACGCAGAGGAATTTTTATATTTTCATATAAAACTTTAACAAAAGAAAGGAAAACCCCATGAGCCAGACCCAGAAAGATTTAATGGATGCGTTTGCCGGAGAATCCCAGGCCAACCGGAAATACCTTGCGTTTGCGAAAAAAGCCGATCAGGAAGGGTATCCCCAGGTGGCCAAGTTGTTCCGGGCCGCCGCAGCCGCTGAAACCGTGCACGCCCACAGCCATTTGGCCGCGGCAAACGGCATCAATTCCACTGCGAACAATTTAAAGGAGGCCATTGCCGGGGAAACCCATGAATTCACGTCCATGTATCCGGATATGATACGGCATGCGGAGGCCGAAGGAAACGCCAAGGCATTGCGGTCTTTTACCTTTGCCAATGAGGTGGAAAAAATTCACGCGGCCCTGTATCAGAAAGCCCTGGCCGGGATGGAAGCCAAAAACGACGTGACGTATTATGTGTGCGGCGTTTGCGGCTATACTTGCGAGAATGAGGCCCCGGAAGTTTGCCCTGTGTGCAAATCCAAAAAAATGGCGTTTTTCAAAGTTGATTAGCAAAGGTTCGTTAGGCTGTAGGCTGTTAGCAATCGGGGCGTCTACAGCCTATAGCCTTTACGGTTGCTATGTCCGGCGGTTGGGCCGGCATGTGGCGGTTTTTTTTGGTGAGCGCCTTCTGTTTGTGATGTTTTTCACAAACACCGCAAACAGAAGGTAGAGGGACATAAGGAGCAGGGGAATATCTCTGGCGATGGTTTTCCAGTCAATGGCATCCGCCGAATCAGTGGAAAAACAGCCGCAACTGATGTCCAGCCCGCGAACAGCGCTGATGACGAGAGCGGCCATAAACGTCAGCATCAGGCCGTTATAGATGATGACCGCGCCCGGCAGCCAGACACCCAGTATCAGAAAAACACCCACCACCACTTCCAGCCATGGGAGGAAAATGGCGAAAAAATTAATCAGCGCGTCCGGCAGCAACTGGTAATTATTCACCGCGCTGGCAAACCCCGCGGTATCTATAATTTTAGGAACCCCGGCGAAAATAAATACCGCGCCCAGAATAAGACGGATGACGAGGGCTATTCGGGAATGCATGATGGACCGGTTATTATCGTTCTGGCGAGGGATCATGAGGCATTTCCCGTATCCACGGGGAGATTGTGCCGGTTCCAGGCGGTCCAACCATTGATCAGCGCGCTGACATGTTCAAACCCCATATCACATAAAAAAACCGCCAGTTTGTCGCACAAATCACAATTCGCCCCGTCGCAATAGGTGATAATCGCCATGCCTTCCGGAATTTTTTCCACCACTTCAATGCATTTTTCTTCCGCTTCCTGCCAGGGAAGACTTAAGGCGCCCTGGATATGGCCTTCCTCATAGAAAGAAGCCGGCCGTGCGTCCAGGAAAACGGCTTTGTTATTTTTAAACATCAGGGCCGCTTCTTCAATGGAAATAATGGGCGTTGATTCAGAAATTATGGCCCCCACGGCCTGGTCGTTCCACTGACATGCCAGGGGCACCTGGTTCCCGCGCAAGGCGTTATATCCCAGCCCAAGGCCTGCCGAGATGGCCAGAATGATCGGAATTTGCCAGAAGGCCTTGATAGATAGGGATTTAATCATTTTTTTTATTCAATTGATTCTGGAAATAATAAAAAAATATTGGCCATACGAGACCCGCTGTGCATGTTTTCGTTGATTGATTTCTGCATATCTCATAATCCATAAAATAAATCCATAAAATAAAAGCGCAAGGAGGCGCAATTGAAAGAAAAAGGGAATCCGATTCGGCCGATATGGCTGGATGTGGTGACGGACACGGTCCAGGTGATAGATCAGCGAAAGCTGCCCCATGAACTGGAGTTTATATCGCTTGAATCCGTGGATCAGGTGATCGTTGCGATTCAGGAAATGGTGGTGCGCGGGGCCCCCCTTATTGGCGTCACGGGCGCTTATGGTGTTTTTGTGGCACTGAAGACAAGCAGAAACAGGGCGTGGGATGACGGGTGGATTGCCCGCGAGGCGGAAAGAATCGCGGCGGCGCGGCCCACGGCGGTGAATCTTGTTTGGGCGGTGGAAAAAATTTATAATGCCGTGATCCGGGAAAAAGACCCGGATTTGCGCGTGGACATAGCCCGGCAAATCGCCGTCGATATCGCCGAGGAAGAGGTGGAAAATTCCCGGCGCATCGGCCAAAACGGGATGGTTTTGATCGAGGAATGTTTCCGGAAAAATCCCGGCCGAACTGTCAATATCCTGACCCACTGCAATGCCGGGAGTCTGGCCTGTGTTGAATTCGGCACGGCCACGGCCCCCATCTACGCGGCGCATGGAGCGGGAATTCCGGTGCATGTGTGGGTGGACGAGACCCGGCCCCTGAATCAGGGAGCGCGGCTTACGGCCTGGGAGCTGGGGCGGGCAGGGGTGCCTCACACGGTGATTGTTGATAATGCAGGCGGGCATCTCATGCAGCATGGGCAGGTGGACATGGTGATTGTGGGAACAGACCGGACCACGTATACCGGGGATGCGGCCAATAAAATCGGCACGTATTTGAAGGCCCTGGCGGCTTTTGACAACGGCATTCCGTTTTACGTGGCCCTGCCGTCCTCCACCTTTGACTGGACCATCCGGGACGGCGTCAAGGACATTCCCATTGAAACGCGTGACCCGGATGAGGTGCGCTATATGCCGGGTATGATTCGCAGCCCGGAAACCCTGCTGACGCCGGAGGATTCTCCCGCAGCCAATTTCGCTTTTGACGTGACCCCGGCCCGGCTGATTACCGGGTTTATCACCGAGCGGGGGGTGTGCCGGGCCACGGCAAACGAGATCCGCCGGCTGTTTCCGGAAAAACGGTAACCCATTGAAAGTCCGCCTGAAAATCCTTGACTTATATTGGCGGCATTGGATACAAAACCCCCTATGTTTACGGATATTGAAAAAAAAATTATTGCCCTTGTGCAAGGGGACATCCCCGTGGAACCCAGGCCCTATCTCGCCATTGCCGGAAAATTGGGGGTGGATGAGGAAACCGTGCTGTCTGTTTTGCAGGATTTGTGCGAACGCGGCATTATCCGGCGGTTCGGGGCCACCCTGCGTCACCAGAAATCCGGGTTTACCGCCAACGCCATGGTGGCCTGGGTGGTGGATGAAGACCGGGTGAACGCGGTGGGAAAAATGATGGCTGATTTTGAACAGGTTTCCCATTGCTACCGCCGGGATCCGGCTCCCGGCTGGCCGTATAATTTTTACACCATGGTCCACGCAAGAGATGAGGCCGCTTGCCGGGGAATTGCGGGCAATATCTCCCAAAAAACCGGGGTGGACAATTATGCGGTGCTGTTCAGCCGCAAAGAGCTGAAAAAAACCTCCATGCAGTATTTCGACGATGAACCGGATTTTACTTAAATAACCGGTGCCGTGAAATCCCGCGAACCCCATATCCTTCTGGTTAATCCCTGGATTTACGATTTTGCCGCCTATGATGTGTGGGCGAAACCCATCGGCATCCTGGGTCTCGCGGCCATTTTACGGCTTCACGGCTGCGCTGTCTCCTATATCGACTGTCTGGAACGGTTTCATCCCAAATCCCCCAAAAATCCCGATCCCCATGCCCGTCATGGCCGGGGGGCGTATCTGAAAACCGCCATCCCCAGGCCCGCCGGCCTGGAATCCATCCCCCGCACGTATTCCCGGTACGGCATTCCGATTGAATGGTTTGTGGAAGAGTTGAAAGCGTTGCCCCGGCCGGACATGATTCTTGTTACATCCATGATGACCTATTGGTATCCGGGGGTGTTTGAGGCCATCCGGCTGCTTCGAACGGTTTTTCCCGATGTCCCCATTGTTCTGGGTGGGATTTACGCGACCCTGTGTCATGACCATGCGCTGAAATATTCCGGGGCCGATGTGGTGGTGGCCGGGCCGGGGGAGAAAAAAATTCTGGATATCGTGGAAAACATGACCGGCGTGTCTTTTCCCCTGAAATTCGATCCCATGGATCTGGACACCTATCCGTATCCGGCCTTTGACCTGCAACACAAAATTACGTATATTCCCCTTGTCACATCAAAGGGCTGCCCGTTTTCCTGCGATTACTGCGCGTCCAATATGCTTGCGCCAGTCCGGATGGTGAGGAGTCCGGAAAAGGTGGTGGAGGAAATTATTTTCTGGCAGGACAATTTTGGTGCGCGGGATTTTGCTTTTTATGATGACGCACTCCTGGTGAACCCGGAGGAGCATGCCATTCCGATGTTTGAGGCGATTATCCGGACGGGCCGGACGGTTTATTTTCATACCCCCAATGCCGTGCATATCCGGGAAATCACCCCCCGCATGGCGGCGTTGATGTTTCGGGCCGGTGTGAAACATCTTCGCTTGGGCCTTGAAACATCGGATTTTGAGGGCCGGGACATGGACCGGAAGGTGCGGGAAACGGAATTTTTAGCGGCGGCCGCCCATCTCCGGGCCGCCGGATTTACAAAAGATCAGGTGGGGGCTTATTTGCTTGTGGGACTTCCGGGCCAGGATTTTCGTTCGGTGGAGGGATCCATCGAGACCGTGAAGAAAAGCGGCATCACCCCGGTGCTGACCTATTACACCCCCATTCCCCATACCCGGATGTGGGAAGCGGCAAGGGCCGCCTCCCGGTACGATCTGGCCGCAGACCCGATATTCACCAACAACGCCGTCATGCCCTGCCGGGCGGAGGGGTTTGACTGGCAGGAACGGGCCCGGCTTAAAAAACTGGTGAAAGGGGAAAAGTAGGGTGGATTAGCGCAGCGTAATCCACCGATAATCCACCGGAAAGGATTGTGTCATCGCCGGATTACGCGTAAGGCGCTAATCCGGCCTACGATGCTGGTGAAAGGGGATACAATGGGTGTTTTGTCTTAAACTGAAAAGTTAATATATTGCCGGACACTGTCCAGGAATATATTAGCTTTTTCAGTTTATTACCATTTATTTTTCCCATTGTTTATATTTTCGACATTGTGAATTTATACATCCGGGGTCAAAACCCAAGATCGGACAATGAGATGTGCATCCATTTTCATCAATGCAGTCTGAGCCGACAGGCATATTAATCGGATATTTACATTCGGAGCAGGTCCGTTTGCCGCATATCTGACAAAACCATGGATGTCGGTCGTTGTGGAATTCTTTAAGCGCTCTATTTATAGATTCATCAGTCCAGATATCGCCCCAAACCACCATAAATAAAGATTTCTCTTTATCTAATGGAAAACTTCGCCTTGGCAAATTTGGATTTCCGCCCCCCTCATATTTTTCTGATAACCTGAGCCCTCGTAATTGTTGAGCAACAATTCTTCTTCCACCGATTGCTTCTATCGTTTTCTCACAGACAACACATTTGGATGCAGGAAGGTATTTTTTCATTTTAGGTAATTAAATCCATTATTGACAGAAATTAGGTTCCGTAAAAGGATAACCACTTGGATTAAATTTCAAAAGCAACCCCATCTGTAACCCTGACCACGTTTTCAAAATGTTTGCTGAAGTCATCACCGGAAAGCGTATGAACCGGGATCAATATTTTTGGTTTTAAAGCATGGGAGAGGCTTTTTAATGAATCAAGATATGCATGCCCGCTTACATGCACTTTTACAAGTTCAGCATCGAATTCTTTACAGAAATTGAAATAATAATTGTCTTTTTCCAAATAACCGGGCCACATTGAAAAAATGAATTTAACCTGATCAAGCGGCTTGTTCTCTATCAATTCCTTTGTAATCCGCCTCATCGCAGAAACAGGAAGTTTTAACACCATCTCTTTTCGATTGTTTATAATTTCAGAGAGTTCAATTTTTCGGCTTTTATATTTATACAAGACTTCCTTTTCAAGATATTCAACGATGTTCCGGGTATGGTTTCCGATATAATATATTCGAATATGGTCGTCTTTATGGGGTGGCAGGGAATTTGATAACTCCTTTAAACGATCCAAAACGTAATACGTGTATAAATCAAGAACCAGTGTTTTACCGCTTTTCTTTGTTGCACGGTATATCGAAACAAGCCTGTCGATATTGCTGCCGGCTGCCGAAACAAAAGAGATATCTTTCTGGCTGGCGAATATGTCTCTCAGCCCATTTTCAACATCTGTTTCATCATCAAAACCGTCCTTGTGCCCCCCTCCAATCGTTGTTCCTTCCATTAACATGCAGTCAATATCTTTAATCGGATATTTTACGAGTCGATCCAGAAGCTTGGCCTTACGCCCGTGCCCTCGGAAATCCCCGGAATAAAATATTTTTTTATTGTCCGCCTCAACCAGAAGCGATGATGCGTCAAAAGCAGAATGGTCCATCAGATACGAAGTGATTTTAAAAGGCCCGATTTCAAAAGGCTGCCAGTGATCAAAAAACTTATAATTATCAAAAAATATTTTATTTTTTTCCGGATAGAATACATTGCCGATAGCAATAAGGGCATGTGATCCTTTGCTCAGGTAAACGGGAATGGACGGGTGAATGTAATTCAGTAGCCCGTAATGGTCCATGTGGGCATGGGATAAAAAAACAGCATCAATCTCCGGCGTCTGATGTTTATAGAGCCCCTTCACATCAGGCAGTATCCCGTTTTCAATTGACGGATTTTCCAGCTTGTCGGAAGCGATCTCTGCGCCGTCCCTTTCCATCAGCGGCATTCCAACGTCAAGAATGATGCGGTAGCCATTTGAGTTAATTTCAATGCAACTGCCGCCAATGGTGTGGGCGCCTCGGTGGATGATTATTTGGGGCATGTCAGACCTTCCCATGAGGGATAAAAGAATTCAAGTTAATCTCTTTTAATTTCTATTATTTCACGAGACTCCTTCCATTCTTTATCATCTATTTCGATAAATTTAAGATCAATATTGCTTTGGATATATTTTTTTATATAACCGATATAGTCTCTAAATTTATATGATAGATCATCTTCTCCAATATTATTTATTATTACATAAATAATTGGCCTCTCCCAATCCAACTCGAATAACTCCTCCAAGCCTTCTTCTTTTCCTTTGGAAGACCTATTTTTCCCAAAAACACTATTTAAATAATTATAATAACTTAAAACCTGACTGAAAGCGCTGAACATGTATTCTCCGCGCCCATTTTTCTTTTTACTCCATACTTTCAATTCCATTATTACCGGTCTATTACCTGATTTTGCCAATATATCTAAATATTTCGGAGAATTATTTTCAGATCGATTTGGTTTGCCAGGTTTCATTAATACAGGAAATTGAAAACAAACTTTACAATTATTGAAAATGCTTGAAATTTTATAATCTCCAAGAGAAAAATCATTTTTTAAAATTTTATTTAAGATTAATGATTCCAAGTAATGCTCTTCTTTATTATCGTATTCCTTGCCCTTTAAAGATTTTGATCTCTTTTTAATTAAAGCCGCTACATGTTTACAAAAATTTTCCTCATTTTTATTGTTTACAGGAGTTATTTTTTTTTGAGTAGTGTTCCATTTGCCAATTTGATATCCCATGTACCTTATTTGCAGGGGATTATTTGAAACAGGTTTATAATACATTAAATCTTCAGACCCCTCCACTTTGCATGAAATAATTTCTTCTTTTATTTTTTTTATTTCTTCATCCATATTTTTTATTTTTTTAAGATGTTTTCTCCAATCAGGAGGCAATTCATAAACTTTTTTTTCATAATCAGGAGTATAAGTTAAATTAAAATATTTTGAATGATTAAAGATTAACGGTAAAAATGCATCTCTCAATCTTGTGTTATCATCTGATCTAAAATTAATTTTTTTTAAGATTTTATCGCTCTTATTTTTTGAGAATAAAATTATTGCATAAATAATTGAATTTTTTACCTTTTGTAAATGATCTAAAGTGTCTTTAAAATGGCTTAAATCTATTACAATTTCAGAATCATTTATTATTTCATATTCGAATAAAGTGTTTACAGGAGATTCACCCCTTTGAACTTTTTCCATATTCATTCTTCATTCTCCTTTGGGAGATTCTAATTCTTTCAGCCTAAACCGCTAAACGCCTTACCGTCTCCACAACATTTTCCACTGTAAATCCAAAATGTTTCAATACCGTGCCGCCCGGTGCGGACGCGCCGAAGGTTTCGATGCCGATAATGGCGCCATTGTCCCCGGTGTATTTTTCCCATCCCATGGGAAGCCCCGCTTCCACCGCCACCCGGATTTTGACAGCCGGGGGCAGCACGCTGTCTTTATAGGATTGGGGCATTTTTTCAAACAGTTCCCAGCTCGGCAGGCTCACCACCCGCGCAGCCACGCCCTGTTCCGCCAGCCGTTTGCCTGCCTCAAGACACAGGCTGACCTCAGACCCGGATGCCAAAAGAATCGCGTCCGGCGTTCCTTGGGTGTCGGCCAGCACATAAGCCCCGTTTTCAAGACCCTCGGCGGAAGGATAAGACGTTCGGTCGATGACGGGAAGATTTTGGCGGCTCAGGATCAGCGCGGTGGGGGAATCCGTTGACGCTACGGCATGACGCCAGGCGGCGGCGGTTTCCGTGGCGTCCGCCGGACGGATGACCGTGAGGTTCGGGATCATGCGCAGGGACGCAACATGCTCGATGGGCTGGTGGGTGGGGCCATCTTCCCCCACGGCCACGGAGTCATGGGTGAACACATAGATCACAGGCTGTTTCATCAGGGCCGCCAGCCGGATGGCCGGGCGCATGTAGTCGGCAAACACCAGAAAGGTGCCGCCGAAAGGCCGCAGCCCCCCATGCAGGCACATGCCGTTTAATATGCCGCCCATGGCGTGTTCCCGGACCCCGAACCGGATATTTCTGCCGTTATAGCTGGTTTTCTGGAATTCGGGAGCCCCCTTGAGGAATGTGTTGTTGGACGGCGCCAGATCCGCAGACCCGCCGATAAGGGACGGAATTTTTTCAGCCAGGAAGTTTAACACTTTTCCGGAAGCGCTGCGGGTGGCCACTGCCCCGCCCGCATCCTTAAAATCCGGAAGACCGGTGGCCCAGCCGTCCCCATATTCTCTGTTCATCATGGCCGTCCATTGCCGGGCTTTTTCCGGAAACTGTTTTTTATAGGCGGCGAACAGACCCTGCCATTCCTTGTCCCGGTCCGCGGTTTTCCGGGTCAGTTCCCGGAAATGATCCATTACGTCTTCACTCACGCAAAATTGTTCATCCGGCGGGCAGCCCAGGCATTCCTTGGTGAGCCGGATTTCCGCTTCCCCCAGGGGCGCGCCGTGGGCGTCGGCGGAATCCTGTTTGTTGGGACTGCCATAGGCGATATGGGTCCGCAGGACGATGAGGGAGGGCCTCCCCGTTTCCCGCATGGCCGTTTCAATGGCCCGGCTGATGGCCGCAAGGTCGTTGCCGTCGCCGACTGAAATGACGTTCCAGCCGTATGCCTGAAACCGTAAGCCCACGTCTTCGGTAAAGGTGATGTCCGTGCTGCCCTCAATGGAAATCCGGTTGCTGTCATACAGGCAGATCAGCCGGGACAGTGCAAGGTGCCCGGCAAGGGAGGCCGCCTCGGAAGTAATGCCTTCCATCAGGTCGCCGTCGCCGCACATGACCAAGGTGCGGTGGTTCACCAGCGTATAGCCGGGCTGGTTGAACAGGCTCGCGAGATGGCGTTCCGCCATGGCCATGCCCACGGCATTGGTGAACCCCTGGCCTAAGGGGCCGGTGGTGGTTTCCACCCCCACCGTGTGGCCGAATTCCGGATGTCCCGGTGTTTTGCTGCCCCACTGCCGGAACTGCTTCAGGTCATCAAGGGTCAATCCATAGCCGGTGAGATGCAGCAGGCTGTAAAGCAACATGGACGCATGGCCCCCGGAAAGGACAAACCGGTCCCGGTCAGGCCATTCGGGGTTTTTGGGGTTGTGTTTTAAAAACCGGGTCCAGAGCACATAAGCTGCGGGCGCAAGGCCCATGGGCGCGCCCGGATGGCCGGAGTTGGCTTTCTGAACGGCGTCCATGGAAAGGGTGCGGATGGTGTTCACGCACTGGGTGTCTATACTGGTTCCGGCCGGGCATTCGTTCATGAGGTGTCTCCTTCATCGTTAATTTTATAATATAGTTTTAAAAGTATTCAGGCCGAGGGCTGAAGGCTATAGGCTGATGGACGGTCTGAATGGGTCATTTTTTAAAAACCGCCCAATTCCGCACGCCCCTTCAGCCCTCGGTCTATAGTCTTCAGCCATTTTTTCTCACAGCGCCCGTAAAAATTCCGGCTTCAACGCCACCCGTCCACCAAGAGCCGCATCAATGAGATTTAAGGTTTTTTGTTTTTCTTCCGGGAATTTGGCCCGGATGGGCAGGTAATTGGACGCGTGGTTGGCGTGGAACAGGCCGTTTGAAAGCGTGGTATGCTCCACCATGGTCCGAATTTCACTAAGCATTTCAATAGGTTCTATCAATGGGAAAGCCCCGGACGCATAATCCGTGTGAAGGGGGGTTCCCGGAATCAGCATCAGGCTCAACGCCCCGACATATTCCGGGTCAATGGCCGAGAGTACCTCTCCGGTAGCCTTAGCATGGATCTGGGACCGTTCACGGCCGGCAATGCCCAAAAGCACGGTAATGGACAGCTTGATGCCGCTGGCCCGGATTTTTCGGCCCATCTCAATCATGGTGGCGCTATCCACCCCTTTGTGTATCGCTTTCAAGGTTTCATCATCGCCGGTTTCAAGGCCCAGATAAGCGATGCCCAGCCCCTGGTCATGAAGCGCCTTCAATTCTTCCGGGGTTTTCATCCGGATGCCCTTGGTGTTGGCGTACACCCCCACCCGCTTAATCCAGGGAAGCTGGGCCCGGATTTCGGTCAGGATATTCAAAAGGCGCTTTTGCGGAATGATCAGCGCGTCCCCGTCACAGATGAACAGCCGGTCCTGGTTTCGGCAGTGTTTGGCTGCAAACGCGATGTCTTCCATGATGATGTCATCGGATTTGATTTTGAACCGTTCGCCTTTATAGGCCCCGCAAAAGGTGCATTTGTTGTGGGAGCATCCCACCGTGGCCTGGAGCAGGATGCTGTTCGCCTCGCTCGGCGGACGGATGATATAGCCTTCGTAGTGCATGGTTTTTTCTCCTTTTAAAGATGCAATGCCGGATTTTTTATCCTGAAACGGTCCGGATATGCAACCTTTTTAAAAGGACAAAAAAACGGAAGGGATGCCGTTGCAGCATCCCTTCCGTTTTTTAGCAGGGATATATGACGTTCGAGGATATCGGCATTGCCTTATTTCAATGCATTGATAAAACAGCCGCCGCCTCCCCCGCCGCCTCCCCCGGATTTGATTTTAAATGTCGCGGCAATGGCATGGTCTTTATTGATGGCGGTAAATGTGTAGGCGGCAACCGCGCCCTGGGACACGCCGTCCACGGAAACATCACTCACGGCGTAGCCTTCCGCCGGGGTGATGGTGAAGGTCTCGTTGGCTCCGTCAAATACCGGCGTTTCTCCGGATGGGGAAATGCCGCCGCCCGCGCCTGCGGTGGCCGTAATCCAGTGGGCCGTCACCTGGTCGGCGGAGTTTTGGTAAATGGCCAGCCGGGTGGCTGGATCACCAATCAAATTGAGTGAAATTAACACCTTATCAGATGCACCCGCATAATAGGCGTCCCGTTTTGATTGGGTGAGGATATCGCCCATGCGGTTTTCCTTGTCCAGGAACAGGTTTTCAAATAGTGCCGTGCCGAACAAATCATGCTCCTGGGAATGGGAAAGCCCGCTGGGGGCGATGCAGGCCACGGCCCCCTTGTCCTTGGCCATGACCCATTCTTCGGCCAGGCAATAATTAAGGGGCTGGGAAAAATACCCATTCAGGCAGTTTAAGGCAATCATGCAGGTGAGGGCGTTTTTATTTTTCAGGTTATCCAGATCATTGGGCGAAATGATAAAATCACCGCCCCCGGCCGGTTCCGCGCCCCACCGGGTGACATCCCCGTGTCCCACAAAATTGGTGAGGAGGGCCCCGCTGTCCACAACACTCAGAATGTCCGACGTGACGCTGTCCATATCCGCATACAGCCGGGCGTAAATTTTTACCGCCGTCATATTCGATGGCAGATAACTTGCGAGATTGTCGTTCAATTCTTCAAAAGCCGTGTCGTCATTATCCGCCACCATGAGCGCCCGGCCGGGAATTCCGGTTTTGGCGGTTTCATACCGGATGAGTTTATTCACAATGGTCGAAATATCTTCCGGGTCCGCGCCGGGAATGCGCCCGATATTCATGGCGGGCGCCGGGCTCTTGTCGTCAAAGCTCACATACCAGTTGTCCGACGGCGTCAATCCCAGTTCCGAGGTCTTGCTTAAATAAACCGGCACGATGTTTTGCTTAACGGCTTTTAAATAGTTCCGGTAATCCAGGTTGGAATCCCCGGCCAGAAGCACATATTGGGGGGCGGGGGCCTGCCAGTTTTCGGTTGCGTATTGGAGAAAATCGCGCACCGCCGTAGGGTCGAAAAATCCAAAGCTGAAGGCGTCATAGATGTCTTCAATGGCCGCGGTTTTGACCCGCAGGCCTTGAAGCCTTCGGAGTTCGCAGAGCTTTTCCAGGGCAGGAAGGAAGGATTTGGCGGTTATCAATATATAATCCGCGCCATTTGCCGGGTTTTTCAAATCCGCCTGGCTTTTGAAATTAAGCCGGTCAGGGGTTTTCATCGAATCCGCCGTGAACGCGGCATAGGTTTTTTCCCCGCCCGGATGCTGAAACAGGATTTTAAAAGCGGCATTGTCCGCCTGGATCTCTATATTGGAGAGAATGCTGACGTTTGCCGGATCGGTAATATCGAAAACGCTGACGGCATTATTGCTGAACCCGGACACGGACACCCGGCCCGGTTCGGTTTGATTGAGGGTGAAGATCAAGGCATTGTTTTTGGCGGTGAGGATTTTCAGATAATCCACGTCTACGCGGTTCAGATAGATGACGCCGCCCGCATTCCCTGAGGCGTTGACAGTCAATTGATTGGAGACGGTCTTCAAATCCGTTTGGGGAAAAATGGCGGTCTGCGTGTGGGCGGATGCGCCGGGCCAGGTTTCATCCCCAATGACCTTGCCGTTTAAGGTAATGACCGTATGATGGTCTCCCGCGGATCGGCCCTGGAAAACAAAGGATAGAACCACGTCTCCGCCTGCGGCCGGGGAAGGCGCGTCAAAGGTGAGATTCATGGTTTGCGGGGCCGTGAGTTTTTCCCAGAACCAGTAATCGGCTTCCGGCGCATCCGGCGTATCGGACCACAGGGTGTGATTTTCTTCCACCTCAAGGATTTCGCGGAATTCGGTTATCAGGGGAGAATCCCCGTCCGCCGCTCCGTCCACCGGAAGCATCCTGCGTCCGGAAACCGCCGTTCCCCAGTACAGCCAGTAAACATCCGTGCCGGTGTAGCGGGTATCGATGCCCGTGGCAAAAAACCAGATGGCGTCCGCCGGGTCGAATTTCCCGTCAGTTCCTGATGATACGGTGATCCGGATTTCCGCGTCCCCGTGGAACAGGCGGAATGAAGCCGGATTAATGGCCGCCGGGTCAACACCCGCGTTGGTAAGATCGCTGCCGGTAATCCGGTAAATGCCTTTCTGGGAGAGCTCAACCTTGATGCCGCCCTTCTGGGGCCGGGGGTCGGTTGCGGCCTGGGCGGGTTCCATAAAAGCAAATGAGCCAGCAAGCATAACGGCAACTATCAGCCCGAGGAAACCGTGAGAATAAGGGGATAGGCTGGAATTTTTCATGGGTATATATAAAACCTTCATATAAATGTGGGGTTTATGGGTGTCCGATCGGACGATCGGATTTTTGCCGGAAAAGCATTCAGGATCGCAACATATTGTATTTTTATTGATTTAACCGTAGGCCGGGTTTCTTACCCGGCGATGCACTTCGCGTAATCCACCATTTGGCTAATAAAGCAATATAATAATATAGTTACATTTAAAAAACGTTCATGAAGTCCTCTCTTGAAATACCGCATTGCGTAAGAATCAAACGTAACGTTGAGCCTTTTATGACCGGATGGTTTGGCATGGTCAATGGTGTTCGCGTTCCGTCCGGATTTTCACGCACCATTGCGATATGATTGCCTTCCCTTACCAACTGAAAGCCGAGAGATTCAAGAGCCCGGATAACCTTCTTCAAATGTGCATCAACAGGGAATTTCGCCATCATACCGCAATTTTCAATTCGGTTATAAAGGCTTCCAATACAGGCGGATCTATTTGAAAAATATCATCCCCAAAAGTCTCGATATGAAATTTTATCGCAGAGTTAATATCTGTCAATACAGCTTCATAGGTATCGCCCTGACCTACCACCACGCCCTTGCATCCCAGCGGATAAGCGATATATGTGTCCGGATGTTTTTCAATGACTATTTTATAATTTTTCATGATGATTCACCTATCAATGTAATTACCACATAACCGAATCAATAAAACACGCCTTATCGCTGGAACCGCTGCCGCCCTGGGCCGCCGTAATAGTTTCCGTCACCGGGCCGATGGGACCGTGCATATTGCCGGAACCGGTGGTATCCATTTCGATTTCTTCCAGCATATAATAATATTTCGCGCCGGTTGAAAAATCCACGCCGCAGTCCCGGAAACTGTATGCCGCGCCCATGGTTTCCATTTCGGATGTTGAGGCGATCATCCCGCTGGTAACGCGCACAAACCCGGTGAGGGGGTTGTCGGACCGCCAGACATGGAAACCCGCAGTATTGATTTCCGTGGCGGTTTCCCAAGCGATCTCAACGCATCCGTCCGAAGTCGTGGCGTTAAAGGAGCTAAGGGTGATGGCGAGGGGCGCGTTAATGCCGCCAAAAATGTATTCCGTTCCGGTTTCACCGGTCAGGCTCAAGGTGTCGGCCCCGGCGTCCAGATTCGCCAAAGAATCCTCCCAGGTTCGGTCGCAGAATTCATCTCGTTTGGCCAAGCCTACCACCGAATCAATATCCGGTGTCAAGGGATTGCCGGTATAATGGTAAACCACATCATAGGAGGGGCCATTTACAGAATCCGTGATAAACACCCCCCAGTAGCGGTAATAATCGATGGAAGACCAGTCATCCGGCGGCACCATGCCGTTTTGGGGCTGGTAGTCATAATAATCATCTTCCCAGATATCCGGCTGATAGACCGGCGCTTCATCCACCCGGTAAATGTGAAGGCCGGAAAAATCGTCGGTCCAGTCAACGCCGTTTTCAGTAGCAGCCATATAATCCCCGTCCGAATGGGCCAATTGTGCGGTGACCGGGGTCAGCGGCGTTACTGACGAAGGATCATGATAGGCATACGCACTGTCATCGCCGATGGGGGCGGATGAGCAGACCCGGAATTCACGTATGGGATCAAGAGGAAAAATAGTATTGTCCCCGAAACCGGTCATGGTGCCGTCGTTGTTGTTGGTGGTTTCATCCGGGCATTCGATGTCGTCCGTCTCCTCATCAAACCGCCAATAACCCACGAGGCCGGTTTCCGAACCAGCCAGTTTCTGGCACATGGTATCGCGGACGGCGGCCTGACTGCGGGCAATATTCCAGACCCGGACTTCGTCAATCTGGCCCTGAAAATAATTAGTGTTGTCTGTGGCAATGGTTAAATCACTACTGCTTGTGATTCCTGATTCCTGGGCGGATGGGATGCTATTTATATCCAAAACACCATTAATATACAGATTCATGGCAGTGCCATCCCAGGTGGCGGCGATGTGGTGCCAGGTGGCGGTGGCCAGAGTGGTGTCGCTCGTCAGGATCGTGCTGGTGGGATCAGGTAAAGTCGCTGTCGAATTATGCAAGGAAAAAACGATATTGCCGGAGGCATTGAGTGCAAGGGAATATCCGTCGATGGTAGGTGTGGCGGTGGTATATATTTTGTTAATGATACCAGAAGCTTTTATATTATTAATATAAATCCACGCCTCAAGGGTTCCGTCCGTGGTCAAATCCAGGCTTGCATTATCCGGCACGCTCACATAATCAGTCGATCCGTCATAAAGAATCGCATTTCTCGGCGGCAAGTCAGTTCCCAGGATAAATTCCGTGCCGGTCTGGCCCCCGATGGTCAAGGTGCGGGGGAGGTCGGGATCGGGTGTCGCATTCAAATTTTTCCAGCTCTCGCAATTGCCGTGCCGCCAGTTCAGGTGCGGATCGGTTCCGCTTCCGACGCCTGGAATTCCGTCACCGGTCTCATCGTAGGTGTATTGCACTTTATACGTGGGGCCATCGCCGCCGGTGACAAATACACCCCAGTACCCGATATCGGTAAGAAGCCGTGATCCGATGGGGCCGGAGTTGTCTTCGCAACAAACCGTATTCACCCGGTAAACCTGAAGGCCGGATTTTAAAGCCTCGGTCCAGTTGTCGAAGGGCTCTTCCGCGCTTACGGTCAGGCTTTCATCCTTGGCTGGATAATCAAAAACCACACTGAAACCGTCGGAATCTTCATAATCAGGCATGCTGGCATCCCCAATCGGCGCGGAAGAGCAAACCCGCGCCGCATTGTTGTAACCGAGATTGCCGTAACTGGAAATATCGTCGCAGAAAGGGTTTCCGAGGGTCTCATCAAACCGCCAGTTGCCCATGAGATCAACATAATCGGATTCGCTGGCGGTAAGTTTGTGGCACATGGTTTCCTGAATTTGGGCCGGACTCCGGGCCGCGTCCCAGATACGGACTTCGTCGATAATGCCGATATATCTGCCGCCGACAATATGATTGAGGCCAATTTTCAGGTCTTCGGTGTTTGTCCGGATATCGTCAATGCCGGGAGAACCGGTTTTTTCTTCCACGCCGTTGATATAAATCGCCATTTCCGGAGACCCGTTAATGTCCCACACACAGGCGATGTGATACCACTTGTTGGCATTCAGCGTATAATTATCCGCGATTAAAAGATGCTGGGTGCCGTCGGTTTCATAGAGCGCAAAACCGATGTTTTGCGCAGTGCCGCCTGCAAATTCATCGCCGCTGACCCCGCCGCACAATCCGATATCAAAGGTTTCTGCTATGTTCCCTTTTCCTATAAGTTCTGAATTTGCATTAAATTCTTTCACATAAATCCATGCTTCAATCGTTCCGGTGGCGGATATGGATTCAAGGGAAGGACTTGAGGGGACGGTGACGCTCCTGTTGCTGGCAGGTATAAATTCCATCGCCATGCGTCCGCCTTCCACAACGATATCAGGGGTGCAGGACGCGTCATTGTTTCCGGTATCCGGATCAAAGATATCAGATACCACCGAGGCCGTGTTTTCCTCGGGAACAAAGGTCGAGGCAACATTGGCAAAAATCCGGATCACCTTTGAAGATCCCGAAAGCATGTCACCCAATGGTACGGTGTTTGAACCTGGCGAGAGAGGCCAGAGCGCACGCGCTCCGCCGTCTACCGTATATTCGATATTGGTCAGCCCGGCAGCGGCCAATGCGTCGAGATCATCGAATAATTCCGCATTGTCCGCGGCAACCAAATTATTAGGGCCGTTGTTCGTCACCGTAATGACAAAGACCAATTGGTCGGTATCGTCCAATCGCAATGGCACACAGTATTTGGTGATCGACAAATCGGCGTATCCGTTGGTTTCAAAACCGAAATTGAGGGTCGCATCCGGCCCCACGGTCCTTGTATCAGGGTTGGTCGTTGATGGTGTATAATATATCGCATCAGGATTGTCTGCTGTCACAGTATAGGTTCCCGCCAGGAGATCCGTAAATATATAGTTGCCGTTAATGTCGGTATGAAGCAAGTCCGCAAGCAAATGAACTCCTACCCCGGAAATCCCGGGATCTCCCGGATCCTTTATACCGTCTCCGTTCACATCTTCAAATACCGTTCCGGAAATCGTGTAGACGCCGAGAGGACTCAGAGTGGGCTGCATCCCATTATTGAGATTGCCGTCACCGTCAGTGGCCTGATGAGTGTCGTTACCGCCGACGCTGTCGCTGTCATAAAACACGTCCGCCTGATTGCTGATCTGGGTCACGCCGACCGGCATTGAAGCAGCCAGTTGTACCCGGAATTTAATTGTTATTTCGTTGTTGGGGGATACGCCGCCAATATCGATGCCGGTGATGGTCAGGGTCGGGGCTGAATATGATATGACAATGGGGTGGTCTACCGCCACAGCCGGTGTCGTAACGTCGGGAGTGACGGTTGTGGTAGCCCCTGGGATATATGTCGTATTGGCCGGGATCATATCTGTGAACTCCATCGGGGTGGCGGCAGGGTATCCGCTGGAGTTTGTAATCACGACGGTATACTCCAGGATGTCACCAGGTTCCAGGCTCCCGCCGTTTACATCCCAGGCGGTCTTAGTGCCGAAACCCTGCGCCGGGGCGCCGACGGTGACAAGCGTTGGCTGAATGCCCGGCGTACCAGGATTGCCATCCGTGGGCAGGGTTTCGTCAATATCTCCATTATTGTTGGAGTCATAATGAACGGTTCCCTGGTTTGAAATTACATCCCCTGACACGGCTCCGGCGTTGACGATCACATCAAAGGTGATATTGACCAAAACGCCGATATCGAGATCTCCGTTCCATGTGATCTGTCCCCCGGTATCGGTGACAGTTCCGCCGCCGCTGATGATGGACATGGTCCCAGCATAAGTTGTATATATCGGAGGCGGTGAAGTGAGATCATCCGTGAACTCGTCCCCAGGCAAGTCCGGCAAATCCACAGTGCCGTTATTAAGCATTTTCACGTTGTAGCGTAGCGTATCACCTGCTGATATTACTCCTATCGGAGCCACATCAGAACCAGGCACCAGCGCCACGCTTTTGGTTACCGTAAGCGCTGCCGCAAGAGGCTCTTCCGGGCACCAAGTGCCGTGGGCCGGTTCGGAACTCACAAATTTTCTGACCGAAACCCAGTCATAATCGGTATATGATCCATAATGGTTTTGGAGTGAAATCTGCCCCGGCCCGGTATAGGCCGCATTGGTTACGGTTCGCCGTGAAATATTGTCCTGGTAATAATTAAAATCGGTTCCAAAAGCGGTTATTGTTCCACGATACCAGGTATTTATTGCAGGTTCAACCGTATCCTGGCCGGGGGGGGTGATGATGGTCCAGACGCCAACCTGGTAGGGCCGCAGCAGAAAACTTTGCCCTTCATCTGTTCGCTGGTCGCTTCGTCCCTTATACCCGGTATTGGCGGCAAAATTCCCGCGAAAGCTGACTTCGGATATGCCGGTTGCGGCCACCCGGTACCTGAATTCAACGGCATTATTTTGAAACCCGGTATAGGATGGCGCGGAACCCAGGCACGTCCAGCCATAAGAGCCGCTTGCCACCCCCCCGCCATTCCTTAAATAACTGTCTGCGCCGGTGGATTCGATTTGTGGATAGAGGCCTGAGACTGACTGCCGCGCCCACTTTGCCAAGTCCAAAGTCCCATTAAAATCGTCAAAAAATATAAAGGTGTTCTTTCCGTTGGACGTGGTGGCGGCTGCGGCATTTCCGTAATAAATATAAATGGTCTGGTTGGCTGCTGCACTCAAATCATCCAGAACTTCAACCCAGAACACGGCGCTGGTGCCGTCCGTCTTGGTTTCCATCCAGTAATCCAGTTCGGTGACGCCATCTGAAGACACAAACCGGACGTCTGCAAAATCCGTCCGGCAACGACTGTTCAAGTAGACATTTTCACCGAGATCGTAGCTGCCTGAATTGTCATCGCCGAAATGGGCTGTAATTCTTACCTGATAATGGGTTCCCGCCCCCGCCCCCGTATTGATAATGGTATGGCATTTCCGGTAGCCCCAGCCTGTGGGAAATGTGGACGAGTATACCGTCAAGGTGAAGTTCTGTGTTGCGTTCGGCGCGACGAGGTTGTCGGCCGTGAAGGTCAGAGGGTAGGTTCCGGCCGGACCGGCTGGCGTGCCGCCTATGATGCCGGTGACGGGATCGAAGGTCATGCCCGAAGGCAGAGCCTCCGCCAGAGAAAGACTGATGGTCGGGGAACCAACAGCCGTGACTTTGAAAGTCTGGTTCTGGCCTATCGCGACATCCGCACTGTTGACGCTGGTGAAAGCCGGGGGGGTGGCAGCATTTAAGGTCATGGCCGACATGGAGTCCCAGCAATTGCCGCTTGCCGTGTGTTGAGAGGTCGTTGTGCCAGCCGTAAAATTGGTTGCGATATACGCGGTCTGCGCGTTAGCAGTATAAGGCTGACTGTTTGGGCCAAAAGCAGAGCTCCAATTTGTGGCCCAGGCATTAATGGTGCGAACGGTTAAAGGCAAACCTGTGGTTCTTGTAATGTTAATGACCTCCACTGCCCAGTCACCGGTGTCGATGGTCAGAGCGGGCGCAAAGGGGCCAACGGCTGTATTTGCGCCTGAATTATTGTAATTCCGAGAGTTTGTGATCGGGCTATCCTGATCAACACCCGCATACACGGCTGCATACACATGGTTATAGTTGGATGTCCCCCCCGTCACAGTGACGACGAGGTTCGTATCCACAGCAGCCTCGGCCGCAGCAATCCCGGCTTCATTGAGATAGAAGAGGTATGAGTGTTGCCGCGCCAAGGTGCCGGCGTCTCCGACCGCGAGTGTGAGCGTCTGCCCGCCATAGGTGACAGTGGCTGTCTGAGCTACAGCAGTACCCTGCGTTGAGGAGACGGCAACCACCAGCACCCGGTTGATGGCTGCCGGAACGGAGTAAGTGTAGGTGCCAGGGTAGGCGGTATTTCCATAGACAAGCGACCACGCCTGCGGATTGGTGATCGCTGCCGACGCCGGCGTCACAGCCATGAGGGAGATGGAAACGGCTATAATAAAGGACAGGACCAGCATGCTTGCCTGGAAAAAAGCGGAGTTCTTTTTTTTCATTGGTTGCCTCGCAATAAGGTAAAAAACCGGTATAAAAAACATCGGGAGTAAATATGCATTTAATTGAAAAAAATCATACCGGCAATTATTTCAATTTTCAATTGAATTATGACAAATGTGCCGGAAGAAGGCGGGGTGTCCGGAAAGATAACAGCGTTCGCAGCGGGCGGCTGATTTGAGGGGCGGGAACATTTTCTATTGGATGGGCATTGGGTGGATTACGCGAAGCTCATCCACGAGATACCGCATATCATTAACAATAGGCTGTTATTTTAATCCCAGTTCCGCTGCGACGTCACGAAATGGGCGGCCTTCCTGATTTCGAGGGTCTGCCTTTGCCTTGCGCAGATCGCGCAGATCGCGATAGTCCTCTATCTCTCCCTGCATCCGCAGGAAATCCTTGTAAGGAATCACTGCGAATTCTTTCTTCCCATTTTTTTCAATAATTTGCGCTTTCATAAAGTTACCTGTATGCCTCTTTACGATTAATTATCCGATAAATAATGATTTTATTTTTTGACAATTCAAAGAGTATTCTCCAATTTCCAACACGGAGCCGATATTCTGGAGAAAAATTAGTTAATTTTTTTATATCGCCAGCCAGCCCATCCTCCAGCGCAAAAATTGCATTTGCAATATTTTGGGCATCCGCCTTGGGAATGGATGAAAGATCTTTTTCCGCCCGTTTCCGTATTTCAATATAATATTTCATGTCGATATTGCAGGGACCGTGATTTGTGATTCATATGCCGCACACGGCAACAAGAAAAAACGCCAGCGAGATATCACACCGGATTGGTATTTGATTGCCGCCGCCCGGTTTCATTTTGATATGCATCATACCGGCAACTGTTTCGATTTTCAATTGAATTATGACAAATGTGCCGGAAGAAGGCGGGGTGTCCGGAAAGATAACAGCGTTTACAGCGGGCGGGGGATTCGGAAGGCAGGGGAAATTTATGGCGGATGGTCATTGAGGGGATTGCGCGAAGCTCAATCCCCCCTTCTACGGAACTGTTCATGACCCTAACATGCCAGTTAATCGTTTTCATCGATTAATTCATGAACCTCATATTTTCCTCTTGATCTTGTTATTTTATAAGGGAATATTTTAATGGAAAATAATGAAACCATCGAAGAATTCACAGTCCCCGAGATACTGGAATCTTTCAAAATATTTGACGGGATTTATAAGCGAGAACAATATAGATGCGGCCATCATGCAGAAGCAGGAGATCACTCCCCGCCTGATAGAGATTCTGGAAAATGTCCTTGCTGATCCTGCAAAATATGCTGAAGATGAGATGCTTTATGACCATATTTATGCGGTTATGTTGCTGGGACATTTTAAAGCCTTACAATATGGGCGCGGTTCCCCTTAAAGAGAGGAACGACCCTTGGGGAAAAGAATTCTGCGTACAAAATTATGTGACATGCTGGGTATTGGAAATTTTTTCCCGGCGGCTTCCGGGAGAAGTGTTGGCAAAATGATGATTCTTGATCGCGTACCCGAAAATATACGTGCATACCGGCACCCCGAGGATAAGCCCCCAGATATGAAACAGTTTGCCGCCGATAGTAAGAATAATGAGCACAATCACCGGGTTGATGCGCATATAAGTCCCGTAAATCCGAGGATTTAATATATAGCTTTCAATCAGGTGGATAACAACAATCATGACAATGGCCAGAATCATGGTCTGAAGGCCGGAGGTCTGGAGCGCGATCAGGCAGATGGGAATGGAGCTGATAAACACCCCGGCCACGGGGATAAAGCTGCAAAACAGCACAATCACGGACAAAAACGCCACGGACTCGCCGATGCCCAGCATCAATATACCAATGGCTGTCAAAAAGCTGTTGACGATGGCAATGATGAGCTGGGCTTCAAGGGATCTGCCCAGCACATTGGAAAAACCCTTTATGCTTTCGGCGACTTCGATATAAATAAACCGAAGTTTGGTGTTTTGAAGCTCGGTGATTTGCTTCACAAGATGGGGCATATCCAGCACAATCAAAAATGAAAACAGGAGGGACAGGAGAAAAGAAGACGTCACCGACGCAATCCTTCCACTGATCCCTCCCAGTTTTTCAATCACCTGATTGACGTTCTTCGGACCGGATTCTTCTTCAGCCAGTCCGATCAGTTCCTGAAGGAGCGCCATGGTGGGCGACTTGCCAGGGTTGAGGGTGGGCGCCGGAATAGCAGCCGGGGGAAGGGCATCTGGCCCATCGGATGCCGATGGTTCGGGTTTGAGATAGGGGATGATTTCTTTCAGGAGCGGATATTTGTCGCCTGCCACAAAAAGCTCCTGGTCCATTCTGGCCACGTATTCCGAAAAATTGGAAATAAAAATTTCTGTTTGCTTTTTTACCTTGGGCACCAGCAAAATCAGGGCCGCAGTCAAAATGCCGAGAATCACAAAACCCGTGATCACCACCCGCAATGACCTGTTTTTAATTATTTTTTCAAGCCGGTAAACTCCTCGGGTCTGGACATAGGCAAACACAAACGTAAAAAAAACCAGCATAAAAAAAGACCGGAGAATATAAATGGTCAAAAACAGCGCGCCCCATGCGAGCGCCCGATGGGCGGCGGATATCAAAAAATCCCAGTGCATGGTCCCGGTTTTTTGTGTATTTTTTTCAGGTTGATCCATATTACTTCCATAACGCATGAATAAAATATTTGCAAATCTGTTCTTATCATCTATCAGCGCAGCAGTGCAAAAAATGTAACTTCCGGAAAGGAGGGTATATTCGTGGCGGGAAAAGAAATGATGCAATCTGCGGCATCCCGCATGCTTCGACTGGGAAGCCTGGCCGGACGGGTGGGGGTTTCCCTGGCCGGGAACACGGTGGCCAATCTGTTCCGGGATACGCCCAGCCGTGAAACGCACCGGTCTCTGAACCTGATCAAAAACGCCGGACGTATCCAGGAAATTCTGGGGCAGCTCAAGGGCGTTCCCATGAAAATCGGGCAAATGGTCAGCCTTCATGAAAAATTCCTGCCCGAACCCATCGTCAGCGCCCTGCAATCCCTTCAGCAGAACGCGCCGGCTGTGCCGTTTGACGACATGCGGGAAATGGTGGCGAGGGAGCTGGGAGACCGGTTCCGCCTGATCCGGGACATTGACGAAACACCCCTGGCAGCGGCTTCCATCGGCCAGGTACACCGGGCCAGACTGACCAACGGTGCAGCCATTGCCCTAAAAATTCAGTATCCGGGCATGGACGAAATCATCCGGGCGGACCTGAAAAACCTGAAAGGGCTTTTAATGCTTCTGTTTTCCATGTTCTCCACCATGGACATGGACCTGATCTGGCGGGAAGTCAACGCACGCATGCTGGAGGAGCTGGACTACCTGCGGGAGGCGGACAGCATGAGACGCATGGCGGCGCTTTATAAGGATGACGGCAGGATCATTGTCCCCAAGGTGATTGATGAAGTGACCTCCTGCCGGGTTCTGGGAATGGAACTGGTGCTAGGCATATCGCCGGACAGCATATCTGAAAACACTTATCCCCAGGCGCTCAAAAACACCTGGGCCGAATCCATGGTCCGGCTGATTTTCCGGGGGCTTTTTGATTTCCGGTTTCTGCACGCGGACCCGAATATGGCCAATTTCGCGTTTATGGATGACGGCAGGATCATTGTCTATGATTTCGGATGCATGAAGGAAGTGCCCGAATCCCTCTGCCGGGGATATGTCCGCCTGATACGGGCGATGCTGGACCATGCATACCCAAAAATGCCGGGGATTCTCCGGGATATGGGGGTTCATCTGGCGGGCGGCCGGCCTGTTTCCTGGCAAATGGTGGCGGATTTTGCCGACGTATTTCAGGAATTGTTCCACCCGGACCAGCATTATACCTTCGGCAGTGACGCAAAAATTTATGCAAGGCTGACCACCCTTGTCAACAAACACTTAAGCGAATCCATGAGCCTGATTTTCCCCAAGGATGTGATTTTTATCGACCGGACCTTTAGCGGCCATTTCGGCAATCTCTGCCGCTTAAATGCCAGGTCCGACTGGCGGGCCCTGCTGCTGGATCACATGGCAAGCGGGTGTTCCGCAGCAAATAGCACAAAGGGATTGCCATGAGAGCCGTGGATTTTACATAAAACACTGTTTTTTATCCTGCCCAAAGATCATTATCGGTATTGACAGGGCTGTTTGTTTCTGCAATAGATTACGCAAAAATGCAAATGGTTATACATCTATTTGGGAAAAAGCACTATCGGACCACACGCAATGCCAGAGGAATACTATGTTTGATATCAAAGCAGATACGAAAAAGAACCGAATCATCATCACCATCGGCAAACTGGAGGGGGAGGCGGAAATAAAGGCGCTGGTCCAGTCCGTCAAAACCGCATGTGGGGAACTTAAAAAAGGATTTACCTGCATCACGGATCTGAGAAACTATGCCGTCATGGATGACCGGTTTGAAAAATACGTGCAGGAAACCCAGGCTGCCATGATTGAGGCGGGGCTGTCCAGCGTGGTGCGGGTGCGGCGGGAAACCGGCCTTCTGGGGCATTTTCAGTTTGACAATGCGTCAAACCAGGTGGGATATCACGCCCGGAACGTCACCACCATGGAAGAGGCGGAAAAAATTCTGGACGGGGAGACTTCTTGACATGAAAAGCATTCTTCTTTTATTAGGTTTTTTCGGCGTTTATTTTTTCCTCCAGTTGTATTTGCTTCCCAAACTGGGGATTGCCACCTGAATGCGGCCCTCCTGTCAGGCGACAGGAAAGGCCGTATCAGAAAACGTCACCATTATGGATAAAAAGCAAAAACCGGAACAGAAATAAAGCCCTCCGCGCTCATATCCGCATGAGCGGGCGGTTATTTTTTTTCCGTTTCGCCATCAGCCCCGCAATCAGCAGCACAATCACGAGTACATTGAGCCCTAAACCAATATAAAAGGTGCGCTTGGGAATCTTGATGTATTCGACCGCCTTAGCCGGCTTCTCCGCTTTTACCGCTTTTTCTCCCTCCGCCTTTGCTTCTTTTACAACAGGGGGCGGTGGAACTGGTTGTTTTTTCAAAATCTCCAGAAGCCCTTTGGCCAGAAGCGTTCGGGCGTTTTCATCCCGAACTTTTCGATTGGCGCTCCCCAGCACCACGACGATGGCCCGGGCGTGCTTTTTTTGCGCGGTGGCGGCAATGGAAAAACCGGCAGCCCCGTAATAGCCGGTTTTAAAACCGTCACATCCTTCAAAATTCTGAAGCAAATGGTTGTGGGTGCGCATAATAAAGGGTTCCGGGGCGTCGGGGCGGAATTCGCGCATCTGGGTGGACGTGTATTTCAGAGTTTCCGGAAATTTCAAGAGTTCCCGGCACAGTTTCGCCATGTCCCTTGCGGTGGTGACATCCGGCTCCTGATCTTTTCCGGGCGGCAGGCCGTGTACCGAATGCAATACCGTGTCTTTCATCCCGATCTCCCCGGCCTTTTTATTCATCATCTCCACAAACATTTCGGTGCTTCCCGCGCACGCAATGGCCAGGGCCATGGCTGCGTCATTGGCTGACTGGACCATCATGGCATAGATCAGCTCTTCAACGGGAAAGACCTCATTTTCTTTTAAATACACCTGAGAACCGCCGATATGGGACACGGCCGCGGTGATGGTGACCGGATCCTGCAACCCTATCTGACCGGCTTTGATGACGTCCAATACCACCAGCAGGTTCATCAGCTTAATCATGCTGGCCGGATACCCTTTTGCGTCCGCCTGGTTGTCAACAATCACATCGCCGGTGGCCGCGTCAATGACAATGGCCCCCAGATACGGGTCTTTGGCTATGGCTTGCAGTGCATAAGCAGGCCCAACCCCGCAAAAAATAAACAAAACAAAGAAAAAAAGAATCATTGATCGCATAAATGTTTTCTGCTTCATGGCCTGTCCGTGTTCTCCAGTTAAGATAGCGGTTAATGGGGCGTTGATGAATATGCGGCCGAGTATATCGATAAATTTTTTCCCGTGTCAAGGAGTCGATGATGCCTGCTGTTATTTTCCAAAAAATGCAAAAACAATTAATAAAAACTATCTTTCCCCGACTCTTTATTATAGTATGATACTCGATTTCATTTAAGTAACTGTATTTAAAATACTTGCCACGATGCAGGGGCGAAAACAACAATAATGGCGTGGAAAACGATCATGCGGCGATGGGTATTTTTTTGGATTCCGGTATGGCTGATAACTGCGGGATTATCTGCTGCCGCTGCGTCCGCCGAAGCCACTGCAGTACGGATCATGCCAAACATTGAGTCTTATGACCTGGCGCCGTATGTGTCATTTATGAAAGATCCGGACAGCGCCCTGACCATTGACCGGATTCTGGCGGACGTTGACCGCCTGGAGTGGCGGACAAACAACAAACCGACCGTCAATCTCGGCTATACGGACGCCGCATGCTGGTTCCGGATAGAATTGGCAAACGGTAACGCCGCCCCCCAGCGCAGGGTCATCGAAATCGACTATCCGGTGCTGGATGAAATCGATGTTTACACCGCGGGACCGGATGGTATTATCGATCATTTTAAAATGGGCGACAAGCAGCCGTTTAAGGACCGGCCGTTTCAATTCCGCAATTTTACCTTCCCCATCCATATATATACAGGAATGCCGCTGACAATTTTTTTACGCATAAAATCAAGCAGCTCTATACAATTGCCCCTGACCCTCTGGCAAGAAAACAGCCTGACCGCCAAAAATCTGGATGAATCCATGATACTGGGCATTTTTCTGGGTATTATGCTCATCATGGCCATCTACAACCTGTTTGTATATCTTACCGTTCGCGAAACGCCTTATCTTTTTTATATTTTTTTCCTGCTGTCCATGACCCTTCTTTTGTCCGGCATCCGGGGCTTCGGTTTTCAGTATTTATGGCCCGACAGCCTGCGGTGGAACGACCAGAGCATTATCGTGGGTCTGGCCGGGGCCGTATTTTTCGGCGCACTCTTTACCCGGGACTTCACCAATCTGCCCGGGAATCGTCCTTTTCTCAGTAAATTTGCGTTATTTCTTGCAGGCATGGCCGGCATTGTTTTCATCTCCTCCTTTCTGATATCATATGCGATGATGATTCAGACGGCGATTCTTATCGCCGTGGTCACCATCGTCACGGGAACCATCATCGGGATTACCCGGTGGATCGACGGCGATATTCCCGCCAGATATTTTCTGATGGCATGGACGGCGATCATGGTGGGCGGGGTCATTCTGGCGGCGAACAAGTTCGACCTGATCTCCCGGAACCTGTTTACGGAAAATGCGGTGGTCTTTGGCATGGGCCTGCAAGCCATTCTGCTGTCTTTTGCGCTGGCGGAACGATTGAACATCGAAAAGCAAAACAGTCTGGATGCACAGATGAAGGCCTATGAACAGGAACGGATTGCGCGCATGGCCCAGGAAAAAGCCTTGGACGCCCAGAAGCGCGCCAATGAAATGTTGGAGCAGCGCGTCCGGGAACGCACCATCGACCTGGAACGGGCCAATAAAAAACTGGAATCCTTAAGCATTACCGATGGACTGACGGGTATCAAAAACCGGCGGTTTTTCGATGCGGTTTATCCCAAGGAGTTTAAGCGGGCGATGCGGGAAAAAACGTCACTGGCCTTTTTGCTTCTGGATATCGATCATTTTAAACAATTCAACGATACTTACGGTCATTTAATCGGGGATGACTGTCTGAAAATGGTGGCGGCTTTAATCGAAAATGAAATCAAGCGCGTCAGTGACATGGCCTTTCGCTACGGGGGGGAAGAATTCGCCGTTCTGCTGCCCAATACCCGCTCGAACGGGGCCGCTCTCATCGCCGAAAAAATCCGCGTCCGGATTGAGAGCGCTGAGTTCAGGCCTGAAGGCAGGAAACTGCCCGTCACCATCAGCATCGGCGTTGCAGCCTGCATTCCCGTCAAAGGCTTATCGGAAGACCAGTTGCTGGGATACGCCGACACGGCCCTGTACGAGTCAAAGAAGAACGGCCGCAACCGGGTGACGGTATATGCGCCGCCGGGCGCATCCCTTTAATTTTTTGTCAGGATTTCAAGCATGAAAAAATGGTTTATGGCCTGCGCCATCGTGTTTGTCCTGGCGCTTCTGACGGCGGCATGGTCGCGTGCGGATGTCATCATCCTGAAAAACGGCCAGGTAATCCATGACGTCACCATCACGGAGGATGGAGACACGCTGATCTGTGAGTCCCCCGCCCAATCCTATTTTATCGATAAATCCACTGTCAAAAATATCATCCGGACCGGCAAAAAGCCTTTATGGGAGCGGATCCAGGAAGTTATACCCACCCTGCCCCTTCGCGCAAAATTGTTTATTAACGATTATTTTCTTATTGCCGCAATAGTGGTGGGCGGGCTTATGCTCATGCTGGGCCTGCTGGCATTTAAATTCCTCTGGATCAATATCCGGCCGGTGACGGCGGACATTGCCAAAGGGCGGCAGATCAAAAGGGATATCAACAGGCTGGATACGGATGAAAAATCGGTATTACGGGAATTTTTTCTGCAAAAGGCCAACACGCTGGAAATGCCCGTGGAGGATGTGGCGGTGTCCGGCCTGATCCGCAAAGGGATCCTTCAAGCAACCCGCGACCAGGGCCAGTATTCCATTTGCGGGCTTATGCTGCCGGTAAGCCTGTCCACCGCAGCCGGGAAGCACGTCCGCCCCCGCACCGTCGGACTGCCCCCAAACATTCTAACGGATATTCATGCCATTGATGAAAAACTCAAAGACGCGCTGGCCAGATCACGCCCCCAATTTATGTATGATATGGCCAGCTTTTATCAGACCTTGGAAAAAACACAGCGGAACGTCCGGTAAACCGGCTTTCAGGTTTTATAAATGCCCTTGATTTCTGACAGATCTTCAATGGTGGCGTAATCCTGAATAAAATCCTCCAGCCCGGATATCTGGCTGTCTGTCAATTCACCGAACTCTATCCCAATCTGACTTTTGCTGAAAGCATTGACAAAACTGGTGTGGTTGAGGGCGACCTCGGAAATTTTTTTCGCGGGCAGGTCTTTTAAATAAAAAACACGGCCGGATACAAAAATATCCATATCAAAAAACTCGGGGATCCGCCGAGCGTTCGCCACGGTTATCAGGGAAACCCCGCCCCGTCCGATATTTTTGAGTTTGCACAGGATTTTGACACCATTTTCAATAAAGGCAAATGACGCATCCTGCACTTTAAATCGCTTATACATTCTGCGATCCATTTGTTGCCCCATAACGTTATCCCTCCTTGCGCAAAAAATTGGACTGAAATCTTCAAAGCAAACACTGATCAGTAATACAATCTTTCATTAGCACAAAATCCTGGGATAACCAAAAGAAATCATCGTTTGCTACCCGACTTTTCGCTCATACCCGCTCCATTCCTGCTCCCGCAATTTAAATTTCTGAATTTTGCCGGTGGCGGTTTTGGGGAGATCACCGAATTCCACAAATTTCGGGGCCTTGAACCGGGCCAGATGGTCCTTGCAGAAGCCTATGATATCTTCGGCAGTCGCTGTCGCGCCCGGCCGGATTTTTACAAACGCCTTGGGCACTTCCCCCCATTTGGGGTGGGGGGTGGATACCACGGCCACTTCCACCACGTCCGGATGCTTGTAAATGGTATTTTCCACCTCCACTGTGGAAATATTTTCCCCGCCGGAAATAATAATGTCCTTTTGCCGGTCCATGATCTGAATATATCCATCCGGGTGCATCACCGACAGATCCCCGCTGTGGAACCACCCGCCCGCAAAGGCATCGGCCGTGGCAGCCTCGTCCTTGTAATACCCCAGCATCACATTATTGCCCCGCATCACGATTTCACCAATGGTCTTGCCGTCCCTGGGCACCGGCGTCATATCATGGGGCGACACCACATCCAGATACAGGGCGTTGATATAGGGAACGCCCTGGCGGGCCTTGATATGGGCCCGCTCATCAGCGGGCAGAACGTCCCATTTGTCCTGCCATTTGCACATGGTATGGGGGCCGAATACTTCGGTGAGCCCGTAGGTCTGGGTGATATTGGCGCCAACGGCTTCCATGTTTTCGATCACTTTGGGGGCGGGCGGCGCGCCGGCGGTCATGATTTCAAGGTGCCCCTTCAAACGGATATTTTTTTCCGAGGCATAGGTGGACAAGGCGATCAGCACGGTGGGCGCGGCGCAGAGATGGGTCACTTTTTCCGTCTCAACCAGATGATAAATAATGGCGGCCTCCACTTTCCGCAGACATACATGGGTGGCCCCCACGGCCGTCACGGCCCAGGGAAAACACCAGCCATTGCAATGAAACATGGGCAAGGTCCACAGGTAAAGCGACTTTGCGTTAAGCCCGAACTCAATCACCTCGCCCAGGGCGTTGAGATACGCCCCCCGATGATGGTACATCACGCCTTTGGGGGAACCGGTGGTGCCGCTGGTATAATTGATGGTGGCGATCCCGCGTTCATCATCCACCTCGCACGAAACCGGGGTTTCCGTGCCACTTCGCAAAAATGACTCATAATCTATTCCGGGCAGGGGTTTTCCATCAGAGATATCGCATATATTGACAATGGTTTTGACATTATTAAGATCCTTCAGGGAAGGCGTCACGAGATTTGCGAATTCATTGTCCACCACCAGTACTTTGGCTTCCGAATGATTCAGGATATACCCGACTTCCCCGGCTGACAGGCGGATATTCACGCTCACCAGGGCCGCGCCGATCATGGGCACGGCAAAATGGGCCTCGATCATGGGCGGGGTATTGGGGCAAATAAACGCCACCTTGTCCCCGCGGGCCACCCCTGCGTTTTTGAGCGCGCTGGCCAGCCGGTTCACCCGGTTCAAAAATTGCTGATAGGTATAGCGGATGTCACCATAGATCATCGCTGTCTTGCCCGGATAAATGGCGGCGCTTCGGGCCAGAAAATGAACCGGGGTCAAAATATCGTAATTAACGGAATTTTTTTGCATGTTTGGTCTCTCCTGTGTGAAAGGTTATTTTTGAATAACAATCATCCGCATACGGATCATTGTTAACTAAAGCAAATCAAAGACCGTGCCATATTTTAAAAAATAGATAAGATTTTGAATTAATAGTAAATTAAAAAAATAATAGCGGAATGATAAAAACAATGGGGTGGATTATGGGACAAAACCGCCCCGTCAACTGGTGGCGTTTATAGATTAACCATTTGAAATAAATAATAATTTTATCTATTGAGAACGATCAATCCCATTAAAGGCACGATCAATCCCGAATTTTTTCATTTTTTTGAACAAGGTTCGGCGATGAATACCCAGGCTTTCCGCAGCCTTGCCCCGGCGCCATTGATAGCGGGAAAGCGCGTTCTCTATTTCCCGGAGCTCATAATTTTCCACCCGCTCCGGAAGGGTCATTTTCTCTCCGTCCGCTATGGGCAATGGCTCTTCGGCGGTCTGCCGAACCCCATCGAACAAGCGTTTTTCCGGATTCGCGGGATTTACCTGGTTGTCCGGCTTCAAGCTATTCGGCACTTCAAACCAGCCGAGAACAACGTACCGGTGCAGCACGTTCTGAAGCTCCCGGACATTGCCCGGCCAGTCACAGGCGTGGGCCGCGTCCAGCATTTCGCCGGTGACCGGGGGCACGGGGCCGCGTATGGCATACAATTGCAAGAATTTCTCAATTAACAGCGGAATGTCTTCCTTGCGATCCCGCAACGGCGGAAGGTGAATGGGAATCACGTGGATGCGGTAATAAAAATCCTCCCGCATCCTTCCTTCCCGGACCCGGTCCGTGAGGTTCCGGTTGGTGGCCCCGATGATCCGGACATTGGGATGGTGCATCCGGCCGCCGCCCACGGGCTGGAAGCCCATGCCTTCGATCACCCGCAGGAGCTTGACTTGCAAATTCAGCCCGAGTTCCCCGATTTCATCCAGAAACAGGGTGCCGCCATCCGCCTGGTCCAGATATCCTGGCTTGTCCTTTTCCGCGCCCGTGAAGGCCCCTTTCTGGTGGCCAAAAAATTCGCTTTCCAGAAGATTTTCCGGCACGGCCCCGCAATTGACCGCCACAAACGCGGCATTTTTCCGTTCGCTCATATCATGAATGGCGCGGGCCGCGAGTTCCTTGCCGGTTCCGGATTCCCCGTACACAATAACGTTGGCGTCCGTGGCCGAAGCCTTTACGATCAGCTCATAAACCTGCTGCATGGCCCGGCTTTTGCCCACCATGGGGCCGAATCGGAAACGGTCCTGAATGCCGGATTTTAACCGCATGTTTTCCCGGCTCAGATACATTTCCCGCTCTTCCAGGGCTTTCTGGGTCTGTTTGAGCTCGGTAATATCCATGAATGAGGCGATACTTTGAAGACCGTCCGGCAGCATGCCCACTTTCATGTGAATATACCGGGTTTCGCCGGACCGGGTGACAATGTGGCAGTAATACTCCGCCGGAGGATTGCCGGAGGGGATCCTCCGGGCATAATGATACCGGGACATCATCTCCACATCTTCCGGGGCCACGATCTCGGACCATTTCATGCGCCCCTCGATTTCGTGCTTGGCATAGCCGGTGAGCTTTTCAAATTCCTCGTTGGACATGACCATGGTCATGTCCAACGCTACAATGATGCTCGCCGCCCCTGATTTTTCAAACGCGCCGCGGTATAATTCCATGCTGATGCTGTCTGGCATAAAGCACCCATCTAAAAAAGCGTTGTGAATTATTTGCCGGGATCAAAATCCGGAAATTCCGGTTTGCGTTTTTCCAGAAACGCGGACACCCCGTAAAAATATTCCCCGGAACCGATGAGGGAAACGGCTTTTTCCATCTCCATATCCAGGGTCGCTTTAAGCGTCAGATTCTGGCTCTGCCGTATCAGGGCCAGGGTGGAACTCACGGCCCGGGGGCTGTTTGCCGCAATCATATTGGCGAGATCCATGGCCTCTTCCAGGCAGCCTGACCGGCATATCCGGTTCACCAGCCCAAAATTAATGGCTTCGCCCGCAGAAATCCTTCGCGCCGTGAGCATCATGTCCGCAGCACGGGACGCACCCACAAGACGCACCAGGGCCGCGCCCCCGCCCCAGTCCGGCATGAGCCCCAGCCGGACTTCGGAAAAACAGATCACGGCACCCGGTTCCATGACCCGCAAATCACACCGAACCGCCAGCTCAGCGCCCCCGCCATAGGCCAGACCGTTAATGGCCGCGATGATGGGCACCGGAAGCGAAACGAATTCATCCACGATTTTCCGGACATACCGAATCAGTGTCCGGGCAGGCCCGAGGGGCTTTTTCTCCGCTGCGTCAATCAAACCGGCCACCAGGGGATTGTCCGGGTGAATGTCAAAACCCGCGCAAAATGTGCTGTCTCCGCTGCCCGTGATCACAATGGCCCTGGGCAGGTGTTCCTTCAGCTTCTGGGTGACCCTTTCCATGGCTTCAAACATACGGTCATTGAGCGCGTTCTGGCGCAGGGGGCGATCCAGGGTTAAAATAGCAACCTTATCCCGCATCTCCAGATGAATATCTTCGTTCGACATGGCGCATTCTCCCAAACAAATATTAAAGATTTTAAAAAAAACGTATCAATTTTTATGCCTGACGGCAATGGCTATTTGACGGCGCTGCCTGGCGCAAAAAACCGCTTGTATGAAAGGGATAACCGGATTAAATTAAACATCTGCCGGAAACCCGGAGGATTTTTAAAAACCCCCACCATAAGGAAATCCATGAAAAAAACAAAAATCATCGCCACCATCTCCAACAAACATTGCGATATCCCGCTCCTGACCCGGATGTATCAGGCCGGGATGAATGTGGCGAGGCTCAATACCGCCCATCAGACACTGACGGAAGCCTTGGAAGTGATCGAAAACGTGCGGGCGGTGTCCGACCGCATCGCCATCATGATCGACACCAAGGGGCCTGAAATCCGAACCACCGTCTCAGAAGAAGACATACCCGTGAAATCCGGGGACATGATCATGGTCCGAGGGAATAAAAATGAAACCACAAGCCAGGAATGTCTGTATGTCAGCTATGATCAATTTGTGAATGATATGTCCCCCGGCGACCGGATATTGATTGATGACGGGGATATCGAACTGAACGTGGTGGCGAAGGACGGTCAGTCCTTGACCTGCGAAGTCAAAAATGACGGGTTCATCCGGGGCCGGAAAAGCGTCAACCTGCCGTCTGTCAAAATCAACAATTTGCCGTCTTTAAGCGAAAAAGATCATTCGTTTATCGAATTCGCCATTGACAACGATATTGATTTTATCGCCCATTCCTTTGTCCGCCGGAAAGAAGACGTTCTCGCCATTCAGCGAATTCTGGACGCCAAAAAAAGCCCCATCAAAATCATCGCCAAAATCGAAAACCAGGAAGGGGTGGACCATATTGATGAAATCCTGGATCACGCATACGGCGCCATGATCGCCAGGGGCGATCTGGCGGTGGAAATTCCGGCGGAACGGATTCCGATTATTCAGAAAAAGCTCGTGAGAAAATGCATTGAAAGGCGGAAACCCGTTATTATCGCCACCCAGATGCTCCAGTCCATGATTTCTTCCCCCCGGCCCACCCGGGCCGAGGTATCGGATGTGGCCAACGCCTGCCTGGACCATACGGACGCCATCATGCTGTCCGGCGAGACAGCCAACGGCAAGTATCCACTGGAATCCGTGAAAATGATGGCCAAAATCGCCATTGAAGTGGAATCCAGCCTCAGCACATTTATCGACACCACCTATGAAACCGGCAATGACGTGACGTCCTACCTGGCAAAGGCTGCGGTCAAGGCGTCCCTGCGCCTCAACACAAAAGGGCTCATTGCCGACACCATCAGCGGAAAAACCATCCGGAGCCTGGCCGCCTATCGGGGAGAAAACCGGATTTACGCCTTCTGCTACAGCAAGCGGGTCATGCGGGAACTGGCCCTGTCCTTCGGCGTGCGGGCCCATTATATGCAGGCGGACCTCACAACCCATGAGTTTTTAAAAGCCGCCTTAACTAAACTGATGGCGGAAAACCGCATCACGGAGGACAGCCTCATCACGGTGCTGGCCGGAAATTTCGGCTCGGACTACGGGGCTTCCTATGTTGAAATCAGCACGGCCAGGAATTTGTTCAAACGGAAATAGCCCTGACACAACAACGCCCATGATGGTAAAAATCATCTTGTTCATCGCCACCATACAGACGCTGATTCTCGTTGCGCATGTTCTTTTTTCCCTGAGCGTCATCCGGTTTTTTCCCATCACCAGTCCTGTTTCGAAAACCATTTTTTATGCGGTTATGGCGGGGCTTGCGCTTTCCTTTGTCAGCGCATTTCTGCTGCTCCGCCTGCATGGGTCGGCCGCAACCGTTTTCTATTACCGCTTTGCCGCGATCTGGATGGGTTTTCTGATTCATTTTCTGGTGGCGGTTGCCGCCGCCTGGGCCATTATTCTGGCATCCAAATGGGCGGGGATTTCCATAAATCGGCCTGTCACGGCAGGGATATTATTGACGGCCGCAGCCCTGTTTTCGATTTACGGGATGTGGAATGCGTCCCATCCCAGGGTCAGGGAAATAGCCGTCCCGGTCCGCCATGTGCCGGAATACTGGGCAAACCGCCGCATTGTATTGCTTTCGGATATTCACCTGGGGCACATGCAAGGCAAGGCCTTTGCCGAGAAGCTGGCGGGCCGGGTCAACGCTCTTGATCCGGACCTCATCCTAATCACCGGTGATCTTTTAGACGGCGTGAACGGATCCTATGATGACGTGATACGTCCCATCACCCGGCTGCGCGCCCGGTTTGGTGTTTTCCTTGTCACGGGCAACCACGAATATTATGTTGGCATCCATAAGGCATTAGATATTATAAAAAAAACGCATATCCGGGTTCTGGACAACGAATGGATAACCATGAACGGTCTGGAACTGATCGGCGTCAACTATCCGGGGATTGAAAGTTTGACAGATATCAAAAACCTGCCTGAAAACAAGGCGGCAGGTCACGCCCGGATTTTATTGTTCCACACCCCCACCACGATCCGGAAACACGCCGGAGACCTCAACGGCCGACATACCCGCTCATACTGGACCCCGGACACGTCGTTTGATCTTAACGCGCAGTTGAACGCGGACTTACAGCTTTCCGGTCACACCCATCACGGCCAGATTTTTCCCTTTAACCTCATCACCCGGCTGCTGTTTGACGGCTTTGATTACGGCCTCAAGCAGACCGGCAATTTTCAGATATACACGTCCTGCGGGACCGGCACCTGGGGGCCGCCCATGCGCACGGCCGGGATATCTGAAATCACCTTGATCCGGCTGACGCCTTTGCCATAAATCCCGGCCCAACGCAAAAATATTTATTTCACCCCGTGCCGTGCCGCGATCTTTTCAAGCATGTGTACAAACCCGGCCACCAGGGTATACAGGGCGTCGATAGGCAGATTCTCCGAGGCGGTTTCATCAAAAAACAGATGAAAACTGGAATCCATGCCGTCATCCTGCCTCCAGTAGCAAATCAGCATGGGCATGAGCGGCAGAAGGTGCAGGACAATGGAAATATCGGACTCAAAGAGATTGTCCACCTGACGCCCCGCAAAAATATCCAGCAAATCCTTAAAAAAATCCGTATATTCATCCGCCACCCGCTTTAAAGGTTTTTCACACCGCTGCTCAAACAGGGGATTTCTCACCATCCCGTCTTTCAGTTCCCGAAACGACGCCCATTTGCCGGAAAGGGGCGTGCCGCCGCCGTTAATAATATAATTGAGCACAGGAATCATCAGCCAGGGATTGATATGAATATCCGTATAAAACCGGGCCGCTTCATCCACGGCAAACTCCTTGCCCAGAATCCGGAAAATCAGACGGCCATCCGCAAACCGCCCGCCCAACCGATTTGCTGCTCCAGCCAAATCGATGGTTTTGATTTTTTCCTTTAATGCCGCCACCGCGTCCGCCATGTCCTCCTCGATGGACTGGGCCTTGGCGGTATTTCCGGTATATTTTTCAACAATCTCCGGGGATAGCCGGGGACATTCCGAAAGCTGCCGTTTGCCCTTAAACACCGCAGCGGCAAAGGCCAGACACGTCTTTTCACCGCAGTCCCGGCAATTGGACTTATCCAGCAGTTTCAATATATCCATGGTTGTTTTCAGTTTTGTCATCAACTCTTTCCTTATTCTACTGGTCTTGGTTCGAGCGTTAATTCGCCGGAAGCAGTATTCACATCCATGCGGAAACGGTTCAGATAATTCAAGCCCAGCAGACCGAGACCGGCCTGTTCGGGCAGATCAATAATATACGCCACCACATCATATTCAATCCATCCGTCAAATTCAACGGCGGCAAGCATCACTTCCGGCGCTTCGATCACCCCGCCCGCGGTGACCACCTTGCGGCGCGACGCGGATTGGATATCCAGCCCCAGGGCTTTTGCGGCGGAAGATGGAATCGTCACCATGGACGCGCCGGTATCCACGGCGAAATTCTGGTTCAACTGGTTGTTGAGGACACCTTTGGCGCGGATTTGACCGGAATCCGGAGAAAATCGGATGATAATTTTTTCGTTTCCGGTTTCGTTTCCGGTTTCGTTTCCATTTTGCTGCATTTTTGCTGTAAGCTCAGTGCGAAATTCCCGGAGCTGGCGCATCCCTTCTTCATCCAACCCGTTGGGAATATTTATTATATCGTCTATAATGGATACCAGGCTCCCCGTTTCCCCGGTCTGCGCCATCATTGTCAGCACATCCATCACAAACCGCGCTTCACCTGTCCCAGCCAGAACCGGACCATCAAAAACCGCCGGTATCAGATCGCTGTCACCGGCATCAATGATTTTTGAAATAACAGAGCGCATTTCTTTGACCACCGCCTCTGTTCTCAGATGGGGCGGTGTTTTTGCTTCCAATAGCATGGGCGACAGCCGAAATCCATCGGCGAATGCTCTCAGATACTGGATCTGAGAACCATCACCCATTGCGTAGGCAATGGTCATCTGCTCCTCCCGGCCCCCCGCAAAGGTCAGCCGGTAAAAATCATCCACCCCCAATTCCACCACCAGATTGTTTTCGTCCGGACCTTTCCATAGATACCCGGCATCCAGCAGATTGCCGAACGTCCAGCCCACCAGCCGATCGTCCTGAATAAAAACACCCGGCTCATGGATGGATGCTGGCAACGGCAGCAGAAAAAAACTCATCTGGTCGGATATTATGACAATATCGGAAAAAGAAACGGTTTCATCAGAAACCAGCGACACCCAGGTCAAAGGCCGATCCAGCCGGGCAGGAAATACCGTCGGATTTGAAACCGAAGGGGAATTTTTAATCTGCCAGAGTCCCACATCATCCGTATCTCCCAGAATACCCCCGGAAAATTCCGACAAGGCTCCATCCGCGGACTGATAATGCCAGTCCATCGCGCCCACACAAGCCCCTGAAGGAATGGCGGCCCACCCGCCGGCAGATACCGCCGCCGTTATCCGGGCGATCTGGTTTCCGGCAATGTCCGAAAGCAGCACCTGGCCCGCAGCCACCCGTGCGGCGGAAGGTTCTGTTTTCAAAAATGGAAACAAGGCTTTGGAATATTGGGAACGCTCTTGACGTGTACCTGTTTTATTCCCAGACCCGATGGAATCCGGTTCCTGAAAAAAAGGGAAAATAACGCCGGTCCGCTGCATAACGAAATACCCCAGGGACAGGAAAACCGCCATTACCAGCATGGCCAATACGATGAATGCGCCAAATCTCCGGGGCCGGGCCTTGAGACCTGCCCCGCAATTCGGACAAAACGTATAATAGGGTTTCAGCGGGATTCCGCAATTTTGACATTTCATTATTATCTGCATTATCATTTTATGAATTCGGTATTCATCATCCCTGGACAGCATCATAACCAATGAAAAAATGAAAGGAAAGTTTTTCCAGACAAAAATGGCATGGCATGTTCGTTTCTTGTTGATTTTGGGAGTTTGCTTTTGGTATTAGCGCTATAAAGCCGCATCGTTCAATGATTACGTTAACCCTGAGGCCATAATAAGCGATATGGAAAATCTTTTCGTCTCGTGCAGCGACCCCGGCAAAGTCCGGCAGCAGAATGAAGATTTTGCCGGGCATGCCGTCAACAAAGCCATTGACGCCGAATTATTCTGCGTGGCTGACGGCATGGGCGGTTATGGGTCGGGGGATATCGCCAGCCGCACCGTGGTGGACGCCATTATCCGGGAATTCATGTCAGTGACACGCTGCGAGCTGGAAAATGTTCCCCTCATGGTCGCTGAATTTTTCACAAAATCCCATGACGCCCTGCGCGCCGCCAAGATATCCAACAATATCCCTTCCATGTTCGGCACCACCCTGTCGGCCCTGATTCTGGTTCAGGATGCAGTGATTTATGCCAATGTTGGAGATTCCCGCATCTATTGTTTCGACGGCGAACATTTGACGAAAAAAACCCATGACCACACCATTGTGAATGACCTTCTGGAAAAAAACCTGATATCCATGGATGAAGCGCGGACGCACTCCCATAAACATGTGCTGACCCGAGCCATCACCGGAGACGAAACCCCTCCGGAGCCCTTCATCCGGGTGGAACCTCTAAGCAGGGACCACCTCTACCTGATTTGCAGCGACGGCCTGTATAATATGGTGGACGGCGACTTTATCCGGGACATCTTAAAACAATCCTCTATTTTTAAGGCAAGGGATGCGCTGTTAAAACAAGCATACACCAACGGCGCCACCGACAATATCACCTTTCAGATCATTAAACATTAACATACTTAATATTAAAGGAGTGTCACATGAACAAGAAACACCGGATATGGAGCCTCTTTTTTTTCTCATTTGTTATATTGGTTGTGTCAACAGGATGCACGCGAAAATATACCACGACCTTTACCCCGCCGGAGCAGCAGACGCCGGAAACGCTGGATATGAACTATACCGGCGCCAGAGCCAACATCGCGGTGGGCGATTTCACGGTCAAGGCTAGCGGGGCAACGAATTATATTGGTGACGGACTGAGGGAAATGTTGGAAAGCGCTCTGTTTGAATCGCTCCGTTTCAACGTGTTAGACCGCCTGGACCCCCAGGGACTCAAAGCCGAACAGCAGCTCAGCTATTCCAAGATGGCCAAGCGCGACAGTCGCAAGTTGGGCGCTCAGATGGAGGTGGCGGAACTCATGTTTTACGGAACCGTCACGGAATTTGAAGCGGATGCGGCTGGGGCCGGCATCAGCGCCTCGGCTCCCCGTATCCCGGCATCGGCCTCGGCTGGCGGCAAAAACGCCCATATGGCCATTGACATCCGGGTAGTGGATGTGGCTTCAGGCCGGGTGGTGGCGGCAAAGAGAATCTCGGGCTCGGCCGCCTCATACAAAGCCACGGCCGGAACCGCTTTCGATACCGGCCAGGGGCCTATTCCCGTAAGCCTCGGCGCCTATACCAACACCCCCATGGAACTGGCTATCCGCGACTGCATTTACCGTTCGGTGATCTATGCGTGTTATGGCCTGCCGCAGGATTATTTCCGTCATTGATCGCTATAAACGTTTGCAGAGAGGAGGCATTATGCGTCAATTTCATGACCTATTATATATGATAAAAAAACTTTTCGTCACCTGCACCCCCATCCGTTTCACAGCCACGGATGGAACTGGCATGGAAAACATGCCGCATACCTCCTCACTGTCACGCGGCATCATAATGATTTGTCTGTTAGCCTGCATGTTCGTCTGGATACCGGCAATTTCACAGGCAGAATCCCTGTCCGTTGACAAGGAAGAACTCAAAAAAAAATTGACCGAGATCGCCTTTGAAAAACTCTTCAGCGGGCTGGAGAATGTTCCGGAAGAAAAGCTCAAGGATGCGACCTATTTCAACGAACTGGTCAGGGATATGGCCCCCCTCGGCGTGAAGCTGGATGAGACCAATTTTACGGAACAGGCTTTAAGCATCTATAATAAATATAAAGAGGCCATTGATAGCGGAGAAACGCCGGCAAAGGCCAAAGAAAATGTCAAAAAATTGGTCAAGGCTGACGTCTCGGCCGTGATCTACGCCTCCCTTGATGAGAGCTCGCAGGAAATAGTGGACGAACTCGGCGGGATGCTGGAAAACGCGAAAACCGAGCTTGAAAATCTTGATAAGCTGACCGAAGAACTGGAAGAAAATCCCGATGCCGATGTGGCCAAGCTGTTAAAAGAATATGGCATCAAGGGGGAAACCCTGGATAAGTTTGAACAACTGGAAGGAGAACTGAGGGGGGTCTATGAAAAACATGGCGACAAACTAAAAGCCGCTCAGATCATCTATTCCGGCATGACCGGCAGCTCCGAAGACAAAATCAATGCCCTGTTTGAATTGGGCGGCGAGTTCGGCGGCAAGGTGCCTGTCATTGGACGTTTTGTGGAGCTTTATTTTAAGGTAGCCCAAGAAATGGTGGCGGCGACTGACCGTCTTGGTAAAATTTTTAATGACCGCAATCTGGATTGTATCGGACTGGGCTACCAGGGCATATCTAAACGTACAGTTAACACGCGCCACGTAACTTTTGGAGAGCAGTTTGATGGGCATACGGCCTGCCCGGTCAGTCGTACCCATCCGTTTTTGAAGGATGTGTATGTAGATCAAGATGCGGACGGCCAGCTCTATTTCTGGACGGGTGACGAATTTGTCGCCGGGCAAACGGACGGCGGAGGGAGCGAGTCGCTTAAAGCATTAAGATCCTGGCTTTTGAACAACAAACATGCCGATAAAGCCTCGGACATGGATTTTATTATCAAGGCCTATAACATGGCTCCCGGGTTTACCAAATTTCAGAAAGACGCCCAAAAAACCATCAGTCAGTTCAATAGCCGGATGTCAAGTCTGTTTTCTGATTTCTGCGCAAGAAAAAATAAAGATTATCAAAACTTTATCGTTAGCGAGGCCGGGTTGCAGCAAATCATTGACACCAGCTACGGCGAACTCGACCCGCCACATAAAGGGGACTGGAGTTCTTTCCAGCTTTATGAAGAAACCGTCCTGAGGATATACATAGAAGAACGTTATATTAAAAACGCCGGTGCTTTTGGCCTTGCCTGCAAAAACGCGGCGACAAAACTCGAAAATCTGGGGACAGCCACCATTGAGGGCACGGTCTATCTTGATATGGATGGGCAAAAAGAATATCATTCAGGGGCTGAAATTGAGGTTTCCCCAATGGATCAAGTCATCAAGGAATGTTCCCAGTTAAGTTCAAACCCCAATTTCACCGTATATCTATTTTTTGAGAAAAACAGCTCCGTGTCCATCGGCCTCAAAGCCGATGATGGCGTCAATATTCCGGGCGAGGCATCCGCCACTGTTTCCGGCGGTCAGAGCAAACAGTCAGTCAACCTGACCATGAAAAGCAAGTGCAAAGCCGGAGAGCGGCCGGACAAGGACGGCAATTGCGTGCCTGTCTGCGGGGCCAACGCCAAGCGCAACGCCGACGGCAAATGCGAATGCCTGGAAGGGTTTGAAGAAGTCGACAAGAAATGCGTGCCGGCCTGCAAGAGCGGAGAAAAGCGAAATGCGGACGGCGATTGCGTGCCGGCCTGCGGCCCTAACGAACGCCTGAATGATGAGGGCGAATGTGTCTGTGAGGACGGCTATGAAGATGTGGATGGCAAATGCCAGCCAAAATGCGGCCCCAATGAAGAACGGGATGCTGACGGCAATTGCGGCTGCAAGGAAGGTTACGAAAAAATTGACGGGAAGTGCCTGAAAGAATGCGGCCCCGGCGAGGAACGCGACGCTTCCGGCGAATGCGTGTCCGCCTGCGGGCCCAACGAACGCCGTGGCGATGATGGCGAGTGTGAATGTATTGATAATTATGAAAAGATCAACGGCCGGTGTGTTCCCGAGTGCGGGCCCGGCGAGGAACGCGACGCATCCGGCCGGTGTGTGTCCGCCTGCGGCAAAAATGAGGTAAGAAATTCCGACGGCGAGTGCGTCTGCCGCACCGGCTACGAACTCAATGAGGAAGGAAAATGCGAACCCATCGGCCAGAGATGCGGGGATGACAGCGACTGCGCCAAGGGCTATGTATGCATAAACGGCAAATGCGTCTTTCAAAAATCCGATTGCCGGAGAGACGGCTGCCCATCCGGCTATGAATGTAACACCAGAACCGGTCAATGTGTTTTCATCAAATCCGATTGCCGGAGAGACGGCTGCCCATCCGGTTATAAATGTGACCCAAAAACCGGGCAATGTGTTTTCATCAAGACCTCCGAATGCGATGGCGGATGCGCTCCCGGATATGTATGCAGCGGCGGCAAATGCGTGTCTCCCTTCGACGAGGATTATGAAGACTACACCGACACCATGGGCCAGCGGGATGACGACCGGGGCCAGGACCAGGCAGACCGGACGGCTTCGGACCAGACCTACGGCGGGGGAAAAAGCGATTATACATCCGACGATATGGACCGGGACATAGACGCTGCTCAGAATGATTTGACAACAACCGGTCAGGACAATGGAAAGAAAAAATGTGCCCCCCCCTGCCCGTCAGGCTATGTGTGCAAAAATGGCAAATGCGTGGCCAAGACTCAGGCACCAACAACAACCCAACAGAAGGCCACTCTGACCATATCTCCGTCCAACAAGGCGGTTATTTTAAATGAAACCGTGAACCTCAAGGCCATATATACGGACACCGACGGCAGCACCAAGGATGTCACGGCATCCGCGAGCTGGAGTCCCTCTTCCAGTTTTTCAAAAGGGACGATCGGAGCCTACACGGTTACGGCCAGCCACAAGGGATTGACCGCATCTTCCCAGATCACGGTGGTCAAGGAAAAAGGCATGGATGACATTACGGTCAGCGAAAAGACCGTCACCGTCACGTTCTGGGACCATGGGGTGGAAGACGGCGACATGATCGATATTCTCATCAATGGGAAAGCGGAATTTCCGGGCATCACCCTTAAAAACGCCCATCAAAACCGGACCATTACCCTGAAAGCCGATATCATTGTTGTTGGATTCCGGGCTTTAAACGTGGGCTCCATCTCTCCCAATACCGCCACGGTCACTTTTACCAGCGTGACCTCCGGAAAACCGTCCCAGACATACGAGCTTCAAAAAGACCAGGAAGCCAATATGAACGTGACTTATCAGCCTTAACGGCATCGGGGAGAAAGATCATGATGTGTTTGTCCTATAATAAAGATGGGCCGGCGCGGAAGGCATCAACTAAACAAATACATCGGTTTGCAGGCGCGATCCTGCCGGTTTTCACGCTGCTGACACTGCTTTTTTCCACGGCGGTTTTTGCCCAGGGCCAGCCGTTGCCGGCAACTGCCCCCCGGTCCCGGCAGGCAATCGATCAGACGCGGGTCAATGAATCCTGGGCCCGGGACTGGGAGGTCACCCATACCGCGTCGGAATTTCCAGGCGGCGGCCGGACCGGATTTTACCGCCGCCCGCCGCGCATGAGCAGCGCCGCTCCTTATACAGGGAGGGAGGGGATACTCTATCTTTACCCTGAAAGCGACTATAAGCCGGCCCGGATTTCCCGGAAAAATATTAAAATCGCCCAAGATGCCTCCCTGCTGATCGTCAGCGCGTGCGCCAACCGTACCCCAAGGGGGGAATGGATATTAAAAATTCTCATCAATGACGAGCAGCTTGGCGACGAGGTAATTATTTCAGGCCGGGACGGGTGGCGGGATATCGCGTTCGACCTTACCACGTTTCTGGATCAGCGGGTGGACATTGAAATACAAGCCCACGCGTCCGCACGGCGAGAGTCCCATGTCTATATTGACGATATCCGCCTTGAGAATCCGGCGGGTCGGCCAATGTCATCGCTGACGGCTCCGGACCCGGACGGCCGGAATAATTTTGACGCCGCTTCCCGTGAGCCCGCGAATGATGAGGTGTTTTTTGACATCTACTACAAAAACTTCCTTGAGCTTTTGCGGGACCGGGAAAAAAGAAGGCGAAATGACCGTGACTATATTTATATTTTAAACCGGAATAATTCCGATTGTTGCAGGAGACGGCCATGATAGCGATCATTAAAATCACTCTGCTGGCATGCCTGCTTTCTTGGCCGGCGGCAGGCCATGCGGAGGAAGCGGACATCCCCATGGGGCCGGCCTACAAGGGACGTAAATGCATGGCGGCAATTGAGGGTTTTGCCGTGGAAATTCCCGGCGCACCGGCGGCAGTTGGAAACGGGCTCACGGAAATGCTCCAGACCGCCCTGTTTGAAAGCAACTATTTTATCGTGGTGGACCGGTCCGATACTCAGGGAATCAGCGCGGAGCAGCTTTTATCCGATTCCTTCATGGCCGACCCGGACGCCATTCTGGCTCAGGGCCAGATGGACCCGGCGGAAGTGATGATTTACGGAACCCTTACCGCGCTTGAAGGCGGCGGCGGCGGACTTCGGGTCAAAGCCCCCTGGATTCCTTTAACGGTTGGCGGAACCTATCACAACGCCCGCGCCGCCATTGACCTGAGAGCGGTTGATACAGCGAGTGGCCGCGTCATCGCCACAGCCACTTGCTCCGGATCCGCCGACTCGGGAAAAGGCAGCCTGGGATCGTCCATCGGGGGTATGGATATGCCGGTGGGGCTGGAAATGTTTAAAAACACCCCGTTGGAACTTTGCATCCGGGACAGTATTTATCGAGGGGTAATCCAGATATGCAAGACCCTTCCTTCCGAGTATTTCAGTCATTAAGGGCGTTTTTCTTCCTTTGGAATACAAAACAGACATGCGGTATAATATTAATGCGGATGGACAGCCATCCAAACAACGACATGGAGGAACATCATGAAACAAAAAAGAAACTGGCACTTCAAATTAATCCTGTTTTTTCTGTCTTTTGCTCTGGCCTTTCCTGTAGGTAGTTCCTCCGTTCTGGCTGCCGACAAAATTACCCACACACCCCCGGAGGGGAATTATGTGCCGGGATTCCGGATTCAACTCGACGTTGAAATAGAAGGCGGCGCTGATTTGCTGGCCACCCGATGCTATTTCAAAACCCGGCAGGACCAGAACTTTGCCTTCGTCGATCTTGTGGGCCAGGGAGACGGGAACTACAAGGCCGTGCTGCCTGCCCCATGGCTGAATTCCGAGGCGGTGGAATACCTGTTTGTGACTGTTGACAAAGACAAACAGGTCACCCGGACCCCTTTGTTTATGCTTGAAGAAGGGGAAACCCAGGAAGCCGCCGCCTGGCAGGACGCCAGCCAGGTAAAGGAAGTGCGGATTGACACCATGCAGGAAGCCATCGAAGATTGCGAAGTGGTCCGGCGTCAACTGAGAAACAACCACCGCAGCAAACTGCCCCGGTACCAGATCGCCGAAGACACCGATCCCCTGATGGTGCAGACCGAACTGGACAAAAACCTTGTCCCCCTCAATGGTTTCTATGACGCAGCCGTTGTCACGGAAGTCGCCGACAGCGCGAAATACGGGTTTATGGCTGATGGGATCTATAACACCCAGGCGGTTGCAACGACCGGTTCAGCCGAAGGAACCGCCACCGCTGTTGCCGCAGAGTCTACCGGATGGTCGACAGCCACTATCGTGGGAGTGGGCCTCGGCGTGGCGGCGGTGGCCGGCGGCACAGCGATTGCTCTGAACGATAATGACGACGATAATGATAATGACGGTGGTGGCGGCGGAGAAGAGCCTGAAGCGTTGACGGCAACGACCATCTTAGGCCGCTGGGATTTTGAAGGGGAACGGAGGGACGGTGTTCGCAGAACAGGAACCATCAATTTTGCCGAAGGCGGCACCCATACCTACACCGTCAGGGACGCGGATGGCCAGTCCGACGGGAGCGGCACCGGAACCTGGTCCTTGACCGGAACCAGCATGACCGTAACCTTTGAAAGCATGTCAACCTGGGTCGGCTCGGTTTCCGGAGATTCCAAAGCGTTTATTCTGGATACCACCAGTGGCTCCAACCACGGCATATATGACTTTACCCGATAATTTGCGCTAACAGTCCGGAACATCTTTCACTGTGCGGCATAGAATGCGGGGAAAATTTTTCCCGCATTCTATCCATTATTTCGATTTAATTTGCAAGCAGACGCCCGGCTGCCGGACCAACAACATGGAGGAACATCATGAAACAAAAAAGAAACTGGCACTTCAAATTAATCCTGTTTTTTCTGTCTTTTGCTCTGGCCTTTCCTGTAGGTAGTTCCTCCGTTCTGGCTGCCGACAAAATTACCCACA
>Ga0209467_1000438_pt1 | contig 59990 bp, 59 predicted proteins | sample Higcelwee11metaG_FD_187175 | JGI IMG/M metagenome (GOLD analysis project Ga0209467, IMG submission 187175) | Freshwater pond sediment microbial communities from the University of Edinburgh, under environmental carbon perturbations - High... | ecosystem: Environmental > Aquatic > Freshwater >... | reverse complement strand
GTCGGTAGTCGGTAGTCGGTAGTCGGTAGTCGGTAGTCGGTAGTCGGTAGTCGGTAGTCGGTAGTCGGTAGTCGGTAGTCGGTAGTCGGTAGTCGGTAGTCGGTAGTCGGTAGTCGGTAGCCGGTAGTCGGTAGTCGGTAGCCGGTAGTCGGTAGTCGGTAGTCGGTAGTCGGTAGTCGGTAGTCGGTAGCCGGTAGCCGGTAGTCGGTAGCCGGTAGCCGGTAGCGGGGGAAGAGGGAGAGGATTGTGGGCGGGAAGATTGTGGGCCGTGGGTAGTTGGCGGTGGGCGGGATGGCTTGATGGCGGGAGATGAGGAGTATCGTTCGCGGGGCGAACGGGAGTATGTTCGCTGTCGCATGGCGGAGTATAGCTCGCTTCGCTTTGCTGGAGTATCGGGCGGCTTGCCGCCCGGGAGTGAGGAGTTGAAGAAAGAGAAATTCTTCTCCCGCGAAGCGATACTTCTTTTTCTGCCCATGAATGCATATGTGTATTGGAAATGGAATCAGGGCATGCGGGAGAAGCGGCAACGCCCCGTTTGTGACGGGGCGCGCGAGGGGTCAGTATTCGAGTTCGGAGTCGGTGGATACCCGCTGGCGGAAGACCCAGTAGCTCCAGCCCTGATATACGAGTACGACCGGGACGAAGACTGCCGCTACGATGGTCATGATGCCGAGAGTATAGTCAGAGGATGAGCTGTTGTATATGGTGAGGCTCCAGTCGGGGTCGAGGCTTGAAACGAGCACTCTCGGGAACAGGCCCATAAAGATGGTGATGGTCGAGAAGGCTATGGATATGCCGGTCATGGCGAATGCCCAGCCTGAGGCGTTTTTTTGCAGCAGCACGATCACCGAGAGCAGCGCGAGCACGCTGAAAACCGGAATGATGCCGGGGTTGACGCCGAGCCGCTGGTAGAGGTCTGTTTCAATGAAGGTGTAGATCATGAACGCGAGAGAGAGCAGCGTTGCTGGAGCCCACACCTTTTTAGCCAGGCTCATGGCCCGTTCATGAAGGCTTCCGGTGGTTTTCAGGGTAAGAAAGACCGCTCCGTGCAGCGTAAAGATCGACAGCGAGGCAAGGCCGCAGACGAGCGCATAGGGGTTGAGGAGGTTGAAAAAGCCTCCGGCATAGTTCATCGACTGGTCGATAGGCACCCCGCGGATGAAGTTCGCAAAGGCTACGCCCCAGAGCAGTGCCGGGATGGCGCTGCCCGTGAAGATGCTCCAGTCCCAGAAGGCGCGCCATGCGGGGTTGTCGTGCTTGCTGCGGAACTCGAATGCCACGCCGCGCAGAATCAGGGCGACGAGCATGAGGAGCAGGGCGATATAGAAGCCGCTGAAAAGGGTCGCGTACCATTCGGGAAATGCGGCGAACATGGCGCCTCCGGCAGTAATGAGCCAGACTTCGTTACCGTCCCAGAACGGTCCGATGGTGTTGATGACGGTCCGGCGTTCACGGTCGTCCCGGCTCATGAAGGGGTGGAGGATGCCTACCCCGAAATCGAACCCTTCAAGGAAGAAGAATCCGGTAAAGAGCACCGTTACCAGGATGAACCAGATTGTTTGCAGATCCATTGTTTCTCCTTTAGGTTTTATTCGGCAGCTTCAAGGCCTGCTGCTGCGTGTTTTTTCAAGAGGAAAACATCGACGAGCGTGAGCAGCCCGTAGATGAGTACGAAGACGACAAGTGAGATGAGCAGTTCCGTGCTGCTGACAACCGATGCCGGAGAAACGGCATCCTCGGTTTTCAGAAGGCCGAAGACTATCCATGGCTGGCGGCCCATTTCGGCCAGAATCCATCCCGAAGAATTTGCAATGTAGGGCAGCAGGAACGACCAGAAAAGGAGCGTTCCCAGCAACGGGGAGAATGTGTAGTTTTCCCTGATCACCTTGTAGAGCGCAATGAGCGATACAAGAAGCATGAGCGTTCCTGCGCCGACCATGAACCGGAAACTCCAGTAGGCCGTGATGATGGAGGGAATGTAGTTGCCCGGACCGTATTTGATTTCGTACTCCTTCTGCAGATCCTTGATGCCTTTGACTTCGCCTTCGAAGGAGTTGTAGGCCAGGAAGGAGAGCATGCCGGGTATACGGATGGCAAAGACGTCTTTAAGTTCTTTTTCATTTCCGACCGTGAAGAGTGAGAAGCTTGCAGGATTTTCGGTTTCCCAGAGCGCTTCGGCAGCGGCGACTTTCATGGGCTGGGATTCGATGAGATCCTGCATCTGGGTGTGTCCGGCAAGGGTGACGAGTATGGTGCCGATAAAGGCGTAGATGGCGCCGAATTTCATTGACGTCTCGAATTCGCTGCGCTCCTTCGAATTTCTGACAAGGTGCCATGAGCTGACGGCTATGACGAGAAATCCTCCGGTGACGAGCCCGCCGGCCAGAACATGCGGGAACTGCTTCCAGACGTAGGGATTGAAAAGCAGTGCTGAAAAGTCGATCATCTCTGCCCTGGAGCCGTCCGCAGCCATTCTGTAGCCGACAGGTGACTGCATGAAGGAGTTTGCCACGAGAATCCAGAGCGCCGAAAGGTTCGAGCCGATAGCGACCAGCCAGATCGATGCGGCGTGGAGGGTTTTGGGGATTTTATTCCATCCGAATACCCATATGCCGAGAAAAACCGATTCGAGGAAAAATGCGAGCAGCGCTTCGATTGCGAGCGGAACTCCGAAGATGTCGCCCACAAATCGGGAGTACTCCGACCAGTTCATGCCGAACTGGAACTCCATGACGATTCCGGTCACGACGCCGACCGCAAAGTTGATAAGGAACAGTTTGCCCCAGAACTTCGTCAGCTTCCGGTACTTTTCATCACCGGTCCTGACCCAGGCGGTTTCCATGATCGCCGTGAAGATGGAAAGGCCGAGCGTGAGCGGTACGAAGAAGAAGTGAAAAACGGAGGTGAGCGCGAACTGAAGCCGCGCAAGCATGAGTGTGTCCATAAAGGTCTCCACCGCTTAGGTTACGTTGAGGAAAGGTAACAGAAAGAAACATAATGAAATGGCTTTTAATCAGAAAACAGGCTTAAAATAGTCCTTTTTTGTTGCAAGCCAAATAAACAGGAAATATTTCGGATTTGTAACACTGTTTTCCTGAACTCCCGCAGGCGGACCAATGCTCAGAACGCAGACAAAGTGAAGTAGATGCCGGTAAGGATCATGATTGCTCCGGCAATGCGGTACAGGGTTTTGCGGGACTTTTCGCTGAAAAGGTGGATGGCCTTGCCGACAACGAGTAAGGATGGTATGGTACCGAGACCGAAGCAGAGCATGATGAGACCGCCCTCAAGAAGTCCGGCGGCATGATTCTCTGCCTCCATGGCTGTTCGTCCGGCAGTCAGCAGCGCCGTATAGGTGAGGCCGCAGGGCAGAAAGCCGAGAAGCACCCCCATGGGGTAATAGGCTCCGATGGAACGGGATCCCCTGAAAAGGTTCATGAGTTTTCCGATGCGGGGCATGATCCACGAGCAGCTGTTGATGGTTTTTCCCGCAGGCAGTATGTCGAGCGTGGCTAGTCCCATCAGGATGATCGAGAGGCCCGCAAGCACCATGATGATGGTCTGGAAGCGTTCGATGGATGCTGTCAGTACGAGAAAAGAGCCGGAAAGGCCGATAGCGGCGCCGAGCACGGTATAGGTTGTAACCCTTCCTGCGTTGTAAAGCAGGTGGTGCAGCATGCCTTTGCGGGTCTCTCCCAGCGAGTAGGCGGCTACGATCGGTCCGCACATGCTGATGCAGTGGCCGAATCCCCCGGTCAGTCCGGTGATGAACATGGTGATTGCGGTATTGGAAATGGTACTCATCATTTGGCTGATTTACGGGTTTTGTCTGCCGACGGCGCATGCAGTTGTTCGTCATCGTCGTCGAGCATGCGGTATTTCGGGGCTTCCGGGTCGTCGAACTGACCGCTGCGGACCGCCCAGATGAAGAGGAGCCATGCGGCTGTGCCGAAGACGAACCCGATGATGATGAGGTAGTAAATGCTGTCCATAGGTCATGTACGGGTTTTCTGCAGCCGCAGCGAGTTGCCGACCACGATAAGCGAGCTCGACGCCATCAGCAGCGCGGCGACGATGGGGTGAAGCATGCCGGAAACAGCAAGCGGCACCGCGGCAATATTGTAGAGAAACGCCCAGGCAAGGTTTTGACGGATGATCGAGAAGCACCGTATCGAGCGTTCGAAAAGGGTATCGACAAGGAGCAGCCTGTCGGTGAGTACGGCGACTCCCGCGCTTTCAAGCGCAATGCCGGTAGCGCTGCCAAGCGTCACCCCGGTGTCGGCAGCTGCAAGTGCGGGCGCGTCGTTGATGCCGTCGCCTACCATCATGACGGTTTCTCCTGCCGCCTTGAGCTTTTCGATGATCGAGGCTTTTCCGGCAGGCGACAGTCCGGCCTGCAGGTCGGTTATGCCGCATCGTGCTGCGATCCGGGATGCCACTCCGGGGTTGTCGCCGGTCAGCATCATGATTTTCATTCCTCGCCGCCGAAGGGCAGAGAGCAGTTCCGGCAGATCGTCGCGGATCTCGTCGATGAGGCCGATCATGCCTGCTGGCCGGGTTCCCCGGGCGAGCATGACCACGGTTTTCCCTTCGTCCTCGATTATTTGTGATTGCGCTTGTAGTTCAGGGGTGATCGCCACCTGGTTCTCCAGCATGAATGATTGCGATCCGGCCAGCCATGTTTCATGCTGCAGGATGCCGGAAACCCCTTTGCCCGGAAATGCCCGGAACGCTTCCACAGGAAGGAGTTTCCCGTTCCATCCTGCCGCTATGGCTTTTCCTGCGGGATGTTCCGAAGCCGATTCCAGCGATGCGGCATATCGGAGCAGGTCCGGAGTTGTGCCGAAATCAACGATGTCGGTAATCGAGGGTTTGCCCCGGGTGATGGTACCGGTTTTATCGAACGCAACGAGGGTTGTTTTCGAGACGGTTTCGAAGATATCTCCCCCTTTTATGAGCACCCCCTCTTTTCCCGCTGCGGTCGAACCTGTGAGTATGGCAAGGGGAGTGGCAAGACCGAGCGCGCAGGGACAGGCGATAACCAGAACCGAGACCGCGTTCATGAGCGCTGTGACGGTGCTGCTGCCGTTGTTGATCCGGTAGACGAAGGTCAGAAGCGCGATCAGCAGGATGGCCGGCACGAAGTATCCGGCAACCCTGTCGGCAAGCTGCTGTACGGGAGCCCTGCGCGACTGTGCCTCTTCGACGGTTCTGATGATACAGGCAAGCAGGGTCTCTCCCGGATTGCCTGTAACGCGGGCGAGCAGGCGCCCGTTTCCGTTCACCGTTCCTGCAAAAATGTTGCTTCCGGATCTTTTCATGACCGGAAGCGACTCGCCGGTCAGCATCGACTCGTTGATTTCCGCTTCTCCCTCAATAACCGTGGCGTCGAGGGGAATTTTCGCTCCGGGAATGATTTCGATGTTGCTGCCTGGCGGGACCTGATCGAGGGAGACCGTCCGGCGCTCCCCGTTTTCTTTTACCAGTACAGCTTCCTGCGGTTGCAGCCCGGCAAGCGCAACGATGGCGTTGCCTGCCTTGAGACGCGAGCCGGCTTCGAGGAACCGCCCGAGCAGGATGAAGGTGACGATCATGGCGGAGGTGTCAAAGAAAACCTCCCCGCCCAGCGGGATCATGGCGATGCTGTAGAGATAGGCCGAAAGCGAACCGAGTGCGACGAGCAGGTCCATGTTAGGGTTAAGCGAACGGATGGATCGTAGCGCGCCGGCAAGGAACGGGTAGCCGGAATAGAGCACGACCGGCGTTGCCAGCGCCCAGGAGATCAGCTGGAACGCGAGCCTGTACTCGGTTCCGATACCCTGAAAAAAGCCGGCATAGAGCGCGGCAACAATCAGCATGAGCTGCATCGAGAAGAAGCTGGCTGTGCCGAACCGGAGCAGCAGCTCCTGCTTTTCCCTTGCAAGGCTTTCCGTAGTGCCGCCGCTTCGCACGGGTCGCGCCGTATAACCCAGTGAGTGCAGCGTATCGAGAATGGAGTCGAGCCCGATCGCTTCGGGATTCCAGTCGATGGCGGCCCTGTTCGTCGCGTAGTTCACCCTGACGGAATGGACGCCATCCTGCTTAGAGAGGTATTTTTCAATCAGCCAGACGCATGAAGCACACCGTATGCCGGAAAGCTGCAGGTCTATGCGGCAGCCGTTCTCCGTTTTAACGATGGTCGAACCGAACGCATGGGGATCCGTTTTTTCGAAGGATGGAGCGCCAGGCAGCCACTGGCAGCGCTGTTCGTAGAAAGCGTCAAGCGATGCGCTGTGTACAAGTTCGTAGACTCCCAGGCAGCCGTGACAGCAGAAATATTTTACCGAACCGTCAATCTCCGCTTTGAGTGCCGCTGACAGAGGTACTTCCCTCAGGCAGTGCTCGCAACGGACTGTTCCGGAGGCAGGTTCAGTCCCTGACATCAAAGGTGAATGCAGGATTGTTCAGTTTTTCAGAGAGCACTGTGGCTTTCCAGAGCTTGCGACCGCTCATGCATTTGACGATGAGTCCCTTTCCCTGATAGAGGCAATTGCTCTTTTTAACGAGCTTGACCTGGTTTTTTCCCATCTCCATACCCGGCATGGAGAGGTCGAGCATGAGGTTTTCGGGAAGTGACGGACATGGCTTTACCGTGACGCTGAAGAGCAGTTCCTCCATGTGTTTTACGGGACGAGGGCTGATTTCAAGGGTGACCGCGCTGTTTCCGGCTGTTTTCGTGCAGGGGCCTGCATGAATGTCGCAGTCCGGCTTCTGTTCGGCGGGGAACATCCATGCCGAACAGAGGAAGAGTATTGCAAGTGCGGCTCCGGCGCGTTTCAGTCGAGTTCGATAAACCATTTTCTTGATGTTTGGAGTTGTTCTTTCCTGATATCCACCCGGGCAAGCCATACGCCTTCGAAAGGAATTACGGCTGTTGTCCGGTAGCTGCCCGGCTCAGTCTCTTTCATGGGCACAGTTTTGTCGTATGTCTTTTTCGAGAGGTTTCCTACGAAGAATGTCACATGGGCATTCCTGAGCGGCTCGCCGTGGGTTGAAATCGTAACATGGACCTGATTGGCTCCTTTTTGCAGGGAGTCCGGCAGAACGACGGAGAGTCCGCTTGACGATTCGGCGGATTTCGTGCTGAAGTAAGCACTCGCTTTTTCATAGTAGTCGGGTTCCACAAGACCTTCTGCCTGTCGGTAGGCTATGGTGATCCCGCTTGCCATGGCCAGGATAAAAAGGCAGTAAAGTGCTATGAGAAAGATTTTCATAGAAAACCTGCATCCTTATGGATCGATATGCCGCTGCCGATGAGCGTGAACCGGACTTTTTGAACGCTTCCGGAGGCTTTAAGCAAAACCTTGCCGCGCGCCACCTGATAGGGTTTGAGCGTCAGGGTATGCTCTCCGATAACTGTAACGTCCGGAGCCGCAGAAAGTTCAAGGTCAAGCGTTTTTCCGCTGTTGTTATAGACCGTCCAGGAGTAACGGTTCAGCCCTTCCGGAAGCTGTTCCTGGTCCCGGGTAATGAGAAAATCCAGCGGGGGACGCAAGGTTATGATAAGGAGCAGCAGCATGCCGGCTGCCGCGGTAATGCCTCCCATCCAGTATGTCTTCGCTCTCAATATGCGCCCCTTGTAGTTCGGGAAAGGCGCAAGACCGCGAGGTTCGCTTTTTGCGCTGCATGCGTCGATGCACTCGGCGCACGCAATGCACCTTGTGCTGAGTCCCGCCTTGATGTCGATGCCGACCGGACAGACTTTTACGCAGGAGTCGCATTTCATGCAGGTATCATCGCGCGATTTGTCGTATTCGATGACGAGGGTATCCTTGTCGAACAGCGCATTCTGCATCATGGCGTATGGACAGATCGACATGCAGAATTTTCTGCCGAGAAAGGCAAGCTCAAGATAGAGCAGGAACCAGAGGACAAGAAAAAAAGCGGTAACCGGCAGGGAGACGAAAAGGCCCTTCATCGTTTCCGGCGGGGGCACGAAGTACCAGATCATCGTAAGCGATACAAGCGCCGTGATGGGGAGCAGCAGGATGTTCCTTACGGTTTTGCTGTTTTTTATGCCGAACCGGGCGGCAAGGCTTTCGGAGAGATCGAGCAGTACCGTTTGGGGGCATAGCCAGCCGCACCAGATTCGCCCGAATACAGCCGTTACAAAGGTAATGAAGAGCAGCATGAAGAGAATGGCCGCAAGCAGCAGGTAGAACTCCCGTATCCAGATGACCGTACCGAAAAAGTAGAGTTTAAGTTCGCCGATATCGAAACGCAGGGCGCTCTGGCCATTGATCCTGATAAAAGGAAGGCCTGTGATGAGCAGGGCTTGCAGTAGTTGAACCGTTCTTCTGTATTTTTTCCACACAGGCCGCTGATGTTTGGATTGCTTCCCGCTTGCCGTATTATGAACGGCAAGCCCTATTTCTTCACGCTCTCCAGAAAGGCTGCAAGCTTGTAAATCCGCTCTTTTCCAAGCTGCTGCATGAATGGAGGCATGCCGTTCGGTCTGCCGTTGGCCACCGACTCATAAATATCCCGAGCGGTCGAGCCGTATTTCAGTGTGACCGTGAGGTTCGGGCCGATACCGCCCGTTGCGTCGGCATTGTGGCATGCGGCGCAGCTTTCTGCGTAGATTGTCTTGCCTTCCGCGATGGCAGCCGGCTGGCCGATGAACTTGTCTGGAGCCCCTGGGCTCCGGGTCTCTGCGGGAACGGCTTTTACCATCTCTTCTTCGAATCCCTTGTAAAACGACCAGCCTGAAATAGCCGGCGTATAGGAAACGATGTACCAGACCAGAAAGATGATGACGCCGAAAAAGAAGAGCAGCCATCCCTTCGGGATGCTGTTATGGCCCTCTCCGGGTTCTCCTGTATCGTGCATGTGAGCCTCCTGTTGATTTAGTGCGATTTGGTTGCCTTGCGGATCTTCTCCGGTCTGAGGCAGTTGCTATTCATCATGTTCCAGCATGGAATGCTTTGGCTGTTCAATCAACTGTTTCCTCCTGGGGTTGTAGTAGTAGGCAATGATGCCTGCGAACACGGCTGCAAGCGATATGGTGAAGAAGAGGTATGCGAGCTGTGAGAAGTTCATTTCTTTGCCTCCAGATTTTTGACGTCCCGTCCGAGTTTCTGCAGATAGGCGATCATGGCATCCATTTCGGTGAGATCGTTGCGAAGCTTATCGGGAGTTACCTGATCGCGGGTTTCTTTCGAGTCGTAGCTGGCTGCGGTGACCTTTGCCTTGTAGTCTGCGATCTGCTGCTCCACCTCGGCAGCACTGTAACCATATCCCAGCACCGATATTTTTTTGATAGAATATCTTGTGTCGAGCGGGTTTTCGGCAAGCCATCCGTAGGGAGGCATATTGGACTTTTCGAACATGCCCTGCGGACTCTGCATGTGGCGGTAGTGCCACGAGTCGGGGTATTTTCCGCCAATCCTGTTAAGATCCGGTCCGGTACGGCGGGAACCCCAGAGGAAGGGGCGGTCGTAAGCGAACTCTTCGGGTTTGGAATACTCGCCGTAACGCAGAACTTCGGTTCTCAGCGGGCGAACGGTCTGGGTATGGCAGTTGTTGCAGCCCTCCCGGATGTACAGATCCCGGCCTTCAAGTTCGATTGCGGTGTATGGCTTTATGAGCGGGCTTACCGGCTGTGTCGATGGCATGAAAAGCGGAATGAATACCGTTACGATGGTTCCGATAAGAATCACCAATGCCGACAGCACAGCAAAAACAACCGGTTTCGAATAGATCCCCATGATAAATGCTCCTTTTAGGGTTGGTTGACTATGCTTTCACTGGCCGTTTTCTGACGGTCATGACAAGGTTGTAGACGAAAATCAGGATACCGACAAAGTAGACCAGGCCCGCAGCGAAACGCAGTTTGTAGTAAGGATAGAGCGAGGTGACCGAGTCGAGGAAATTGTACATCAGTGACCCGTCCGGGTTGGTTGCTTTCCACATGGCTCCCTGCTGGATGCCTCCGATCCACATGGTGATGGTCCAGGTGAGCTGGCCTCCGAGAATGAGCCAGAAATGCATGTTGGCGAGTTTAATGCTGTGCAGTTCGTTTCCGGTGATACGCGGGATCATGTAATAGAATGAGGCCGAGATGACCATGGCGACCCATCCCATGGTTCCCATGTGTACATGGCCGACAACCCAGTCGGTGTAGTGGAAGAATGCGTTGAGCGTGCGCAGACCCTGCAGAGGCCCCTGAAGCGTCTGCAGGCCGTAGAAGGTTATGCCGAGTATGAAGAACTTCACGAGATAGTTCGAGCGCATCTGGTCCCAGTTGCCCTGCAGGGTGTAGTAACCGTTTACGACCGAACCCCATGAGGGTGCGATCAGGAAGATGCTGAAAGCGATTGCCACGGTCTGTATCCATTCGGGAAGCGGGGTGAGCATGAGGTGGTGCGCGCCGGTCCAGAGATAGGCGAAGATGAGCGCCCAGAAAGAAATGATGGATAGCCGGTGGCTGTAGATCGGCAGACCTGTGGCTTTTGGAAGAAAGTAATAGAACATGGCCAGAACCGGTACGGTAAAGATGAATCCCACGATGTTATGGCCGTACCACCACTCCACGTTGGCGTCGTTGGCTCCGGCGTAAAGGCTGTAGGACTTGAAGAGGGTGACCGGAACTGCGAGGTTGTTGACGATGTAGAGGACGGCGATGGTGACGGTCATGGCGATGATGTACCAGAGGGAGATGTACATCTGCTTTTCCTGTCGTTTAAGGAGTGTGCCGAAAACGTTGATCGCGTACATGACCCAGAGGATAACTACGCCCACATCGAGAGGCCACTCCAGTTCGGCATATTCCCTTGTGGTGTTCATGCCCATGAAGAGGCTCAGGGCGGCAAGGGCGATGGCGACATTGAAGAGGTAGAGGTGGGCAAGTGCAAGCTTTGGAAAAGCAAGAGGAGCCCGGGTAAGGCGCTGCAGAATGTAATAGGATGTTGCAAAGATGCCGGCCAGACCGAAGCCGAGGCCAAGGCCGTTCGTGTGCACGACCCGCAGCCTGCCGAAACTGAGCCAGGGGGTGAGGTTAAGCGCCGGATTGAACATTTCGAAGGCAATCCACAACCCGACTACAAGACCGATAACCAGCCAGAACAGGGCTGAAAATGCGAATCCGCGCACAACCCTGTACTCATACCCCGTTTCGCTCATTTGGCGTTCTCCGGATAGTTGTTGTTCTGGAATATGGACACGACAACCTACCCGTGCAGGTATGAAAAAAATTGTATACCCCTGATAATGCCATGTGCCATTCAGCGTAACTACTTTGAAATGTAAGCAGAAAAAAACGGATAACTATGATTTTAAATAAAAAAAAGACCGGAATTGTCTGGTATTCCGGTCTTTTTGCGGGGAAAGGTCTGCTCTCCTCAGTTTTCGAAGAGTTCCGCGAGGCCTTTCACGTAGTCGCCGACGACGGCTTTTTTCTCCGTGATGATGCCGCGAATGAGGGTTCCGGGCGTAACGTCGAAAGCGTAATTCACCACCGGTGTGGTTGGCGTAGCTACCTGTGTGCCGAAAATCGTGCGCAGTTCGTCGGCGTTACGCTCCTCGATCGGTATCTGTGATCCTTCGGAGAGGGTGATGTCGATCGTGGAGACCGGAGCTGCGATGTAAAACGGGATACAGTGGTGGTTCGCGCTGATGGCATGGGCATAGGTGCCGATTTTGTTGGCCGTATCGCCATTGGCTGTGATGCGGTCGGCGCCGACAACAGCAAAGTCGATCATGCCCCTCTGCATGAGTATCGCCGATGAAGAGTCGGAGATCGAGACGAACGGAATGCCGTCATGCTCAAGCTCCCATGCGGTCAGGCGCAGCCCCTGCAGGAGCGGGCGGCTTTCCGATGAGATAACCCTTTCGATAAGCCCTTCCTGCCAGGCGAGACGGATCATGCCAAGCGCCGTACCGATGCCGCAGCAGGCGAGCGTGCCGGTGTTGCAATGTGTCAGCACGTTAAGCTTGCGGGTTTTCAGCACACCGGCCAGATCCCGTTTCAGCTGTTCGACGCCGTGACGTGCGATCCGGTCGCAGTTATCGACCTCGTCGGAGTATATTTTTTGCGCCTCGTCTGTCATTTTGGCGAAGAGCGTTTCGAGTGAATCTTCTTCGAAGTTTGCGTCATACACAGCCTGCATTTTCTTCGTTGCGAAGAAGAGGTTTACGGCTGTCGGGCGGGATGCGTTGACCTCGGCGATCAGCCTTTCGAAGTAGGCCGGGAAGTCAGCCTTTTCTCCCTGATATGCGTTGAGGCCGAGCACTACCGTATAGGCGGCCGATGCGCCGATGAGCGGAGCGCCCCTTACGGCGAGAGTCTTGATGGCCTCGATGGCCTCCTTGTAATCACGGGTTTCGACGTGTAGCTCCTTCAGGGGCAGGAAGCGCTGGTCGAGGTAGCGGAATGTTCCGCTGGAAAAGGAAATTGCGTCTATCATGCTTTGTAAAGGGATTCTGCGGGTTAAAGTTTTGAGACAACGGCTTTGAATATGGCGGTCATTTTCGGTTCCGCATGGTTTGATACTTCGATGATTTCCTCGATGCTGACCGGCTGCAGGTTGTCGGGGAAGCATTCGTCGGTGACGATGGACATGCCGAACACTTCGGTGCCCTGATGGACGGCCGCGATGACTTCCGGAACGGTGGACATGCCTACGACATCGGCGCCGAGCATTCTCAGCATACGGTATTCGGCCCGGGTTTCAAGGCAGGGTCCTGACAGGGCGATATAGACGCCGCGCTGCACCCTGATTTTCTCTTCGAGCGCTACCTGTTCGGCTATATCGAGGATGCGTTTCGAGTAGGGTTCGCACATGTCGGGGAAACGTGAACCGGTCTCGGGATCGTTCGGACCGATGAGCGGATTGCCGCCGAGAAGATTGATGTGGTCGTCGATGAGCATGATGTCGCCTTTGCTGAAGGCGGGATTGAGACCTCCGCAGGCATTGGTGATGCCGAGGGTTTTTACGCCGAGATGTTTCATGACCCTGACAGGAAAGACAATCTGCTGCATCGAGTAGCCTTCATAGAAATGGAAGCGTCCCTGCATGGCGACAACTTTTTTTCCGGCCAGCGTACCGAAAATGAGTTTGCCCTGATGGGTTTCGACGGTGGATATAGGGAAGTTGGGAATATCGCCGTAGTCAAGGGAAAGTTCAACGTCGATCTCTTTGGCAAGAGCTCCGAGACCGGTTCCGAGAACGATGCCTACAGGGTATTCTCCCTGGATTTTTTTGCGGATAAAGGTGACGGCTTCCTGAATTTTTGCCTGCTGAGCGATCATGATCGGGTTGTTGTTTTAGAGTTGTTGACGAATAGCGCCGGAGTGATGCCGGCAGTGGAGCAAAAAATCGTACAGGTCATGGTAAACCATTTCAAGCGTAAGGGGATCGGGCAGGTAAACTATCCTGAAGTATCCTTCACGGGGTTGCATGCCGAATCCTGAACCGTGAACAAACAATATCTGCTTTTTCCTGAGCAGTTCAACAATAAATTCTTCATCCGAGGCAAATGGATAGCGGCTCAGATCGAGTTTTGCCATGACGTAGAATGCCCCTTCGGGAGTGCTGCAGGAGAGTCCTTCGATGCCGTTGATCATCCTGACGGTGAGGTCGCGACGCACCCTGAGTTTTTCCATGACAGGGAGAAGATAGTCATTTCCGAGCGAAAGCGCTTCGGGAATGGCGAACTGCGGCGCAGCGGGAGCGCAGACTCTCGCGTCGGCAAGTTTCCGCAGCGCCCTGCGGATGTCGGGAATGAGGCGGCTGTTGGTCATGGTCATCCATCCGGTTCGCCATCCCGGTACCATGAAATTTTTCGAAAGGCTCTCCAGCGTGAAAACCGGCAGATCGTTTTCGGCAAATGATGCGAACGGATGGTGGCTGCCGCTGTAGAGCAGCTTCCGGTAAACTTCGTCGGCAAGGCAGACGAGATTGTTCCGTCGGGCTGTTTCGGCGATCGAAGCGAGCAGTTCCGGCGGATAGAGCGCGCCTGTAGGGTTATTGGGGTTAATGACGATAATCAGTTTCGTTCCGGGGGTAATCAGCCGCTCGATCTCTTCCGGGTCCGGAAGCCAGTCGTTGCCAGGATCGAGGTGGTAGGGTACACTTACCGCTTCCTGCCGGGCGATAAGTGCGGTGTAGAGAGGATAACCGGGAGAGGGGCAGAGAACCTCATCGCCGGGATTCAGGATAGCCGTACAGAGAAGATCGGCAGCCTCGGTAGCTCCGGATGTTATGATGATCTCTTCTGCGGATGTCGCGATCCTCCGTTCCGACGCTTCGCGCGATATCGCTTCGCGTGCCGGGGCGATGCCGCATGACGATGTATAGCTGTTGCATCCTTCCCTTAGGGCTGTAATGCAGGCTTCGGTAAGAGAGGGTGGAGGATGGAATCCGTAAAGGGTCGGGTCGCCGATATTGAGAGAGGTGACCGGCTTGCCGGCAGCAGCGCTTTCATCGGCAAGAGCGGCGAGGTTGAGAATTGCGTAGTGGTAGTTCTGAACACGTCTTGCGGCATGATTTCCAGGGGTGTTCGGTTGTACCGGCATCGTTCTGTACGGCAGATGGTCTGGTAGTGAAGAGGGCTCAGCGCCAGCCGAATATTGCGGTTCCGACGCGGATAAGTGTCGCACCCTCCGCTATGGCCGCTTCGAAATCCTGGCTCATGCCCATGGAAAGCTCCGTCAGGGGCGTCGGATCTGGCGCAATTTTTTTGAGATCGTCGAGAAGACGGCTCAGACTGCGGAATTCGTAACGGGCAAGGGACGGATCGGGCGAGGCTATGGTCATGAGTCCCCGGAGCGTGCAGTTCGGGAGCACGAAGAACGACGGCGCCTGCCGGAGAAGCTCTTCGGGTTTAAGTCCGTATTTCGAGGTTTCTCCCGAGGTGTTCACTTCAAGCAGGTAATCGGTCTGAAGATTTTGCCGGACGGCCCTTCCGGAGAGTTCCTCTGCGGTTGAGAGTTTGTCAATGCCGTGAATCAGCACGACTTTGCCGATAATCGAACGGACCTTGTTCGATTGCAGGTGACCGATGAAATGCCAGCGGATCGGCTGGTTTTCAAGGAGAGGATCTGATTCCTTATCGAGAAATTCCTGCATGTAACTTTCTCCGAAATCAATCTGCCCGGCATCTAAAGCCTCTCTGATCCGGGATGCCGATTTGGTTTTCGAGACAGCAAGCAGCGTTACCGTTGCCGGGTCTCTGTGAGCTTTCAGGCAGGCATCGGCGATGCGCTGCCTGATCGCCTCAAGATTTTCGGTAATTGATTCCATGCGAGGCGGGCTCCTATGGCTTTACCGTGGATGTGATGGTTTTGATGGTCACCGGCTGCAGCGGGTTATCGTTGAAGTCGGTTTCGACGACGGCAATGGCATCGACCACATCCAGACCGGATTCCACGATACCGAAAACCGTGTATTGTCCGTCAAGAAACGCGTTGTCGGTGTGGTTGATGTAGAACTGACTGCCGGATGAGGCTTTTTCAGGATTGTTGTCGCGCGCGGCGGCGAGTGTGCCTTTTTTGTTGGCATGCCTGATCTCGGCAGGGATGCGGTGTGACGGTCCGCCGGTGCCGTGGAGCATCCGCTTTTCGTCATGGCGGGAGAGCGGGTCGCCGGTCTGGATCATGAAATCCTCTATGACGCGGTGAAAGCGTATCCCGTCGTAGTAGTTTTCAGCGACAAGTTTTTTGAAGTTGTCCCGCTGCAGCGGAGTGTCGTCGAAGAGGCTGACGGTGATATTGCCGAGCGTCGTTTCGATAAGGAAGGTTTCAGGCATGGTTTCGTTTTTTTACGTGTTGATCGGTAATGGTCAGCGGCTTCCCGACAGCTGCCAGAGGGTTCTCTGGGCCAGTGCCGCTCCGGTTGATCCGGGGTAGTCTGCAACGATTTTTTTATAGAGTTCGAGCGCTTTTTCACGCGATCCGCTGTCGAGATAGTTGTCGGCGGCATTGAAGGAGTATTGAGCTTTAAGTGCTTTGTTTTCAGCTTTTTCCGCAGCTTTTTCATACGCTGAAGCTGCTTGTGCGAATGCTTTCTTTTTTGCGTGGCAAGCTCCGGTACCGGCAAGGACCGCGGCTGAAAGATCCTTGTTTTTTATCGAAATGCCGTCGTACACCGCAAGTGCGGAGTCGGGTTGACCGAGCAGATAGTATGCGTTCGCCAGCAGCAGCGAAGCCATGCTGCCGCTCGGAGTGTTTCCGTGTTTTTCGGAAATGCTTTTAAGCCCTGCGATTCCGGATGCTCCGTCAATTGCCTTTCGGTACTCTCCGCGGTCGAGAAGCGGAGCTGTTTTTGAAAGCTGCAGCGAGGCTTCCTGTTCGGCGGCTTTCTGCAGGTTAAGCCAGAAGGCGGTTCCTCCGCCGAGCGCAATGATGAGAACCAGGGCGCCGATCAGGGCGTTTTTATATTTGATGATAATGTAGAGGAGATTATCGGCGGTATCAGGTTTCATCGGTTCCTGGTTCGGAGAATCTTTTTGCATCTGGTTCATGTTCGTGGTGTGAGTTGCAGTCCGGCTCTCTGCCGGCAATTGGTTTAATGGCAAGGTCGTGCTGTCTGAAAAAAAACAGAGTACAACGGTTTGGAACCTACGCAAGTTTGCATGAATTTCAAAATAGTTGCATCTCCCCACAGATGCCCGCATCGAAAGCGATCAGAACCGTTCAAGCCTGAAAATCGCTGAAGCGTTTTCTGCAATGCGGTTTGCAGTCTCTTTCAGACCGGTTTTTTTTATTTCGGCAATCGCCGCCGTAACCAGCCGTACGTTGGACGGATTGTTTCTTTTTCCTCTGAAAGGTACCGGACTCAGGTATGGAGAGTCGGTTTCGGTCAGGAGGTGTTCAATGGGAACTTCCCGGATTACATCGGGCAGAAGCGAGCGTTTGTAGGTAACCGTACCGGGAATGGAGAGCATGAACCCAAGCCTTATGCAGCGCCGGGCGATTGCTCCGTCGCCCGAAAAACAGTGCATGACCCCTCTTTGCGATGAGTGTTTCTCCTCTTCAAGAATGGCCAGCAGATCTTCCCATGCTTCGCGGCAGTGGATGACGACCGGCAGGTCGAGTTTTTCCGAGATATCGAGCATGGCGCGGAAAGCTTCCTGCTGGCGCGCGCGGTCGCAATCGGGATAGTGGTAATCGAGTCCGGTTTCGCCTATCGCGACCACTTTCGGAGAGGAGGCAAGTTCGGCGAGTTCATCGAAAACGGTTTCGGGAAGAGGTTGGGATGTTGCGTGCGGATGAAGGCCGACATTGGCATGGATCATGGGATGTGCAGCAGCAAGAGCGATGGATTTTCTGCTTGTTTCGAGATCGATTCCCGGATCTACGAGCAGCGAAATGTCCTCGCTGATCATCTGCCGTATTACGGCGTCACGGTCTCCGTCAAATTCCGGAAACGAGAGATGGCAGTGCACATCAACGTACATGGTTTTCGGCTTTCGTATCGGTTTCGGGGAAAATCCTGTTGTGCAGGAGTATAAGCATGCATGCGCCGATGGTGATCGCGGAGTCGGCTACATTGAATATCGGCCAGAGCGATACCCAGGATCCCATGATGGTTCCCTGATAAAGGTCGAAGTGGATGAAGTCGATAACCCTGCCGACCGTGAGACGGTCGATAAGGTTGCCGATGCCTCCGCCGAATATGAGCGAAAAGGGGAGCAGAAAGAGGGTCTTGCGGTTTCCCGATTTCAGTACGTAGAGGGCGATCATGAGCGAGATGCTCCCTACCAGCAGGATCATGATCGCCTGGGAGGCGAATTCGACTCCGAAAGCTATGCCGTTGTTTTCCGCATAGGTGAGTTTCAGCCAGTCCGGGATAATGGTGACGGTGCCGCGGTCTCGGAGAAACAGGACGGCAAGTTTTTTTGTGAACTGGTCAAGAAGCACGACTGCGGAGGCAAAGGTGAAAAACCATTTCATGAGCTGCTGAAAATTATCGTAAGGTTACTGAAGTTGCGGTTTACACTTTCGGGAGAAAAGGGGTTTCAGGATCTGGTTTCAATATGACGGAGCAGCTGCGTTCTGACCTCATCAACGGGCATGATCTCGCCTGTCCAGAGCGTAAAGGAGCGGGCCGCCTGCCCGATCAGCATTTCGATGCCCGTTATCGTTTTCGCTCCGGCGAGCTCTGCGGCACGGAGCAGCGGAGTGCGCAGGGGATTGTACACCATATCGTAAACGATCTGGCTGTCAAGCAGCGGATTTTCTTCAAGCGGTACGATGCAGCTGTCGTCGTCGCCGGTTCTTCCTGCGGTTCCGATCGGAGTGGCATTGACAATGACGCAGCTGCTCCTGAAATGCTCACTTGTTCTGTTTTTTCCTGCATGGAGGTCGTCGAGGAGGCATATCGAAATGGTCTCTTTATGGTCGTAGCTTTCAAGCATGCGAATCGCCTTGAAAAGGTCTCTGACAAAAAGATAGATGATCGATGGCTGAAAAAAACGTCTGAATGCCTCGATGGCCGCCAGAGATGCTCCTCCCGATCCGAAAACGGAGACCGGCATGCCTGTAATGCGGTCGCGGTAAGGAAGCAGCGGAGCGGCAAAGCCCTCGATGTCGGTGTTGTATCCCGTCAATTTTCCGTTTTTGTTGACAATGGTGTTTACCGCCCGGATGGAAGCCGCTTCCTCTGCCAGATCGTCCAGCAGCGGCACGACATCCTGTTTATAGGGAATGGTAACGTTGAAACCGGCAATGCCGAGAGCCCTGGCTCCCCGCAGTGCATCGTCGAGCCGTTCGGGTTCGGCGATATTGAAAATGGTGTAGATAAACGGCAGTCCAAGCCGCTCGCATGCGGTGTTATGGATAAGAGGCGACCACGAGTAACCGACATTTTTGCCGATAAGGCCGAGGATTTGCTTTGAGGGCATCATGCAGCGTTTATTCAGAAGGGTCGCGTTCAGGAAATACCGAGCATTTTTCTTACCGCATCCTGCTGGTAAAGTTCCGGAAACGTGCTCTGGAAGAGCTGCTTTTTGTCAGGGTCTATCTTGAACGCTTTGCTGAGAGCCTTGAGGGTGCTGAGCTTGTCGCCCATGGCAAAATATGCCGCAGCGATTTCAAAGTGCGCATCGGCCGAGTAAGGCTGCAGCTTGAGCGATTGATGGAGCGCTTCGATTGATTCATTGAGCATGTCGTTTTCGCGCAGGACCATGGCGTAGTCGAGCCAGATCTGCGGATTGTCGGGCTCGAGGCGTATAATCTCCCTGTAGGTTTCCAGAGAATCGGGAAGCCTGTCGAGATTGTAGGCAATTTCCGCTTTCAGCAGAAGAAATTCAATGCTGTCGGGCAGGGTGCGGAGGGCTTCTTCAATAGCCGTCGCCGCTTCTTCGTACTGTTCGAGGGCTTCATAGCAGCAGGAGAGCGCAAACCACGCATCGCAGAAATCGCTGCTGATTTCAAGAGCGCGCAGGTAGTAGATTATGGCTTCGCCGTACTCTTCAAGTTCTTCATAGGCAATGCCGAGATTGTAGAGCGCGTTGAGATCGTCAGGTTCGTACTCAAGGGTTTTCAGGTAGCTTTCTGCCGCTTCCTCTATTTTTCCGGTGATTGCGAGCACATTTGCCCGGTTGTACCATGCGGAACTGAAGTCGTCGGCGATTGCCAGCGACATGTCGTAGGATTCAAGCGCTTCGTCGTACCGTTTCAGTTTGCTGAACACAAGACCCCGGTTGTACCACGCATTGATGTTGTAGGGATCGATGTCGAGTGTTTTGTCGTAGCAGTCGATACTTTCCTCGAGTTTGCCGAGAATGTCCTTGCAGTAGGCAAGTTCATACCAGGCATCGGAAAATTCGGGATCGATCAGGAGGCAGCGTTCAAAATCGGATTGCGCTTCGGAAAAACGATCCTTGCGCTGCAGGACTATGCCCCGATAGTAATGAAACTCCCGCTCTATCGATGAGTCAACGAATACATGCTCAAAAATTTCAAGCGCTTCGTCGAATTCGCCGGTATTGAAATAGGCAAGGGCCAGATTGAGTTGCATTTCGCCGTCGGCCGGGCTGAGCAGGACGGCTTCCTGAAAGGCCTCGAGGGCTTCGACGAAAAGCCCGTTGAGCGTTCGGCAGTTTCCGAGATGAAACCACGCTTCCGCATTATAGGGAGCAATAACTTCTATACGACAGGCAACAAGAAGGGCTTCCTGAATGAATCCTTCCTCGTTGAGCTGTATGACGAGCTCTATGAGTTCATCAGCATCGTAACGGGTATCGAGATCGTCGAGATCGGGCGGCTCTTTACGCGACAACCCGGATGCATCGTGACGGTCATCATCGAAAAAATCGGGCAGATTCATAAACTGTCGAAAAGAGTTTCAATTATCATCATGCATATCATTCGATAAATATAACAGAATTTTATTAAGAACAACACCCGCACGTTTCTGTCGCCTGCCCTCTCAGTGTCAGGGGTGATAAAAACGGTGGATTTTTTCGGCTGTATTTCTGCCCGCAGCCGAAACGAGTTCTTCCAGCGCCGCTTCCGAGACGCGCTCCACAGATCCGAAGTGCTGCAGCAGTTTCCGGGCTGTTTTTTCCCCTATTCCGGCGATATCGGTTAGTTGGGTCTGCAGGGTTCGCTCTGAACGAAGTTTTCGGTGATAGGTAACGGCAAATCGATGGGCTTCGTCGCGCAGCTGCTGCAGTATCCTGAGCGCCGGAGAGGTTTTGGGAAGATTGAAGGGATCGCCGACATGTGGAAGAAATATCTCTTCAAGACGTTTGGCAAGTCCTATGACCGGTATGTTCAGACCTGATTCGGCAAGAATGCGGTGGGCGATATTGACCTGTCCCTTTCCGCCGTCGACCACAATGAGGTCCGGAAACGGGAGTTCTTTTGAAAGGGAGCCGGTGTAGCGTCGGTTCAGCACCTCTTCCATTGCGGCATAGTCGTCCGATCCTTCAACGGTTCTGAGCCTGAATTTGCGATATTCGGATTTTTTCGGTTTGCCGTGTACAAAACAGACCATGGAGCTGACATAGTCAGTCCCCTGGAAATGGGAGTTATCGAAGCACTCGATCCGTTCAGGCGGCTTTTCCATGCGGAGCAGCTCCCGGAGATCGTTCAGTCCGGCATGCTCTCTTGCCGCTTCTCCCCGTTTCTGTTTCTGGATCAGATACTCTTCGAGATGGTGGCGGGCGTTCCGGTGGCACATGTCGAGCAGATGGGCTTTTTCGCCGATTTGCGGCACGACGATCCGTATTGCGGTTTTGCGTCCCGGTTCCGCCTGTTTTTTTGCGGCGACAAAGCTTTTCAGCGTTTCCTCGTTTTCGGCCACAAGCGTATGCTGCAGAAGTATTTCGTCGGGAATGGTGTCAATCGTTTCGAGATAGTAATTTTCCGCAGCTTTGGCCAGCAGCACGGTTTCGGTTTCGCCTCCGGTATTGTTCATGTAGATGCGCTGCGATCCGAGCAGCTTGCCTTCGCGGATTTTGAAGATCACGGCACAGGCGTCGTCTTCTCCGGCAGCAAGGGCAATAACGTCGCGATCCGCACCATCGGGGCTGACGACCTTCTGCCGTTCGGCGTAGCGTTTCAGGCTGTCAAGCTGAGATCGGATTTCTGCTGCGGCTTCGAATTTCAGCTCGGCGGCATGTTCGTGCATTTTTTCCGTGAGGGATCGGATGAGGCCGGATGTTCTGCCTTTCAGAAGCCTGACGACCTCTTCGATCATCTGCCGATAGTCAGCTTCGCTCTGAAACCCTTCGCAGGGGCCTTTGCATTTATGAATGTGATAGTCGAGGCAGACCTTGAATTTACCTGATGCGATGCTCTCTGCAGTGAACCGATGTTTGCAGCTTCTGAGGGGAAAAATGGAGCCGATGAGATCGAGAATGAGGCGGAGCTGACGTGCTTCGGTGTAGGGCCCGAACCAGATCGATCCGTCCCGTTTTATGTACCTGGTGAGAAAAATCCGGGGGAACGGCTCATTGGTTATAACCAGATAGGGATAGGTTTTGTCGTCCTTGAGGTTGACGTTGTAACGGGGTTTAAGCTCCTTGATGAGATTGTTTTCAAGGATGAGCGCTTCGACTTCCGAAGATGTGATAATGACCTCCAGATCGGCGATGTGCCCGACCATCACCAGGGTTTTGCCGTAGAGCTGACCGGAGTCGCGGAAATAGGAGCGGACCCTGTTTCTGAGATTTTTCGCCTTGCCAACATAGATCACTTTTCCGGAAGCGTTCCGGAACTGGTACACCCCGGGTGAGGTTGGCAGGGTTGCGATTTTTTCAGTCACGGAGCTGTTTTCTCTGGCTGGCACGGTATTGCTGGTCTTCTTTTTATCGGTTGACAGAGGTTTTTCTTCCGGAAAGGTAACAATAAAAAAGGCGCGGTTGGTTCCGCGCCTTTTTTATGCAATAAACAGAAGATGTTCTCAGTGGGCAGAGGCTTCTCCGGCTCCTTTCGGGTATCTCAGGCTGTCGACCAGCTCCTGGATCTCCTGGGGAGGTGCAGGGGTGATGCGCGAAACGACCAGGCTGACGGCAACGTTTATCAGCATGCCGAGAGTTCCGATGCCTTCCGGCGACATCCCGAACCACCAGAATTCCGGCTTGTTCATGTCAGGGTTGATGAACTTGAAGTACACGATGTAGGCCGCAGTGAATATCAGGCCGGAGAGCATGCCCGAGATGGCTCCCTCCTTGTTCATTCTCTTGGAGAAGATGCCGAGAATGATGACCGGGAAGAAAGAGGCCGCGGCAAGACCGAAGGCGAAGGCCACCACTTCGGCCACGAAGCCCGGAGGGTTGATGCCGAAGTATCCGGCAATCACGATGGCAACGCCGACCGCGATGCGGGCGTACATCAGTTCACCTTTCTCGCTGATGTTCGGATTGATCTGCTTTTTGATCAGATCGTGCGAAACCGAAGTCGAAATGACCAGCAGGAGACCCGCTGCCGTCGAGAGCGCCGCGGCAAGGCCGCCGGCGGCCACCAGAGCGATCACCCAGTTAGGCAGGTTGCCGATTTCCGGGTTGGCGAGCACCATGATGTCCTTGTCGATGAAGAGCTCGTTGGTGTTGTCCGTGGGCTTGTTCGACATGAGAAGTTCTCCGTGCTGCCCTTTTTCCTTGGTGAATTCCGGTTTTTTGCCTTCAAACGGATCTCCGCCGCCGGCGTTTTTACCGGTGTACTGGATTTTGCCGTCGTTGTTCTTGTCCATCCAGGCAAGCAGGCCGGTTTTTTCCCACTTCTTGAACCAGCCGGGCATGTCGGTGTAGCTGTTGTTGCTGACGGTCTGGATCAGGTTGAGGCGGGCGAAGGTTGCGATTGCCGGCGCCGTGGTGTAGAGCAGGGCGATGAAGATAAGCGCCCATCCGGCAGAGATACGAGCGTCACGGACTCTCGGCACGGTGAAGAAACGGACGATAACGTGCGGCAGACCTGCCGTGCCGACCATAAGGGCAACGGTAATGGCAAACACGTCGATCATGGGTTTCGAGCCGGTTGTGTAGGCCGCAAACCCGAGTTCGTTATGAAGATTGTCAAGCTTGTCGAGCAGGTAAACGCCGTCAGTACCTGCGCCACCCATGCCGAACTGAGGGATGGGATTGCCGGCGATCATGATGGAAAGGAAGATAGCGGGAACCATGTACGCGAAAATCAGTACCCAGTACTGGGCAACCTGGGTGTAGGTGATGCCTTTCATGCCTCCGAGCACCGCATAGAAGAAGACGATACCCATGCCGAGCAGGATGCCGGTGTTGATATCGACTTCGAGGAAGCGGGAGAACACCACGCCGACGCCGCGCATCTGGCCTGCGACATAGGTGAAGGAGACGAAGATCGCGCAGATAACTGCCACCGTACGCGCTACGTTGGAGTAGTAGCGGTCGCCGACGAAGTCGGGAACGGTGAACTTGCCGAACTTTCTCAGGTAGGGCGCGAGCAGAAGCGCGAGCAGCACGTAACCGCCTGTCCAGCCCATAAGGTAAACCGAGCCGTCGTAACCCATGAAGGAGATAAGACCGGCCATCGAGATGAAGGACGCCGCCGACATCCAGTCAGCAGCGGTTGCCATGCCGTTGATGATAGGCGGAACGCCTGCTCCGGCAACGTAGAATTCCTTTGTAGAGCCAGCTTTTGCCCATATCGCGATTGCGATATAGATCAGAAACGTAGCGCCTACGATGATATACGTCCACGTTTGTACATCCATAGTCGTAATACTGTTAAGGTTGAAGAAAATTGGTGAAAACGGTTCAGGAAAATCACTCCTCGCGGACGTCGAATTTCCTGTCGAGACTGTTCATCAGCGCGACATAGACGAAGATGAGCAGGACGAAAATGTAGATCGATCCCTGCTGGGCAAACCAGAATCCGAGCTTGAATCCTCCGATCTTGATGGCGTTGAGCGGCTCGACGAGCAGGATGCCGAACCCGTAGGATACCACAAACCAGGCGATGAGCAGGCCGATCAGGTACCCGAGGTTGATTTTCCAGTACTCCTGGAGTTTTCCTTTTTCCATGGTTTGAAACGTTTAATTGTTGTGCGTTGGCAAGAGTGAGAAATCTGACATTATAAATGAAAGTTACGGAAAAGAACCGCAGTATAATAGTTAATAATTGTTACGTATTTCTGCGCAGCCGATGCATTCCGTCGCATATCCATGTCGTTCATTCATGTTTTTCCGGCTCAGGCCGAAATAACATGAATTTTTTTTTGGGGGGGGTGAAAAAAAAGCCGCAGTCGCCTGCGGCTTTTTTTGTTCAGGCAAGCTGCGGTTTAGAAGCTGACCGTAGCTACGAGTTCGGTACGGAGTCTGCTGTAGTTATCTTCGCAACATCCAAAGTCACCACCAAGAGCCCAGTAACGGACAATCGGGGTAAGGCTGAAACTGCCCATAGCGGAATCGTACACCTTGTAGTTGTACTGCGCCCAGACGAAGAGGTTGTCGTAATCGACATCGTATCCGTCAGTTTTGTCGTCGGTGTGGTTGTAGTCAACCCAGGCCGTGAACGGACCATATTCGCCTTTCAGGCGGAGCAGGTAGCCGCTATAATCGACATCGGCGCCAACCAGATAAGAAGTTTCAGTTGCTGGTGTTGCCGGATTATCACCATAAACAACCGCATCAGCATCGTCATCATCAGCAGCGGTATAGAATCCGCTCAGGCCGATTTTTGCTTTGCCGGCAGGGATGGTAACGTTAGCGCCGAAGACGTAAGGAGTTACGTTATGATACACAAGACCGTCGAGGTTGGTGAGTCCGATGATCGCCTGTGGTTCGATGGTAACGTCGCCGACGTTGGTTTTATAGCTCAGGTGCAGGGCGTAGCCATCGTTGAATAAGCCATCGCCTTCATTGTAAGAGTCATCCTTGATATCGTTGTCGAGTACGATGAGCGTACCGTTCAGTTCGCCGGGTCCGATTTTCGTGCCGTAGTTCAGGCCGAAGATGCGGTCCATGTTGTAGGTGCCTATCGGCTGATCGCCTATACCGATGGCTCCAAGACCGACAGTGGTCGGAATCGGGTACATGGCGAGATCGAAGATCGGGTTGTTGGCGGCGTTGAGCGGAAGGCGGCCAACCATGTAGTGGCTGCTCTCCATCATACGTCCGAAGTAGAAATTGGAGATGTCGATTTCGCCATCTTCTGTGTTGTTTTCTGATACCGTGTTCCATCCGCCTGCAGCATTGTCGCTGGTGAGCATGGCCTTGAAGAAGTAGCCGCTGCCGAGGTCTGCCGAAGCTTTCAGGCGAACGCGGTAAGCGAAGTTGAGGTCATCTTCGTTGTTTTCATAGCTGCCGTACTCTACGTCTTCGAACTGGCCTCTCAGGCGAATCGAAGCGTCACCGCCGAATTTGACTTCTGCAGTTGCAGGAGATGCGTAGCCGAGTACCGCAAACATCGCGGCAAGCGATAGCATTTTTTTCATAATGTTTTTCTCTGTTAGGTTATGTGTGTTTTGCCGGTCAAAATATCCGAAAAATGACCCTCTGCCTGGTCAGGGCAGCTTCTTTATTATGAGAAAAAAGAACAAGTGTGGTTTTTGTAAAGCTTTAAGTTAAAAAAATACAATGAAAAGCGCAAAAAGTTATTATTTACTCATTAGTTATCTTTTTAACTATATGCTTATATAATAATTGTTGACATGGAACAATGCAAATTTATTTTTCGCTGTGGGGGGGCAGATCGTCGAAATCGGTAACGTTGTACTGTTTCACGAGATGCCGTATGTGCTCGGGTACGAGGACGTCGAGGCGTTCAGGGGTGTAGTGTCTGACGAAGAAGTAGTTTCTCAGCGCGTGGATGTCGATGGAGTATCGGGCGAATTCGATGCCCCTGGGTCCTTTTTTTGCCTTGAGCGCGCTGAGCAGCTTGCCGAAAAAGAGCGGCATGGAGCGCCTGTCGCCAAGCAGATGCGGCTGCAGGATCGGCCCTATGGTCGGTTGTATGGATGCCTTGACGGCTCCGAAGCTGTCGCCGCTTCCGGTTTCAGGTCTGACGGAGATATCGTTTTTTACCAGGTCGAACAGTTTTTTACCTTTATCGGTACGAATCAGAATCCACTGCTCTTTACCGTCAGCGGTATAGGGCGCTCCGAAATATCCTACGGTAATGTCCGCGAGGCTGTTGATGTAGTCGAAGCAGCTCATGCAGCTGTTCGAGAAGACGCCGACTTTGAGGACGGCGGCGGGAAGACTGAAAAACGGAATCTTTTCGACTTTTCCGGTCGAGTGCACGATGTGCACCTTGTAGTCCTGCATGAATTCGAAGTTCAGGACGGTTTCGGGAGAGCGGCTGATATGTCGGAACACCCATTTCAGGTGGGCCGGTTCGAGGTTGTCCGTGCAGGGTATGCCGACGACATACAGTTCGACGCCGTCGAGCCAGGGATGCGTTGCGGCAAAGTCTCTCAGAACATGAACATGGCATGATGCCCCGACAACCAGCAGTTTTTTCACCTTTTTTTTCCAGGCCGTATGCAGTGCCTGAAGCACCGGAGAGAGTACCGGTTTATTGCCCCTTGCGGCATGAACCTCTTCCGCAGTGGTCGCCAGAACCGCTTTCGGCTGAAAGGTCGTGCCCTGGAGGGTTACCACGCCGTCAACGAGACCTGTCTGAAGCGCTTTCGTTGAAATAGCTGTTATTATGCCGCTCCATTGAGCGCCTTCGAGCGGTTTTTTCATGACTGCGTTAAAGCGTTCGCGTACGATGCCGAAGCGCAGTTCATCGGCATCGTGCATGTTTCTGGTTCTGCCGAACAGCCTCTCTTCATGAGCTCCAAGCCATCCGGTATTGAATACGCAGCTTTTCAGGCTCTCTGCTGTTGCCCATGCATTGCCCATGCAGAGCCCGCAGCGGCTGCACAACGGCTCGTCAAATCTCGGATTTTCAAGTTTCGGTGGTGGATTCATAGAAGAGTAGGCATACTGAAAAAAATAAAGGGCAAAATAGGGATTCTCAAGCGACACTCCAACAGAATAGGTTTTTCGTGCCTTGTTTATTTTGTTTATTGAATCTGCCTCGTGAACGATCTGGAGATCGTTATCCGTTCATTTTTCGCATTAATTCAGGGTTCATTCATCATTGTCAGTCTCGTATGTCAAAGGTTACACTCAGAGTCAGCGCTCTTTGCGTTCAGCATGATCGAGTGCTGCTTATCGAGCATCAAAGTTTCGCTCCGGACGATCCGGCCCTGCCCGACCGGTACTGGATTCTTCCCGGCGGAGGCGTCGAGCGGGGTGAAACTGTCGATGAAGCGCTTAAACGGGAGATGATGGAGGAGACCGGGCTCGAATGCGAGGTTGGCCCGCTTTTGTTCATCAAAGAACTGCTCTATCCTTTTCCTGGGTCATGCCGGCCGGGAGGCAGGCATCATTCGGTTTCGCTCGGATTTCATTGCAGGGTTACGGGAGGAGAGCTGATAACGGGCAGAGATCCCGAATATGGCGACGATGAACAGATGATCATAGAGGTGAAGTGGGTTCCTTTCGATGAGTTGCATGGTTTCGAACTGTATCCGCCGTTTTTAAAGGAGTACCTTTTTGCCCATCGCAACGGCAGTTTCAGCGATACGGTTCCGGAATTCTATGATTCAAGTCGGTAGCCGGTAGTCGGTAGCCGGTAGCCGGTAGTCGGTAGCCGGTAGCCGGTAGCCGGTAGTCGGTAGCCGGTAGCCGGTAGCCGGTAGCCGGTAGCCGGTAGCCGGAAGCCGGTAGTCGGTAGCCGGTAGTCGGTAGCCGGTAGCCGGTAGCCGGAAGCCGGAAGCCGGTAGTCGGTAGCCGGAAGTCGGTAGTCGGAAGTCGGTAGTCGGTAGTCGGTAGTCGGAAGTCGGAAGTCGGAAGTCGGAAGTCGGTAGTCGGTAGTCGGTAGTCGGTAGTCGGTAGTCGGTAGTCGGTAGTCGGAAGTCGGTAGTCGGTAGTCGGTAGTCGGTAGTCGGTAGCCGGTAGCCGGTAGCCGGTAGTCGGTAGTCGGTAGTCGGTAGTCGGTAGTCGGTAGCCGGTAGCCGGTAGTCGGTAGCCGGTAGCCGGTAGTCGGTAGCCGGTAGCCGGAGGAGACACGAATCCTCGCTTCTTACTACCTGAGACTTAATACTTAATACCGGCTACCGACTACTGATTCCTTATAAATCCACGATCATGCCGATGGTGCTGTAGCTTTCGGGGCGGTAGAAGTACATGCCGTGGCGGCTCATGCCTGAAAAATAGTTATAGGCTACTCTTACACGGTCCATGCCGAGAGCGGTGAGGCGCATGCCTGCTTGCAGATTCCAGGTTCCGCGGTATCCTTTGGTTTCTCCGTCCGCATCTCCTTTCCAGATCGGCAGCAGTTTGAAGTCGGCTGCAAGGTAGGTGTTGCCGGGCGTTGACACTTCGGCTCCTGCCTGGAAGGAGTGGGGGCTGATGTTGTCGGGAATGGTGTGCCAGAGGTACTGGTAGCCGGCATAAACGCGGTGTTCGGGCGAACTGAGCGCTATGGTGAGGTTGACGAACTCTCTGCTGAAGGTGAACGGCACCACGAAAGGACCTTCCTGAATCCACTCTCCGTTTTCATCGGTATGGCCGTCTTCGAAATGCGAGGAGATATGGCTCAGCCGAAGTCGTGCGCTGAGTTCGTCGAAGGGCAGGGTGCCGGTTTCGACGGCTTTTTTCCAGGTGGCATTGATGCCGAAAAGGTAGTCGATGGTATCGACGGGAAATTTGAAGTTATCGGACGTGTTCAGCCGTGAGAACGTTCCGAAATCCACGCCGACTGCGAAGGTACTGTTATCGTTCTGGTAAATATCGGCAGAGGTGCCGATGTCGAGCTGCAGCGCATCTTCGGAGAGCATGGGCATTACGGCGATTCGCGGCTCTGTCGGGTCGGCAAGCAGCGGTTTGAAGAGCGTATTGAGGGTCGGGTTGAGCAGGGGTTCGGCTGACGCCGTTCCGCATGCTGCGGCACAGATTGTCGCCGTGATGAAGCATACCTTTTTAAGGAAATTTTTCTGTTTCATGGTATACGATGGTGGTTTTTGGTTCAGGTTGAGAGTTTTGTTCATGATCACGATTTTATCCGGCAAGCAGAGTCTGCAGTACCGCCATGCGAACCGCGACTCCGTTCGTGACCTGTTCAAGCAGCATGCTTTTCGAGTATCCGGGCGGTTGTATCCGGTCGGCTACGTTGTTGGATATTTCGATCTCTCTGTTGATGGGCCCCGGATGGAGAACCAGCAGATGTTTGCGTACTCTTTCGAGGCGTTCGTCATTGAGGCCGAAGTGCGTGGAGTACTCTTCAAGCGACGGGAGATACCCTCCGGTTGCCCGTTCAAGCTGCAGCCGAAGTACAAGAGCGGCATCCGCCCATTCGATGGCCCGGTCGAGATCGGTGAATATGCTGACTCCGAGATGCGCGGTATCTGAAAAAAGCAGGGTGGCCGGGCCGCAGATCGCGACATTGGCACCAAGAGTTTTCAGACCGAAAATATTTGAGCGGGCTACGCGGCTGTGCAGTACATCGCCGAGAATGACGATGTTGAGTCCTTTTACCGCTCCGAAGTGTTCGCGAAGCGTGAAGATGTCGAGCAGCGCCTGCGTGGGGTGTTCGTGAGAGCCGTCGCCAGCGTTGATGACGGTTTTTGCGGTAATGCCGGCGATGAAATCTGCGGCTCCTGACGATGCATGTCGCAGAACGAAGGCATCAACCTGCATGGCTTCAAGGTTTCTTATCGTGTCGCCGAGAGATTCTCCTTTGCTGACACTGCTTCCGGATGCACTGAAGCTCAGGGTGCTTCCGCCGAGATGTCGGGCGGCTATATCGAAAGAGAATCGGGTACGAGTGGAGTTCTCGAAAAAAACCAGTGCGATGCGTTTGTTATGCAGCGTGGAGGAAAATGATGGATCGGGGGTAACCAGTCTCTTTTTGAATACGGCTGCCAGGTCGAGCAGCGTATGGATGTCACCGGCCGGAAGGTTGCATAATCCGGTAAGGTTTTTCAATTTTTCAGTGCGTTGTATGGTTGGCTTCAGAATTTTATCGAAGTTACAAAAAAAATGTTGATCGGTAATAGCCGGAGTCTTATGATATGAAAAGCTGCACAGAAACGATTGTTAACGGTTTTCGGTTATGCATGAAATGTCAATAGCGCTCTCCATTGTCGATGCTGTCGATGCGAAAGCCCGTGTCGAGGGGGCGGGGAGAATTTCGAGGGTGGAGCTCGTTATCGGCCGTCTGGCCGGCATCGAGCCTGAATCGCTGCGGTTCTGTTTTCCTGCCGCGGCGACGGGTACTCTTGCCGAGGGTGCCGAGCTGGATATCGAGGAGATTGCCGCCGTTGCCGTTTGCGGAGAGTGCGGATTCCGTTTTTCCGTCGCGTTTCCGGTGGCGGAGTGTCCTGAGTGCAGGTCGCTGAGGATCGGTGTGGTTTCGGGAGAGGAGTTCGTTATTCGGTCAATCACTATTGAAGAGGGAGATTAAAAAAATGTGCGATACATGTGGATGCGGGTCGGATGCTGATGCCGTAATACGCAGACCCGGTCAGGGGAGCGGACATCATCATGATCATGACGGGCATGATCATCACCACGGGCATGATCACGATCGCGGACATGACCACGATCACCATCATGAGCGCAGGGCGAGAAAGATCGGAATGGAGCAGGATGTGCTTCAGCAGAACAACCTTCTTGCCGAAAGAAATCGCGGCTATTTTGAGGCAAAAAATATTGTAGCCCTGAATTTTCTGAGTTCGCCGGGTTCAGGGAAGACTTCCCTGCTCGAGAAAACCATTCCGCAGTGCAAGGGGAAGTTTTCTGTGTCGGTTATCGAAGGAGACCAGCAGACCACCAACGATGCCGATCGCATCCATGCGCTCGGCGTGCCGGTTGTCCAGGTCAATACGGGTACCGGCTGCCATCTGGATGCGCTCATGATAAACCGCGCGCTGAAAGAGCTTGACCCCGATGAGAATTCGCTGCTTTGTATCGAGAACGTGGGCAATCTTGTCTGTCCGGCACTTTTTGATCTGGGGGAGGCGATGAAAGTTGTCGTTATCAGCGTTACGGAAGGCGACGACAAGCCGCTGAAGTATCCATATATGTTTCATGAGGCGGATGTCTGTATTCTCAACAAGATCGATCTGCTCCCTTATGTGGAGTTCGATGCTGCAGTGTGCCGGGAAAACGCCATGAGGGTAAGCCACGGAATCGAGTGGTTCGAGCTGTCGGTAAAAACCGGAGAGGGCCTGGATGCCTGGCAGGCCTGGCTGGAACGAAAAATGGCGAAGCACTGAAGGAGATGTATCCTGACGGTACCCGTCGTATAAGGATTACGGTAAACGGTATCGTGCAGGGGGTGGGGTTTCGTCCCTTTGTTTACCGTCTTGCCAGTACGAGATCGATACAGGGGTTTATCAGGAACACCCCTTCGGGAGTCTTGATCGAGGCTCAGGGAGCGGGGGAGACGCTCGATGGGTTTCTCATGGAAATCGAGCGGCATCCGCCTCCTCTTGCGAGAATAACCGCTCTTGAGACCGTTGCCGTTTCCTGTGAGCCGTGTTCCTGTTTTGAGATCGATCTCTCAGTTCATGGTCACGAGGTTGAAACGTTGATCCCGCCGGATATAGCGCTTTGCGAAAGCTGCCGCAGTGAGCTTTTCGACTCGCGGAACCGACGGTTCGGTTATCCGTTCATCAATTGCACGGATTGCGGACCGCGCTACACCATCGTCGAGAGCATTCCTTACGACCGTCCTTTTACCTCCATGAAGGGGTTTGTTTTATGTCCGGATTGCGGGGAGGAGTACCGGGATCCTCTTGACCGGCGCTTTCACGCTCAGCCCAATGCATGTCCGGCATGCGGTCCGGCAGTTATGCTTCTGGACTCTTCCGGCAATCGCATTGCCGCCGACAGGGTTATCCGGGAGGCTTCGGCCATGCTGAAAGCGGGAAAGATTGTTGCCGTTAAAGGAGTCGGCGGGTTTCATCTCGCTGTCGATGCCCTTAACGGGAGTGCGGTTCGGCGCCTGAGGGATCGCAAGGCGAGGGAGGAGAAGCCTTTTGCTGTGATGGTGCGCGATCTTGAAGCGGTGCGGCGGTTCTGCGTTGTCGGAAGCGATGAGGCGGCGGCACTCCGCTCTGCGGAAGCTCCCATAATGCTGCTTGAAAAGAGAGCCGGATGCCCTTTGCCGGAAATAGTCGCTCCCGGTAATGACCGTCTTGGCGTGATGCTGCCTTATTCGCCGCTTCACGCCCTGCTGCTTGAAGAGGGCCCCGATATGGTGGTGATGACAAGCGCCAATTGCAGCGACGAACCGGTGCTTCATGACGATGCCGATGCGGTTCGGAGGCTTGGCGGCATTGCGGATGCTTTTCTTGTGCATAACCGTCCGATTCTTCAGAAGTGCGATGATTCGGTTGCGATTCATCTTTCGGGAGCGCTTCGCCTTTTCAGGCGCAGCAGGGGGTATGTACCTGCTCCGGTTTTGCTCGATGAGGATGGACCGCCGCTGCTTGCAACAGGAGGAGAGCTGAAAAATACCCTTTGTCTCCTTCACGGCCGTAACGCTATCCTGAGTCAGCATCTCGGCGATATGAAGAATTTCGAAACGTGGCAGTTTTTCACGGCTGCGGCACGGCATCTGCAGGAGCTGTTCCGTACCAGTCCGGAGCTTGTCGTGCACGATCTGCATCCGGGCTATCTTACTACCCGATGGGCATCGATGCAGCCTCTTCCGCTGCTCGGCGTACAGCATCATCATGCCCATCTTGCCGCCTGTCTGGCCGAGAACGGGGAACGCTCTCCGGTTATCGGTCTTTTGCTTGACGGTACGGGATATGGCCAGGACGGCACCATATGGGGCGGCGAGGTGCTGATCGGCGATTGTGCCGGCGTCGAGCGCTTTGCTTCGCTGGAAGCCATGCCGCTTCCCGGCGGAGATGCAGCGATTCTCGAGCCGTGGCGAGCAGCTCTGGGTTATCTTTACAGAAGTTGTCCTGAAATTCCGGACCTCCCTTTTCTTCGCGATGTCATGAGCGGCGAGGTGACGGAACTGCTTGTGCGAAACCTTTATTGTCCGGAAACTTCAAGTTGCGGACGGTTGTTCGATGTCGTGGCTGCAGTCGCAGGACTTCGGAACAGGGTTTTTTACGAGGGTCAGTCGGCGGTCGAGCTTATGCAGGCGGCCGACGGCCGGTTGAGCTCCGGTCGTTTCAGCTGCGGCGTGGAGATGCGCAATGGACGGCTGGTGATGCTTGTCGCTCCGTTGGTGCGTGACGTAGCTTCTGCCGTTGGAGAAGGGATGCCTCAAGGCGAAATCAGCAGGCGTTTTCATCGTACGCTGTGCGATATGTTGCTCGACATAACCCGCCGGGCATCCTCCGCTACAGGGATACGGACAGTTGCGCTCAGCGGCGGCGTGTTTCAGAATTCGCTGCTTTTTGAAACGCTTGTCGCCGAATTGCAGGCTTCAGGGTACAAGGTGCTGACCCATAAGGCGGTGCCTTGCAACGATGGAGGACTTTCGTTGGGACAGGCGGTTATCGGCAGGGAGTATCTGAAAGGGAGGTATGGGGGGGTAGTGGGCTGAAGATCGTGGGTAGTGGGTAATGGAGAGTGGGGAATGGGTAGTGGGTAATGGAGAGTGGGGAATGGGTAGTGGGTAGTGGGGAAGAAGGGGGAGATAGCGATGAGCGATGAGGAATGAGCAATGAGCAATGAGGGAAGAATGGGTAATGGGCAGTGGGCAGTGGGAATAAGGGAATGATGGGGAGGGGGATTGGGGAAAACAGGGTTAAGGAGCTCCATTGACAATGGAGAACGGAGAATCGAAAAATAAGAGGAAAATAGGGTTAAAGATCATTAAAATAATATTTTAAAAGGAAGTCATCGCGAAAGCGATTGAGTTCAATCATTGTCAATTATCAACTGTCCATTATCAATTAATAAACATGTGTTTAGCCATACCGGGCAGAGTTATCGAGATAACCGAAGAAAACGGTTTGAAAATGGGAACGGTCGATGTCAACGGAAGTCGTACGAAGGCGTGCCTGGAGTATGTGCCTGATATCGTTCCCGGTCAGTTTACGATCGTCCATGCCGGTTTTGCCCTTAAAATCATAGACGAGGATGAGGCAGCCGAAAGTCTCAAGCTCTGGCAGGAACTGATAGAGAGCGGAGCGTTCGAGCCTGACGAAGAGCCGCCGTTGCCTGCTGATGTTCTGTAACGTTCTGTTTGCTTCATGAAACATATTGACGAATATCGCGATCCTGCATTGGTCTCACGTCTTGTCGAGGAGATCGGGAAGAGGGCTGCAAAGTCCTGGACCATCATGGAGATCTGCGGAGGGCAGACTCATTCGATCATGCGTAACGGACTGGACCAGCTGCTGCCGCCGAACATTGATCTCGTGCATGGGCCGGGGTGCCCGGTGTGCGTGACGCCGCTTGAAACCATCGAGCGGGCGCTCGCTATTGCCGCCATACCGGGGGTGATTCTTGCCAGCTTCGGCGATATGCTTCGCGTGCCCGGCAGCGAAAAAGATCTGTTTATGGCGCGGAGCGAGGGGGCGGATGTGCGTATTGTTTTTTCGCCGCTCGAAGCGTTGCAGATTGCGCGCGACAATCCCGGTAAAGAGGTGGTGTTTCTCGCCGTCGGTTTCGAAACCACCGCTCCGGCCAATGCGATGGCTGTCCGGCAGGCGGCGCGTGAAGGAGTCGCCAATTTCAGCGAACTGGTGAGCCAGGTGATGGTGCCTCCTGCCATGCGGGCCATTCTCTCCTCGCCCGGTAACCGGGTGCAGGGCTTCCTCGCCGCCGGACATGTTTGCGCCATCATGGGGTGGGAGGAGTACGAGCCGGTGGCCGAAGAGTTCGGCGTTCCCATCGTACCCGCCGGATTCGAACCGGTCGATCTGCTTGACGGCATTCTGAAGGTGGTTGAAATGCTCGAAGAGGGGCGCGGCGGCGTGGTGAACGCTTACGGGCGGGTGGTCAGCCGCGAGGGCAACCGCGAGGCGCGGCGTGTCATGAACGAGGTGTTCGAGGTGGCAGACCGTCCGTGGCGCGGCATTGGCGTCATTCCGAAGAGCGGCCTCGTGCTGCGCCGGGAGTACGCCCGCTTCGACGCCGAAAAACGTTTCGACGTGGGCCACATCGCCCCGCAGGAGTCGCCCCTGTGCAGGAGCGGCGAGGTGCTTCAGGGCCACCTCAAACCATCCGACTGCCCGGCTTTCGGACGGGAATGCACCCCGCAAACCCCGCTCGGCGCAACGATGGTCTCCTCCGAAGGAGCCTGCGCCGCCTACTATCGGTATCACCGCCAGAGCTTATAAAGGTTCATCTTATGGGAAAGAATATCCTGACGAAAGAGCTGCTCCTGAAATCGGTTGAGGAATGGAATGCAGCGAGGAGAGCTTATCCTGACATAAGACCTGACCTTAGTTGCGAAAATCTCAACGCGGCAAAACTTAATGGAGCAAATCTCGATGGGGCAGATCTTAGCGAGGCAGATTTAAGTAAGGCTGATCTAATGGATGCTCATCTGAGCGGAGCAGTCCTCCATAAGGCATTTCTCTGGGATTCAATCCTTAAAAGGGCAGATCTCAGCAGAACAAACCTCATATATGCACGTCTCAGCGGAGCAGACCTCAGTGGTTCAAATCTTTTTGGCGTAAATCTCAGCTTCGCGGAGCTTGACAATGCAAATCTCAGGGAGGCATGTCTTAGTTGGGCAGACCTTAACGGGGCTGACCTAAGTGGAGCAAATCTCACTGGGGCAATAGCAGGACATACATTGTTTGGAGCCATTGATCTCAGTGAGGTTATCGGATTGGAATCTATGCGGCATCATGTACCATCAACCATAGGAATCGATACCATTTACTTATCGGAGGGGAAAATCCCGGAAGCTTTTCTTCGAGGCTGTGGCGTACCTGATAACTTCATCGAGTATGCCCGCTCACTGACAGCCAAGGCGTTTGATTACTACTCCTGCTTCATCAGCCATAGCACGGCGGATAAGGTGTTTGCGGATCGTCTCCATGCCGATCTTCAGGCAAAAGGAGTTCGGTGCTGGTATGCTCCGCATGATATGGAGGGCGGCGAATATGTCGATACCCAGATTGACCGGGCGATAAAAGTCCACGAAAAGGTTCTTCTTCTACTTTCCGAGAACAGCATCAGCAGCAGCTGGGTGCAACGGGAGATCGCCAAAGCGGTCAAGCGTGAAGAAGCCGAAGGAAAGCGGGTGCTGTTTCCTGTCAGTCTTGTCGATTACAGCACGCTCGAAGAGTGGGAGTTCGTTGACAGCAAGGGCCGGGATCTGGCGGAGAGGATCAGGAAGTTCTACATTCCGAGTTTCAAGGGGTGGGAACATGACAATGCGATCTATATGGCAGAGTTTCCCAGGCTGCTGAAGGCGTTCCAGGATAACAGCAAACTTTAACAGACTTAATTCCATACCACAATGCAGCTCAGTTGTCCACGTCCTCATATGAATCATCGTTCTGTCCAGATGGCCCATGGGGCAGGGGGCAGGCTTTCGCAGGAGCTCATGAAACAGGTGTTTGCGCCCCGTTTCAGCAATTGTTTTCTCGATCTGATGGACGACCAGGCCAAACTCGATCTCCCTTCGGGCAGAATTGCGTTCACGACCGATACCTATGTGGTCACTCCCTGTTTTTTCCCCGGTGGCACGATAGGAACGCTCGCGGTGAACGGAACGGTCAACGATCTTGCCGTCGGGGGTTCGAACCCGCTCTATCTGAGTGCGGGATTCGTGCTTGAAGAGGGATTTCCGCTCGACGATCTCGAACGCATTGCCGAAAGTATGGCTGTTGCCGCACGCAATGCCGGCGTAATGATTGTGGCAGGCGATACCAAGGTTGTACAGAAAGGTTCCTGTGACGGCATTTTCATCAATACATCCGGAATCGGTCTGCTCCGCGATGACGTTTCTCTCTCCTGCCGCAACCTGAAGCCCGGCGACAGCATTCTGCTTTCCGGCAGTGTCGGCGATCACGGGATGTCGATCATGACGGCACGGGAGGGACTCTCTTTCCAGTCTTCAATTTCCAGCGACTGTGCTTCACTCAACCGGATGATCGCGGCGGTGCTCGATGAGGTTCCTGAGGTGCATGCCATGCGGGATCCTACCCGAGGCGGCGTTGCTGCCGTTCTCAACGAACTGGCAGTTTCATCCTCGGTCGGCATCGATATCGATGAGACCGCCATCCCGGTTCGGGATGAGGTGCGGGGCGCATGTGAACTGCTCGGTATCGATCCCCTTCATGTCGCAAACGAGGGAAAATTCATTGCAGTCGTTCCGGCACAGTCAGCCGCGAAGGCGCTCGATGTGATGCGGCGTTTCGATGAAGGACGACAGGCAGTTCCTGTTGGATCGGTTACGGCAGATCATGCCGGAATGGTGGTTATGCGGACAGCCTTCGGCAGCAGGAGAATCGTCGATCTTCCTCTTGGGGAACAGTTGCCGAGAATCTGCTGAAAAGTTATCGGAAATAAGAATAATTGTTGCATTCCTGCCTTGTTGGTATTATCGTTGTATAACACACTGGATCATCCCCCATGATAATCCGTTACCGTACAGAAAGAGAATAGAACTTCTATGAAAGGAATCATTCTTGCAGGCGGTTCCGGCACCCGCCTTTACCCGATTACAAAGGGTATCTCCAAGCAGCTGCTGCCGGTATACGACAAGCCCATGATCTATTATCCGCTCTCTGTGCTGCTGCTTGCCGGTATCCGCGATGTTCTCATTATTACGACGCCCGAAGACCAGCCGATGTTCATCAGGCTGCTTGGCGACGGGCGGGAGTGGGGAATCGACATCTCCTACACCGTTCAGCCATCGCCTGATGGTCTTGCGCAGGCGTTCCTGCTTGGCGAGACTTTCATTGGAAGCGACGATGTCTGCCTGATCCTTGGCGATAATATTTTTTTTGGTTACGGATTCAGCGGTATGCTCGAACGTGCTGTTCAGAGTGTTCAGGTTGAAAAGAAGGCTAATATTTTTGGTTATTATGTGAGCGATCCCGATCGGTATGGCGTAGCGGAGTTCGATGCTGCCGGAAATGTGCTTTCCATCGAGGAGAAACCGGCAAGCCCCAAATCGAATTATGCGGTGGTTGGGCTCTACTTCTACGATAATGATGTCATCGATGTTGCAAAACAAATAAAGCCGTCTGCCCGCGGCGAGCTTGAAATCACTTCGGTAAACGAAGCATACATGAACATGAACCGGTTGAAACTCAATAACATGGGACGGGGTTTCGCCTGGCTCGATACAGGTACGCACGATTCGTTCCAGGAAGCCGGAAATTTTATCGAGACGGTAGAAAAGCGCCAGGGCCTGAAGGTGGCCTGTCCGGAAGAGATTGTATGGCGAAAAGGGTGGATCGACGACGAGCAACTGAATCGGCTTGCACAGCCGCTTCTTAAAAGTCAGTACGGCCAGTATCTCGTAAGGTTGCTCGGGCAGCAGAGACAAGATGTTTTTATATGAGAGGGCTTGTTATCCGGACAGCATGCTGGCTGGCTGACAGGCTGACAGACTAACTCGCTATCAAGCCAATGAACATTATAGAAAGTGCCATTCCCGATGTCCTGATCCTTGAACCGAAAGTTTTCGGCGACGAACGGGGTTATTTCCTTGAAACGTACCGGCAGGATGTAATAGAATCGCGTATCGGAAAGGTAGGGTTCGTGCAGGATAACGAGTCGAAATCGTCGTATGGCGTTTTGCGTGGACTGCATTACCAGAAGCCTCCATTTACCCAGTCAAAGCTGGTCAGGGCGGTTTCGGGAAGCGTGCTCGATATAGCTGTCGATCTGCGGAAAGGTTCGCCATGGTTCGGAAAGTATGTCGGTGTCGAGTTGAGTGCGGAGCGTAAGAATATGCTGTGGATTCCGAAAGGGTTCGCTCATGGTTTCGTGGTGCTTTCGACAGAGGCGGTATTCGCTTATAAATGTGATAACTATTATGCTCCCGATCATGATGCCGGAGTGCTCTGGAACGATCGCGAACTTGCAATTGACTGGCATATTCCGGAATCCGACATCAGGGTGTCGGATAAAGATGCGAAACAGCAATTATTTGCAGAGGTCGATTGCTTTGTCTATGACGAGTTCAAAAGGGAGACACTGTACTGATGAATGGCATGAAAATGAATATTCTTGTAACCGGAGGAAACGGTCAGCTTGGCAGCTCAATCAGGGAACGCATCGTGAGCTATCCTGACTGGCGGTTTTCATTTTACGATCTTCCCGAACTTGATATAACCAGCGAGGAGCAGGTTGAGGATGCGGTAAGGCGCACAGAATGCAGCGCGATCATCAACTGTGCGGCCTATACTGCGGTTGATCGGGCTGAAACCGATCATGATCCTGCATATCGGGTAAACCGTGACGGCCCTGCAGTGCTTGCGCGGTGCGCGAAATCGTACGGCGCTCTGCTTTTGCATGTTTCAACCGATTATGTATTTAACGGCAGGTCATGCAGGCCATACACCGAGTCCGATCTGCCCGATCCTCTTGGCGTTTACGGCCGTTCGAAACTTGAAGGAGAGCAACTGATAGAGGAAATAGCCCCTTCATACCTGATTATTCGTACCTCGTGGCTCTATTCGTTGCATGGCCAGAATTTCCTGAACACGATGCTTCGTCTTGGGGCGGAACGGGAGCGGCTCGACGTGGTGTTCGATCAGGTCGGTACCCCGACGCGGGCTTCCGATCTTGCCGGAGCGATTTTTTCGATACTATCGGCGATTCAACCGGATACACGGTATGCAGGCCTCTACCATTATTCGAATGAGGGGGTATGCTCGTGGTACGATTTTGCAGTTGCTATCATGCGGCTGAAAAATTTTTCGTGCAGGGTTCGCCCCATCGAGAGCAGCGGTTATCCGACTCCCGTTCCAAGACCGGCCTACAGCGTACTCAACAAGGGTGCGATCAAAACCGACTGGGGACTCGATATTCCCCACTGGTACGACGCTCTTGCCGACCAGTTGATAACCCATCAAGCCAACCAGCCATCAAGCTAACCAGCAAAACAACCATGCATATACTCGTCACCGGCGGCGCCGGATTTATCGGATCTCATGTAGTCCGGCATTTTTTGAGAACATATCCGGATTATACAGTCACCAATCTCGACAGTCTTACCTATGCCGGTAATCTTGCTAATCTTCGGGATGTAGAACACCGGCCGAACTACCGTTTTGTTAAAGGCGATATTACCGATGCACTTTTTCTGGAGAGGCTTTTCGAAGAGTTCCGGTTCGACGGGGTGATCCATCTGGCGGCGGAGTCGCATGTTGACCGCTCGATTGCCAGTCCTGTCGAATTCGTGATGACCAATGTGCTCGGAACGGTGAATCTGCTCAATGCCGCCCGTCGCTGCTGGGCAGGCAGTTTCGGGGGAAAGCGGTTCTATCACATTTCGACCGATGAGGTTTACGGTTCGCTTGGCAGCGAAGGGATGTTCACCGAAGAGACCGCTTATGATCCGCATAGTCCGTATTCGGCATCCAAAGCGTCGTCGGATCATTTTGTCAGGGCCTGGCACGATACGTACGGTCTGCCCATAGTGATCAGCAATTGCTCGAACAACTACGGTTCATACCAGTTTCCCGAGAAGCTGATTCCGCTTTTTATCAACAACATCCGCATGAAAAAGCCCCTGCCGGTTTACGGAAAGGGTGAAAATGTGCGCGACTGGCTCTGGGTGGTCGATCACGCTTCGGCTATCGACGCGATTTTTCATGAGGGCGTTGATGGCGAAACATATAATATCGGCGGGCACAACGAGTGGAAGAACATCGACCTGATTCTCCTGTTGTGCAGGATTATGGATGAAAAGCTCGCAAGGGAACCCGGCGAGTCGGCGGAGCTTATAACCTATGTTACCGATCGTGCGGGACATGATCTGCGTTATGCGATCGATTCTTCGAAACTGCAACGTGAACTCGGATGGGAGCCCTCCATCCGGTTTGAGGAGGGGTTGGAGAAAACCGTTGCCTGGTATCTCGGTAATCAGGAGTGGCTCGATCAGGTAACTTCCGGAGATTATCGTGATTATTACGAAAAAATGTATGCTGCTTCTTCATCAGGAGTTTGAGGCATGGAAAATATCGCTATCCAATCGTTATATTTTACAGGATGTTACGAACAAACGTCGTGCAGCGTTGTTTTCCGGCAACGATGCCGGCTTTTATAGACGCTGAATATTCAGCAGTTCATTCATGGAGGTATATACTATGGACATGCAAAAGGATATTGCATACAGGTTTCTGCTTGCCGGGGGTTTTCTCGAAGAGGCTGAAAGGGATTTGAGCCTGAAGCGCTGGCGCGCATGTGTTTACGGTTCTATATTGTGTATAGAAAACTGCGGCGTAGCCGTGCTTATGCTGTTCGGGGTTTCCCGCACAACCCATCACCCCGAAAAGCACCTGCCCCAGTTGCTTGCCGAGGGGACGGTTTCGGATGAGGTCGCCGCTCTGATCAGGGAGCTGTTGCCGGAACTGGAACAGCATGACTCACATGAAAAGATGCTTGCCAAGTACGGGAGGGAGACGGCATATATCTCTCCCTGGGATGTTTTTTCGGAACAGGAAGCGGTGAATGCATTGAACGGGGCATCAAAAAGTGTCGCCGTAAGCCTTAAACTCAGGAGTTTGCTTGAGGTCGCTCCTGAAGGATGAAGCGTTTCCGTATTTCAGTCAATAGGTAACCAATACCGGATTATATTATGCGTATTCTTGTTGTCGGAGGTGCGGGCTATATCGGCAGTCATGTTGTAAAGGCTTTTCTTGAAAGCGGTTATCAGGTAACGGTTTTCGATAATCTTTCAACCGGAACACGAGAGAACCTGTTTGATGAGGCGGCGTTCGTTCATGGAGATATCATGCGACCCGAACAGCTTGCCGGAGTTATGTCGGCGGGGTTTGACGGATGCGTGCATCTTGCAGCCCTGAAAGCAGCCGGTCAGTCGATGCTCTATCCTGAACAGTATGCCCAGGCAAATCTGATCGGGACTATCAATATTCTCAATGCCGCTGCGGCCGTTTCTCTCAAAGCGCTGATTTTCTCATCTTCCGCGGCGGTTTTCGGGAACCCCGTTTATCTTCCGATCGATGAAGAGCATCCGAAGGAACCCGAAAATTTTTATGGTTTTACGAAACTTGAAATCGAGCGCATACTTGCCTGGTATGATCGGCTCAAAGGTCTCAGATATGCCGCGATCCGCTATTTCAACGCAGCCGGATATGATGTGAACGGACGCATCAGGGGCCTTGAGAGAAATCCTGAAAATCTGCTGCCGGTTGTGATGGAGGTTGCCGTGGGGCTTCGGGAGCAGCTTTCGATTTTCGGTAACGATTATCCTACACGTGACGGTTCGTGCATCAGGGATTATGTTCATGTCAGCGATCTTGCAGATGCGCATGTCCGGGCATTCGAATATATAGTCAGTCATGAAAAAAGTCTTGCGGTCAATCTCGGCAGTGAATCAGGCATCAGCGTGCTTGAGATGGTCGAACGATCCCGCCTGATAACAGGAATGCCGATTCCGGCAGTCGTTACAGGTCGCCGTGCGGGGGATCCTTCGGAGCTGGTGGCTTCTTCCGGAAAAGCGCGGGAGTTATTGCACTGGGAGCCCGGGTACAGCGATATCGATACGTTGATCGCTTCGACCTGGGAGGTTTACAGGAACGCGTATCCGCAGGGTATTTCCCGGATCTGAGAAATAAAGTCCGGTCGGTATTTTTTTAACCATATCATTTTCCCTCAGATGATTTTGCCGGTAATTTTAAGCGGAGGATCAGGCACCCGCCTCTGGCCGCTTTCACGCGCGCTCTATCCAAAACAGCTTTTGCCGCTGGTGAGCGAACGCACCATGCTTCAGGAAACCGTCCTGCGGCTCGATACGCTCGACGATCTCGGGCCTGTCTGCTGTATCTGTAACGAACAACACCGTTTTCTCGTTGCCGAACAGATGCACGAAGTCTGCAAAAACATCGGGGGCATCATTCTGGAGCCAATGGGACGGAATACCGCTCCGGCTGCTGCGGTGGCGGCCATTCATGCGCTTTCGCGTTTTGAAAACCCTTTGTTGCTGATTCTTCCCGCCGATCACGTTATTCGCGACCGAGAGGCTTTTGCCCGAGCGGTTACGGCCGGCACGGAAGCTGCGCTTTCGGGCGCACTCGTGACTTTCGGCATCGTGCCGACCGGTCCGGAGACAGGTTACGGTTATATCAGGGCGCAGAAAGAGGGTTCGGGAACAGAGTCCTGCTATCCGGTCGTCGAGTTTGTCGAGAAGCCGGATCTAGCACATGCAGAGCAGTTTGTCCGGTCTGGCGCGTATTTCTGGAACAGCGGCATGTTTCTGTTCAGGGCGGAAAGCTATCTTGAAGAGCTCGATCGTACAAATCCGGCAATGCTTGCGTCGTGCAGGGAGGCATATGAGAAAGCATCTGCCGATCTTGATTTTCTCAGGCTTGATCGGGATGCGTTCGGCGCCTGTCCCGGCGATTCAATCGATTATGCTGTGATGGAAAAAACTACCCATGCCGTTGTCGCTCCGCTTGATGCCGGCTGGAACGATGTCGGCGCATGGTCGGCTCTCTGGGAGTTGCAGGAGCATGACGACGCCGCAAATGTGGTTAAAGGCGACGTGCTGCTTCACGATGTGCGGAACAGCTATATTCATGCTGCAAGCCGTCTCGTTGCCGTTGTGGGTCTTGAAGATCAGATTGTCGTAGAAACTCCCGATGCTGTGCTTGTGGCTTCACGAGACAGGGTGCAGGATGTGAAGGTTATTGTAAGGCAGCTGACCGAATCGGGACGACGTGAGGCGGAAAATCATCGAAAGGTATATCGTCCCTGGGGTTCCTATGAGACTGTCGATATTGCCGACCGTTTTCAGGTTAAGCGGATCATCGTGAAGCCTGGAGCGGCTCTTTCCCTTCAGAAGCATTACCATCGGGCGGAACACTGGATCGTCGTGAAAGGCACTGCACTCATAACTGTAGGAGAGCAGGAAATTACCCTTGGTGAGGACCAGTCCACCTACATTCCTCTCGGAACCATCCACCGGCTTGAAAATCCGGGCAAAATTCCTCTCGAATTGATCGAGGTACAGACCGGGAGCTATCTTGGGGAGGACGATATCGTCCGTTTTGAAGACCGCTATGGCCGAAGCGGCGAAGGAGACCGTTCCGGACTGCCCCGGTAACGGAGCATGAACGGGCGTTGTCGTGCACCGTTTATCCATAGGCTTTTCGGAAGCGGATAAACCCTTTGTGCGGCTTTGATAGCTTGATGAAATATATTACATTGAAAACAGTATCCAGAAATAATGCTATAATTTAAACCGAATGTACCATGGCTGAAGAAATGAAAACGTCCGGTCAGGGCCAGCAGAAGGGCGGTGATGTGGTAAAAGGAGATTTTTCAACCATACTTGTCGGTGTGGGCACACTTCTTGATAATACCATTACTCCTTTAAGCAAGATGGTCGCTCAGGCTCTCGATTCACTGACGGTTGTGGCAAAGCAGATTCTTGAGGGCGTAAGCTCCTCTCTTGGTGATAAAAAATAACGGATCGATATTCAGAGAGGTTGTTGTTTTTCTTTTTTTTTGTCACATAGCGGTATAGCAGGCAGGCTTTTGCTTATGCAGAGAAGCCTGCCTGTTCTGTTTTACTCCTGTTTCTTGTATATTGTCTGCTTTCCTGTTTTTGATCCTTTGTTTCGCTTATATGATTATGCCGCAAAAATTTCCCGAATATTCCACAGGTATCACCTACAACTCTGTTGAATCGGAGGTGCTGAACTACTGGAATGACCATCAGATTTTCAGAAAAACTCTGGAAGATCGATCTTCCGCAAAAGTTTTTTCGTTTTATGAAGGACCTCCGACGGTTAACGGCAAGCCCGGCGTGCACCATGTATTCAGCCGTACCATCAAGGACGTTGTCTGCCGTTACAAGACCATGCAGGGATATCTTGTTCCGCGGAAAGCGGGATGGGATACGCATGGGCTTCCGGTGGAAATTGCCGTTGAGAAAAAACTCGGACTGAAGAACAAGTCGCAGGTGGTGGAGTACGGAGAAGGGGAGTTCAACACCGAAGCGAGGGAGCTGGTCTATCACCATATCGACGACAACCGCGAAGGGTGGGGAAAGCTGACGGAGCAGATGGGATACTGGGTGGATATGGATAATCCCTATATCACCTGTACCAATAATTATATCGAATCGGTCTGGTGGGGGCTGAAAACCATTTTCGACAAGGGACTGATCTACAAGGACTACAAGATCGTACCTCAGGATCCGAAGTCGGAGACGGTGCTGAGTTCTCACGAACTCGCCCTTGGTTATAAAGAGGTGAGCGATCCGAGCATCTATGTGAAATTCCGCATCAGAGAGTCCCTGGAGAGCTTTCTGGTCTGGACAACCACGCCGTGGACCCTTATTTCGAACGTCGCGCTCTGTACCGGCGCTGATATCGATTATGTAAAAGTTCGACACAGCGTGACCGGCGAAGTGCTCATTCTTGCCCGGTCGCGTCTTCAGGTGCTGACGGAAAAGGATGAAAACGGAGAGTCGCTCTGGCAGGTAACCGGAACAATGAAGGGTCGGGAGCTGGAGGGGATCGAGTACGAACCTCTTTTTACCTATCAGCAGCCGGCTAAACGGTGCTGGTACGTTACAACGGGCGCATTTGTCTCTACCGAAGACGGTACAGGCATCGTGCATATCGCCCCGGCTTTCGGAGCTGACGATTACGAGCTTGCCCGGCAGTACGATCTGCCGATGTTGCAGCCGGTTGCCCGGAACGGCTGTTTCACCGCAGAGATTCCGGATTACGACGGCATGTTTTTCAAGGATGCCGATCCGCTGATCATAAGGCAGCTCAAGGACGCCGGCAAATTGTATCGCCGCGAGACCATCACGCACACCTACCCTTTTTCCTGGCGCTACGATGTGCCCGTCATCTATTACGCAAGGGAGTCGTGGTATATCAGAACCACCGCGATAGCCGGACGGATGGTGGAGCTGAACAAAACCATCAACTGGTGTCCGCCGGAAATCGGCTCGGGCCGTTTCGGCAACTGGCTCGAGGAGAACAAGGATTGGGCTCTTTCGCGGGAGCGGTTCTGGGGTACTCCGCTTCCCTTATGGGTCGCTGAGGATTTCGCTATCGGTGACGACCTCTCATCGGGCAGGATGTTCGCCGTCGGCTCGGTTGCCGAGCTTCGCGAAGGGTTCATCGATATCGGCGATGAGCGCCACCTGCTCGGAGATGCGCTCGATCGCGGCCTTGTTGATCTCGATCTGCACAAGCCATTTGTGGACCGGATCTATTTTATCAGGGATGGCAAGAGGTTCAACCGTACCCCCGAACTGGTGGATGTCTGGTTCGACAGCGGCTCCATGCCTTTTGCGCAGCTGCACTACCCGTTCGAGAACAAGGATGTTTTCGAAAAAACCTTTCCGGCGGATTTCATTGCCGAAGGGGTCGATCAGACCAGGGGCTGGTTCTACACCATGCACGCCATCGCAACCCTGATTTTCGATACGGTCGCCTATAAAAATCTGATCGTGAACGGTCATATTCTTGATCGTGAAGGTCAGAAAATGTCGAAGTCGAAGGGCAATGTGGTCGATCCGTTCGAGACGATGCAGCGTTACGGCGCCGATGCCCTCCGGTGGTATCTGCTGGTTTCGAGTCCTCCCTGGAGGCCGAAATCGTTCAATACGGCAGAGATCGAAGAGGAGCAGCGCCGCTTTTTCAGGGCTTTCGTCAACAGTTACAATTTTTTTGTGCTCTACGCCAATGTGGACGGGTTCACATATGCCGAGCCGGATATTGCCGTTCAGGAGCGTTCGGAGCTGGACCGCTGGGTGCTTTCGAGCCTCAACACCCTTGTCGCCGGCGTTACCCGGCGCATGGAACAGTATGATCTTACCGGAGCCGTACGACTGATCAATGATTTTACCGTTGACGATCTGTCGAACTGGTATATCAGGCGTTCCCGCAAGCGGTTCTGGAAGAGCGAAATGGGTACCGACAAGCTGGCCGCCTATCAGACGCTCTATACCGCTCTGATGACGGTTGCCGAGCTGCTGGCCCCGTTCACTCCCTTTATCGCCGAGAAAATATATCAGAACCTTAACGGAATAAGCGGGAAGGCTTCCTGGGAGTCGGTGCATCTGGCAAGTTTTCCTGTCGCAGTCGGACCGCTGACCGATCTTCCGCTTGAGCGCCGCATGAAAAAAGCACAGACCGTGACCTCGCTGGTGCGAACCATGCGCGAAAAAGCTTCGATCAAGGTCCGTCAGCCGCTCAAACGCATTCTGCTTGCCGTTACCGATGAAGCCATGCGCCGGGAGTACGAGCTGGTGGCCGATATTATAGTCGATGAAGTCAATGTTCAGAAGATCGAGTATATCGAGGATGAGGGAACGGTGATCAGCAAGAAGGTGAAGCCCAATTTCAAGACGCTCGGCCCCCGTTACGGCAAGGATATGAAAGTTCTTGCCGATGCGATCAGGCTGATGACTCATCGACAGATCGCCCGTATCGAAAAAGAGGGCAAACTTTCTCTTGAGTTCGATGGGCGGGTATTCGAAATCGAGCGGCCGGATGTCGAGATCATGCATGAGGATATCGAGGGGTGGCTGGTCGCTTCGGACGAAGCCCGGGGTATTATGGTAGCGCTCGATACTGAAATGAACGAAGAGCTTGAAATGCTGGGTCTTGCGCGTGAACTTGTCAGCAGGATTCAATCTCTTCGGAAGGAAACCGGCCTTGATATTACCGACAGGATCGCTCTCAAGGTTGCCGGTACCGGAAAACTTCTCGATGCAGTCAAAAGAAATGATGCTTATATTAAGGATGAAACGCTCGCATCCTCACTTGAAGCGGTTTCTTATGACGCTTCGGCGGAAAATGGCTCAGAGGAGATGGTAAATGGTGAAATATGCTGTTTATCACTTGAAAAATTCTGTAGTTAGAGATATACTACCATATCTTTTTTTACGGTTTATCGTTCGAACAAGTAAATCGGAAGTGTTATGGCTAAAAAAAACAGCAGCATGGCGGCGAAGGAAAACGACGCAGTTGATGAGCCGATTCTGACCAAAACCTATTTGAGCGACGAGGAGCTTGAGCATTTCAGGCAGCTTCTGCTCAAAAGAAGGGAAGAGGTTCTTCGTGATCTGGAAATTCTGCGTTCTTCACTTTCTGATGAAAATGTCGAGGATTCCATAAACTCGAACTATTCCATGCACATGGCGGATCACGGCACCGAAACGATGGATCGGGAACAGCGATTCATGTTTATCGCCCGTGACGAAAAGTATATCGGTTATATCGATCAGGCTCTCGACAGAATTCGTAACAAGACATACGGAATCTGTATCAAATCCGGAAAGCCGATTCCGAAGAAACGACTTGAAGCTGTCCCTCATACCGCAGTGAGAATCGAGTTCAAACAGGGAAAGAAGTAACGGGATCCGTTTGTTTTGAAAAAACGGGAAAGGCATGTATCTGAATCGGGAGCATTCGTGATGAACGGAGGTGCTCCCGATTTATTTCAGTCGTTTTCCTCTTTGTCGGTCGTGGCCTCGTTGACCTGAATGGGGTAATCTCCGCTGAAGCAGGCTGTGCAGTAGCTGCAGGTTTCGTTTTCGAAAGATGGCACACTGTTCAGAAGGCCTTGCATGGAGAGGTATTTGAGCGAATCGACGCCGATGTACTCGCGGATTTTTTCGATCTCCTCCTCTTCGTTGCCGGTTGTTTCGAACATATGGGTGAGGAGCTGGCGTTTGGTGGGGAAATCCATGCCGTAGAAACAGGGGTTGGTGATGGGTGGCGAGCTGATGTGAAGGTGAATGGCTTCCGGGTCGGCTTCCCGGATCAGCTTGATCAGCATTTTCGCCGTGGTGCCGCGCACGATGGAGTCGTCGATCAGAATAATCGGCCGCTCGGTCAGCACTCCTCTGACGATATTGTATTTAGAGCGTACCTTGATGTCTCTGCTGTGAATTCCCGGTTGAATGAACGTTCTGCCTACATAGTGGTTTCTGATGAGCCCATGCTCGAACCGTGCCGGTTTGTTCAGTTTATTGCTCTCCCTCACAAAACCGAGCGCAGCGGTATTGGACGAGTCGGGAACGCTCACCACCGTTATCTCCTTCTTTTCCGGCTGTTGCTCTATGGTCGATTCGCGTGCAAGGTTTTTGCCAAGATTCCTGCGGACTTTATCGACGGAATGCTTGAAGATAAAACTGTCGGGACGGGCGAAATATACATATTCAAAAATGCATCTAGCCTTGCGTTTCGATGGCGGCAGGTATATCGATGTCGGGTTTTCGTTGGTTACGGCGAGGTGATCGATCAGAAGAATTTCTCCCGGTTCGATATCGCGGATATATTCTGCCTGGATGATGTCGAATGCGCAGGTCTCGCTGGCTACGATGTAGGAGAGTTCTCCGGTAAGCGGATCGATTTTTTTTCCGAGAGCCAGCGGCCTGAATCCGTAAGGATCTCTTGCTGCAATCATCTGGTTATTGGCCAGTATCACCATGGAATAAGCTCCCTGAACCTGACGCAGGGCATCGTATATCTGGTGCAGCGGTTCCTTCTCGCGGCTTCTTGCCGCCAGATGAGGAATGATTTCCGTATCGGACGAAGCCTGGAATATGACGCCGAGTTCAGTGAGCTCGCGGCGCAGCGCCCGAGAGTTGGTCAGGTTGCCGTTATGAGCTATTGCAAGACTTCCGGAACGATAGGTGAGCGAGAAAGGCTGGATATTATTGGTGGATTTCGACGAGCCGGTTGTGGAGTAGCGGTTATGGCCTATCGCAGCATAGCCGCCGAGGGTTTCAAAAATGGTTTCCTCCCTGAAAACCTCAGAAACCAGTCCCATGCCTTTGTGCTGCTTGAACAGGGTTTTCTTTTTTGCCTTATTGTAATCAGCGACAACAATTCCAGCGGCTTCCTGTCCCCTGTGCTGCAGAGAGTATAACCCGTAAAAGGTATCTTCTGCTGGAGTTTTTGAGTTGAAAATGCCGAAAACTCCACACATATGCACCCCGATGTTAAGATTGTGTAAACTTTCCCGTTGCCAAATTCGACAAATGAAAGTAATGATCCAAATGGAAAATAGAAAATAATCGCGGTATCGTTATTCACATCGTCAAGGAGAGTATTCTGCCGATCGATTTAGAGGAAAAGGGGCGAGTGAACAAGGAATTGTCAGTTCATGAGAGTAGTTTGTACTACATAGCCGGAAAATGGGTTCCGGTTTCTATGCTTGATTCAATTTCAATCCGAATGGTTTATGGCGATACGTCTGACAAAAACGCCCGCTCAGCCGGGACTGTTTTTATGGGTTTCCATTACCCTTTTATGGGGAACAGTTTTCTTTTTTACCTCCGCATTTATGCTTGGCGTCGCATCCCGGCAGCTTTCAATGGGATTTTTTGAGCTTCCCGGCAGCGATCTTTTCAGGGTATATGGCTTTCATATTCCCGTGCTGCTGCTGTTTGCCCTTATGGCGATGATGGTGAAAAACGTGCTCGATCCGAAAGGCGAAAAACAGATGCAGCGTCAGAAGTCAGTTGTTGACGGACGTCGCGAACGTTATTTCGTCTCTTTTGCCGGAAGTATGGCTACAAGTTTTTTCTTTACCGCATTGACAGCGACTACTTTTATCTGGAGTTCGGGTTTTACCGGTTTGCGCGTCGATCTGCCCCCTGCGGTTATCGTGACGGCTGCTGTTTTCAATATTGCCGCCGGACTTGCCGCTTCGATGTTTGTGGGTATTATTTTTATGATCACCAAGGTCGGCAGGAAGTGAGAGATGCCGGTTGTTTTGGCATTTGCGCTCCTGTCCGGAGCTTGTAAGGATAAAGCGCCTTGCTCCGGCAGCCTTGTATTTGAAATATTACATCCATAAACGAAAAAAGCGCAACCTTGTGATTGCGCTTTTTCTGTGGAGCTAAGGAGACTCGAACTCCTGACCCTTTGCATGCCATGCAAATGCTCTACCAACTGAGCTATAGCCCCGCTCTGATGATCTAATTAAAAGAAAAAAAAATTGTTTTTGCAACTTGTTTTCTACATTCTTTTACATGATTATTCCGATTAATGCCCAATAACGTTTTATCATGTCGTTTTCTTTTATTGTCAGAGAAGGGTTCACGGGGATCGGCAGAGCCCGTATGCCGGCAGCTATTACCGTAACGATAAGCTTTTTCGCTCTTGTTCTGCTGGGTCTTTTCAGTACGGTCTCCCTTAGCTTTTTCGACCTTATCCAGGAGCTTCGCAGCAGGGTTGAGCTTGAGGTTTTTCTTGCCGATTCGCTGACTGAAGAACAGGCGTCCGATGTTACTGCAAAGATAAGGCAGATGCCTGGTGTGCGCGAGGCATCCTATGTCTCCAAAAATGAAGCGGCGTCGATTTTCGCCCGTGATTTCGGTGAAGATGTTGTAAAAATTCTTGGTTCAAACCCGCTGCCCCGATCCATAAGGCTCAAATTTCAGCCCGAATATGCGCGGCCTGACAGCATTGAGAAGGTTATTCCTTTTGTGAAGGCGATGGCCCCCGAACTCGATATACGATACAATCAGCTTTATCTCGATCAGATAGAGCAGAACGGAAAGCTGTTTACGCTGCTGACCGGAGGGCTGGGACTTTTAATCGCTGTGGCGACGGTCGTCCTTATAGGTTATACCATAAGGCTCGCTCTCTATGCGAGGCAGGAAAAGATCAGAACCATGAGGCTTGTCGGTGCTACAGGATGGTTTATCGGGGCGCCTTATGTCATCGAAGGGGCTTTGCAGGGGCTTCTCTCCGGTCTGCTGGCTGCCGGTGCGGTTTATCTGGTTTTTGAACAGCTTCTTGCCTATTACGAGCCCACCATTTACAAGATTCTGCATCCATCGGCAATGGTTATCTATCCCGCTCTTGCGTTGCTCGGTCTCGTGCTTGGCGTGTTCGGCAGCCTGCTTTCGGTCAACAAGTATCTCAGGGCGGCGTCGAAACGCCTTTGACCTGCTGTTCTGCGAGCATGTAGAGCATGCCGATCTCTTCCTGCCAGCCATCGGAATCGGGAGTTTCAAGAATGAGCGGCAGTTCGTCGAGAAGAGGGTTCTGCATGATTGCGGTGAATGCTTCGATGCCGATGGCCCCTTTGCCTATGCATTCGTGCCGGTCAAGACGGCTTCCCAGAGGCTGTTTGGCATCGTTCAGATGCATGGCCTTCAGGTAACGGATTCCCACGATCCGGTCGAACTCGCACAACGTGCGATCAAGTTCCTCCTTTGTTCTGATGTCGTAGCCTCCGGCAAAAAGATGGCAGGTGTCGAGGCAGACCCCGACGCGTGATTTATCTTCTACGTGATCGATTATAAAAGCGAGATCATCAAAGCTTCTTCCGAGATTCGTTCCCTGTCCGGCGGTGTTTTCAATAACAGCTGTCACGCCGCAGCTTCGGTCAAGGGCCATATTTACGGATTCGGCTATAAGCTGCAGACACGCATCCGGCTCTATCAGATTGAGATGGCTTCCGGGGTGGAAGTTCAGCATCGAGAGTCCCAGTCGTTCGACCCGCTGCATTTCATCGAAAAAGGCGTTACGGGAACGATCGAGTTTGTCCGGTTCAGGACTTCCGAGGTTGATGAGGTAGCTGTCGTGAGGCAGAATATGTTCCGCTCTGAACCCCCCGTCGCTGCAGTTCCTCTGGAACCTCTCGATGGAAAGGTCGCCGAGTTCCGACGATTTCCATTGCCGCTGGTTCTTCGTGAAGAGAGCAAATGCCTTTGCCCCTATTTTCGATGCCTGCAAAGGAGCATTTTCAACGCCGCCCGCAATACTGACATGTGCTCCGACTCGTTTCATGGAAAAAAGTGTTATGAGTTACGTGTTAAGTGTTAAGAATGTGTAGCAGGTAAATCGTGAAAAAAACGTCTTTTTCCTGCTACAGGCTACAGGCTACAGGCTACAGGCTACAGGCTACAGGCTACAGGCTACAGGCTACAGGCTACAGGCTACAGGCTACAGGCTACAGCCCACCGCCCACTGCATACTGCATACTGTCCACAATCTTCCTGCCGGCTACTGGCTCCGTACTTCTTCCTCCTGCTTTTCGGAAAGATTGTACGTTTCCCTTATGGTGAACTGATTTGCTCCCGGTGCCGATGTCGAGAGCATTTCGCCGAGCAGACCGGTCGAGAATAGCTGTGCTCCAAGGATGATGAGCAGGATGCCGAGAAAGAGGATCGGGCGGTTGCTGACCGGCTTATGGTTCAGCAGCTTGTCGAGCGTGACGTAGAGACTGATGGTGAACCCGGATAGAAAGCTCACAAGGCCTGCCATGCCGAAGAAGTGCATGGGACGGCGGAAGTAGCGGGTGATGAAGAGGACGGCAAGAAAATCGAAAAGGCCGGCAAAGAACCTTCCTGAACCGAATTTCGTAGAACCGAATTTTCTCGGGCGGTGGTTCACCGGCAGTTCGGTGATTCTGAATCCGTTCCATCCGGCCAGTACTGGAATGTAGCGGTGCATCTCGCCATGCAGTTCAAGTCGTTCGGTAACCTCCCGTCGGTATACTTTCAGGCCGCAGTTGAAGTCGTGGATGGGAATGCCGGTAAAGAGGCGGGTAACGATGTTGAAGAGCTTCGATGGTACGGTTTTTCCCGGCGGGTCCTTCCGCTCTTTTTTCCATCCGCTTACCAGATCGTACCCTTCGAACAGTTTTGCCACGAGGGGACGAATCGATGCGGGATCGTCCTGGAGGTCTGCGTCGAGCGTACAGACCACGCTGCCTTGCGCGGCACGAAAGCCTGCCGTGAGCGCTGCGGTCTTTCCGAAGTTCCGCTGAAAAGAGATGAGACTGAGCTCCGGCCTCTCGGCAATCATGTATCGGGCAAGCTCCGCAGAGCCGTCGGTCGAGCCGTCGTCGACGAGGATGATTTCGAAACTGAATGACCCGTCGAACAGCCTGTGCAGGTCCGGATCGCGCATGGCAATGTACAGCTGCTCGATCAGCTCGGGCAGCGATCCTTTTTCGTTGAAAAACGGTATAACAAACGAGAGCGACTTCAAATTCAAGGTATATGCAATGATGGATAGCGATACTTTTTTATGCGGTAACAGAACAAAGTATGAAATCCGCAGGGATTTACATTCTCTTCTTCTTTCCGGGAGGCGGTAGGTAGTGGGCAGTGGGTAGTGGGCAGTGGGCAGTGGGCAGTGGGCAGTGGGCAGTGGGCAGTGGGTAGTGGAGAGTGAGCAGTGGGCGGTGGGTAGTGGGCAGTGGGTAGTGGGCAGTGGGTAGTGGGCGGTGGGCAGTGGGTAGCGGGTAGTGGGTAGTAAGAGGAGCTTCCGGCACACCGCTGACCGCGATCTTTTTTTCAGCTATCAAGCCATCGAGCCATCGAGCCCTCCAGCTGCTGCGTGAGTCTTATACCCCTCTCATTTCCGGTGGCCAGATATACTTGTGCATCTGGAGCTGCATGCGAACCCTGATCCGGTCTTCGAGAATCCACTGCGCCAGGCGTTCGGGTTCCAGTTTGCCGAAAACCACCCCCAACATGACCGTGCAGGCTTCGGCAAGACCGGTATCTGTAAGCAGCGTTCTTGCCCAGAGGTAGTCCTCGCGATCGGCGACCACGATTTTGAATTCGAACGAGCTGATTTCTGCCTTTCCGCTTCGCATTGCCAGCTCGATGTTTTGCGGATTGTTCTTGTTGCAAACGCCGGAAGATGGCGCTTTCAGGTCGATAATTTTGTGCACGCGCGGATCCACCTTTGCTACGGAAAGGAATCCTCCGGTTTCGAGCAGCACTTTTTCTTTCCGGTCGCAGAGTCTTTCCATGAGAGGATAGACCTCTTTCTGCAGCAGCGGTTCTCCTCCTGTTATTTCCACCAGCTGCGCTCCGATTTCGTCGATTTTTTCGAAGATTTCGTCGGTCTCCATCTCTGTGCCGGGTTCTTCAGCATAGGTTGTGTCGCAATACCGGCAGCCGTGGCCGCATCCGGCAAGCCGGACGAAGGCGCAGGGCCATCCGGCAAATGACGACTCTCCCTGGATGGAGTGGAAGATTTCAGAGATGGAGATCGTCATCGAATTTCTGCGGTTTTCATTTCGTCGAGCAGCTTTTCGAGCGCGGCGGGGTAAAGGCGATGCTCGCAGGAAAGTACCCGTTCGGCAAGCGTTTCGGGTGTGTCGCCGGAAAGCACCGGCACACGCTCCTGCAGCACGATGCGTCCCTTGTCGTACTCTTCGTTTACCATGTGCACCGTCGCGCCGCTTTCGGTTTCTTCTGCGGCAAGGACGGCGGTATGCACATGAATACCGTACATCCCCTCGCCTCCGAACTTTGGCAGCAGGGCCGGGTGGATGTTGAGCATCCGGTCGGGATATGCCGCCACGACCGCATCAGGCACCTTGCGCATGTAACCGGCCAGCATGATGGCCTCGATGTCGTGCTCATGCAGCGCGTCGAGCATGGAGGCCACGAACTCGTCATACGAGGCGAACTGTTTTTCGGAGATGTGCACAGCTGCAATGCCGTTCTCTCGAGCGAACTCCATTGCGCCGCACTGCGAGCGGTTGGAGATGCAGAGCACGATTTCCGCATCGAGCGGTCTTTCGGCTATTGCCGTATGCAGGTATTTGAAGTTGCTGCCGGTTCCCGAGCAGAACACGGCAAGACGGATTTTATGGTTGGGCATATAGCTGATGTTTCGGCGTAAACGATAGTTTTCTTGCCTTAATATGCATTCGGGGAGCGCTTTTTTCAAACGGTAAGGTCAGAGGCAGCTCAGTTGGCCCGCTTTGGCTTTTCGCTGCTTCGGTAATTTCTTTCCGGCGAGGTTCGGTCTTTCAGGGTTTTTCAGGGGAAACGGTGGTTGAGAGTTACGATGCTGCAGCGGCCGGAGTTTCAGTATGTTGTGTTACTTCGTAACGAATTGTTGCTCCGTCGAAGACCGTTTGGGGGGGACAGCCGGCTTGTCGGAGTGCTTTGCCTCGGAAGAGGCTGTTTTGCTTTCAAGAATAGTTGCAGTAATAAGGAGCGTCCTCTTTTTTCTTTTGCCGTCCAGCTATTCCGCTACGTTACAATCCCGGACGCTTCGAGGTATCCCCGCACCTCTATGTCGCTGCGTTGCTGCCGTTCCGTTCCACCGTAGACAAGGTTCATCTTTTTTACCCGTTCTCCGAGGATTTCACGGGTTTTATGCAGCAATGAGAATGCCTCTCCGGAAACAGTCCGGCCGGATTTGATTTCCGTAAGAACAAGGCCGTCCTGTTCCTCGAACAGCAGATCGGCTTCCAGACCGCTGCTGTCGCGATAAAAATGGAGTTGCGGATGTTTTCCCTGATTGAGGTACTGCTTCATGATTTCAAGCACCACGAGGTTTTCGAAGAGCTGTCCTTTCAGCGGGTGAACATCGAGATGCGACTCTTCGCGGATTCCCAGCAGCCATGAGGCAAGTCCGACGTCGCAGAAATAGAGTTTCGGCGACCTGGTTAACCGTTTGCCGATATTGGCGAACCATGGGGGGAGCAGGAAAACGATGAACGAGGCTTCCAGCAAAGAGATCCACGTTCTTGCAGTCTGGCTTGAAACGCCTGCGTCTCCGGCAAGGCTGTGCAGGTTGAGCAGTTGACCGGTTCTGCCTGCTGCCAGACGAACGAACAGTTCGAATTCCCGGATGTGCCGGAGGTGAATGAGTTCCCGCAGGTTCCGCTCGACGTAGGTTGCAAAATAGTCGCCGAGAGCTACCGCCGGATCGAGATCATCGGCATGAATACGGGGATAGCCTCCGGCATGGAGCAGGCGGTTGATGCCGGAAGGTGCTCCGTATGCATGCAGCTCGGCAATCGAAAGCGGCAGGAGATTGAGAAGGGCCGCCCTTCCGGCAAGCGACTGGCTGATACGATGGTTCAGTTCGAACTGATGGCTGCCGGTAAGTATGAATTCACCTGCCATGTTGTGTTCATCGACACGCACCTGAATCCACGAAAGCAGCTCCGGAACCCTCTGGATTTCATCGAGCACCGCTCCCTCTGGAAACTGCGACAGATACCCGGCAGGATCGGACAGGGCGAACTCTCTTGTGTCGGGGCGTTCCAGGTTACTGTACGGTTTTTCAGGAAAACACTCTCTGCACAGGGTTGTCTTGCCCGACTGTCTCGGACCGGTTACGGTAACGACAGGATACTGGGCAGCGCGTGACTTCAGGGCAGATGCAAGATTTCGTGGAATCATGGTTATGCAATTTTCAAGTTCTACTTGAAAATTGCATAACTCCGGCTAAATACCAAATTTTTGGTATGGGCTAAGGCCAGCAGTCTGTCGGACTGTGCTCAAGCTGTTGCTCTTTTTACGTTATGCCGAAAATTTCCGTACCTTTTCCGTAATGCTGTTCTTGCTGCACAACGGCGCATCGATAGCATTACGGATATGAAACGCTGCGATGCGACAGCAGCGTGAGACTGATGTGCCCCGATGATCAAGGATTTCCGCCAGATGCATCAGGCTGATTATGCTTTATTTTCGTGGTGTCAACAACAACACAATACCCATGTGGCAGGTTATCTTCATGCTTCTGGTTTCGCTGATACTTTCTTCGTGCAGCAATAAACCGGAGGATCCGCAGGCGCTCTACGAGAAATACCGCAACAGCGTGGTGCTCATCAAGAACCAGTACTACTACTCCCTCACCTTCGACAACGGTATGCGGCTTTTCTTCACGCTGAACGAAAAGGGAGCGGCGCCCGAGATTTACGAGACCGAGGCTGAAGCTGTCGAGCATGCGAGCATGGCGTTCGGTACCGGGTTCTTTGTGGGCCGGGACGGAAAGATTGCAACGAATCGCCATGTGGTGAACCCGCTGAACCAGGGGATGGACGCCGCCGGATACATAGCACAGAAAATCGCCGGGTTCAAACAGATTCTGGACGGTAAGATCGAGGAAAAGATCGCCGAACAGAACAAATTGCGAACTTACTTCGATGCCAACTACTCCAGTCTCGATGAGAACTCGATCAGCGAGCTGAAGCAGGCCTATGCGAATCTTGAATCGCAGATCACCGGGATGAAAGGTTTGCTCAACAGCATCAACTACAACCCCGACAATACGACGATACAGGTACATGTGCTGGATATCGGCGTCGCATACGACAACACCTACGTAACTTCTCTCCAGGATTTCAAAAGCTGCGTGGTGGTGAAGCAGTCCGGGGACGAGGCTGTTGATCTCGCCATCATTCAGCTCAAGGACAAGCGTACGCCGGAGCATATCACGGAGTTCATTTCGCTGGAAGGGGAGGAGGGAAAACCGGAAACGCCGCCTGCAATCAACGACGATGTTTTCATGATCGGCTACAATTACGGCCTCGAGCTTGCGGTAACGAAGGAGGGCATCAAGTCGCAGTTTACGGCGGGCAAGATCACGCAGGAGCCCGACGACAATCGCATGCTCTACTCCATACCCACCCTGCCGGGTTCGAGCGGCAGTCCCATCATCGACAAGTGGGGGAGGCTTGTGGCGGTAAACTTCGCCAAGATTTCCGACACGCAGAGCTTCAGCTTCGGTATTCCGAAAGCCCGGCTCGTCAGCCTTATGGCGGGTACGACCGGGGATCAGCCGTATCTCGAAGCCGAAAAGGTCGCGAGCGGCAGCGCACCGGCAACCGTTTCGGCTCAACCCCCGGCACAGACATCACCGGCATTGCAGGCAAGCAGGGACGAGGTGTACCGGAACGCCATCCGCGGATTCGTGGCCGCCGAGGACAGCCGGAATTTCGACAGGCTCTACAGCTTCTTTTCGGATAATCTCATGCGCTACTGGGACCTCTCGAATCCCACCTACGACGATCTTCTGAACCGTTACCAGTATGTGTGGGGCAAGACAAGTCAGTCGCGCAATATCATCACGGATATCCGCAAAATCACCGACCGCACCTTCGACCTCTATACCGAATATGAATATTATGACCTGCGCAGGGAGAGGACCATATCGAAAAGCAGCCGGGTCCGCTACCATTTCGACGGGTCGGGGAAGATTGATGAGGTGTATGGGGTTGAGTAGGTGTAGGATGGGTTTTATAACGATAAATGACGAGTTATGTTGTAAGCGTTGTCGTTATACCGATCCGTATAAGACGCGGATATAAAAACAAGCAATTCTGATAAGTGTTTAATATTGAGAAAATTAAGAGTGGAATTGCAAGAAAAAAATAGACTATTTAAGAAGCTAAAGCCTTTGATTGATAATAATTGCGTAAATACTCTGCTGGTGCAAGATACCCTAAGGTAGAATGTGCCCTTTTCCGGTTATAAAAGATCTGGATGTACTCAAAAAGACTCTGCCGAAGTTCCTCTTGGTTACGGAATTTTTTTCCGTAGATCCACTCGGTTTTCAATGTCTTGAAAAACGTTTCCGTTACGGCATTATCATAGCAGTTTCCTTTCCCGCTCATACTTTGGATAAAATGGTAATCTGCCA
>Ga0209467_1000435_pt1 | contig 60157 bp, 41 predicted proteins | sample Higcelwee11metaG_FD_187175 | JGI IMG/M metagenome (GOLD analysis project Ga0209467, IMG submission 187175) | Freshwater pond sediment microbial communities from the University of Edinburgh, under environmental carbon perturbations - High... | ecosystem: Environmental > Aquatic > Freshwater >... | reverse complement strand
CAACTGGGCGAAGTGCCTTAAAGGGGAAAATATGCATCATAGAAGGATTTTCCTTTTGTTTTGCTTCACGAATAATTTTTTCATCTTCACTGACCAGATTTTTAATATAGGCATTCTTCAATTCAAGATGTTTCCGCTTGCGGTAACTCACAACCACATAAGCAATCCAAAAAAAGATGGCCGAAAAAACAGCCGCCACAATGGTAATGCCGAGTAAAAAAGCCAACAAATGATCTGCAGCATTGGTCCACAAATTGGACATGACGGTCAAAAAATTCCGAAAAGACAAACCCTCTATTTCCTGAAGAAAGTCAAAAGAAATACGACTCGGTTTGATGATCCAGGAACCGATAATGTACCCCGCAGGATAGAAGAATCCAAACTGAGTCAGTGGATTAGCAACAAAAGAAGCCACAACACCAGGAACTTTCGGCAACTTAAACGCAGCACATAATGCAACCGTTAGGATAATGGCCACACCCAAAGTTGGCCAAATACCAATAAAAACTCCCGCCGCTACAGAACAAGCCACTTTAAATGCATCCATACGTTTCGGAAACATTCGATTAAAATAAACACGACGGATTCTCACAGAACGTTTTTCTTTTGATTTCATACTCCAACATTCCTTCTCAATAATAATTTTGAAACATAGAAAATTTCTTTCTTTCTACATTAAACACTGTGCAACATGCAATTTCAAAAGACGGCTTTCTCAAACTCAAGGACGAGTGGGAACAACTGAAGTATGTGGAACGTCCAGCCATGCAAAAACAGGTAGGCGATGCCGCCGCTGAAGGGGACCGTTCGGAAAATGCGGCCTACACTTATGGCAAAATGCGTTTGCGACAAATAGATCAGAGACTTCGTGCTCTTGATAAACTTCTAGATGGAGCCAAAGTCGTCGATATGAAGGCACCCATTGACGGTTCCATTCGTTTTGGAGCCATAATCACCCTTGAAGATATCGTTTTTCACAAAAAAAAGACCTATCACCTCGTAGGAACCGAAGAAATAGACCCCATCGCAGGCAGAATAAGCATGGATTCTCCCATGGGAAAAGCACTCTTAGGAAAAAAAATGAGCGATGAAATAGAAGTCCAGGTTCCCCGCGGAATCGTTCGTTACACCATTTTAGAAATCAAATACCAATGATCCCATTTGTTGACACCCATTGCCACATAGACACTTACGAAGAACACGCCAAGGAATCTTTCGCATCCCTTTGGGAACGACTCGATACAAAACCAGAAGCGATGGTTCATGTAGCCTGCGACCCTGAGGACTTTGAATACGCCAAAAATATCTGCGAAAAATATTCTTTTCTTTACGCGGCTTACGGGGTGCACCCTTCTTGCGCGAATACTTTTAGTGACGCAATAGAAAAACAATTGCGTCAATATTTAAGCCTTCCTAAAACCGTTGCGTGCGGAGAAATCGGACTGGACTACCACTATGAAGGACCCTCTCACGAAGTGCAAAAAAGCATTTTTGACCGTCAATTGCGCCTCGGACTAGAGATGGAAAAACCTCTCGTTTTACATTTGCGGGAAGCGGATGAAGATAGTCTCTCCATTCTGCGCAAGGCTCCCCTTTCAGGAGCAAAACTCCATGTGCATTGTTATACCGGAAACCCTGAATTTGCAATGGAATTACTGCAACTCCCTGCCGAAGTATTCATCGGATTTACAGGGATCATTACTTTTAAAAACGCACAAAACGTCCGCGATGCAGCCAAAATAGTTCCAATCAATCGATTATTATTAGAAACAGACGCGCCTTACCTCGCCCCAGTCCCCTACCGAGGGAAACCAGCACACAGCGGCATGATCCCGATCATCGCCGAGCACCTCGCCGCAATCAAAGAAATTTCTCTAGAAAGTCTCATGAGTACTTGCCGAGAAAACACCCGTTTATGTTACGGGATCTAGAACGCTTAATTTTGCTGCGGCAACGTGGGTGTGATTTTTCAGATACTCCAGTGCTTTGTCACCCGCCAGTGGCTTACTAAAATAATATCCCTGAATCAAATGACATCCTTCTTTGCGCAAAAATTCGACTTGATCAAGAGTTTCTACACCCTCTGCGATCAATTCCAGATTTAAAGATTTTGCCATAGCGATCACCATTTTAATGATAGCCACATCTTCGGCATTTTCAGGAATATCTTTAATAAACGAACGATCTATTTTGAGAGTATGAATCGGATAACGTTTGAGGTAGACCAAGGAACTATAGCCGGTACCAAAGTCATCAATCGAAATTTGAAGTCCCATATCGGCGAGAGCGTTCATGACATCAATCGTTTTCTCCACCTCAGCCATCGCCGTATATTCAGTGATTTCGAGCTTCAGATTTCTTGGATGCAAATGAGTCTCTAAAAGAATTTTTTGCACCTCACCTACCATGTTATCCAAAGAAAATTGCCGTGCCGAAAAGTTCACAGCAACCGTCACATTTTTATACCCTAGATCCACCCATTCCTTCACCTGATAGCAAGCCATGCGCAAAATTTGTTCCCCCATAGGAACAATCAAACCTGTTTCTTCTGCCATCGGAATAAAATCAGCGGGGGCAACAATACCTCGTTCCGTATTGTTCCAACGAACAAGGGCTTCAAAACCAGGAACTTCATTATTCTTGTTAATATCCGTAATGGGTTGGTACACCAATATAAATTCCTGACTCTGAATGGCTTTCCGAATTTCCATTTCCAACTTGTAAAGTTCCATCGCTTTTTCACGCATACCACTGGCAAAGAACTGAATGCCTCCATTGCCCACACGTTTCGCTTGTCTCAGCATCGCATCAGCACTCGCGAGGAGACTCTCCACATCTTTAAAATCTTTGTTAAAAATCACTGCCATAGCGGCAGTCACTAAAATCTCATTGCCATCAATCAAAAACGGGCGACGAATTTCACTTTGCAAACGACGCACAATCGCCTGTACTTCTCCCTCTGAACCATGTCCCTGAATATCACGGAGAATAATACCAAACTCATCACCACCCACACGAGCCACAATATCATTCTGACGACAGCTTTGCAGCACTCGATCAGCAATAGTACGAAGCAACTTATCGCCCACTAAATGAGAGAATGAATCATTAATGGCCGTAAAATGGTCCAGATCAATGAGAATAACCCCAAAAAGATAATCCGGTCTTGCTCCCGTACGCACCAAGTCTTCATCAATTCGATCTAAGAAAAATTGCCGATTTTTAGCACCCGTTAACGCATCATGAAAAGAGGAATAAAAAAGATTGCGCTCTACTTGTTTCTTCGCAGTCACATCAGCCAATGTACCCACCATCCGGATGGCACGTCCCTCTTCGTTATACTGAGGTTTTCCACATAACAATATAATGCGCGTGTTTCCTTCGCGATCATAGATTCGAATTTCTTGAAAGAATTGTCGATTTTTTTCTAGAGACTCGGACAACAGTTTTAAAAAATCTTTGCGATCACTCTCAAACATACTAGACTTGAGCACCTCAAAAGAATCACCTAATTCCTTGCCAATTCCACAAATCGCCGTCGATTGTTCAGACCAATGCACTTTGCCAGAAGCAAGATCAAAACGCCACAATCCATCAGTGGATACATCAAACATGAACTGCAATAATTCTTCTTTTTCCAAAAAATCTTTATGATAATCTCGAGAAACAACAACCGTTGCATCAGCAGGGGGAATTTCAATATCATTGCGTATTTTTTTTGATCGCTTTACTGGCGGAAACTTCGCAAAAAAAGAAATTCCAATCAAAAGAGCCACACCTAAGAAATAAGATGTCATAGAAAGGATACTGTAGTCGTCAGGTACCAATTCTGGCATGAAGATCAAAAAAAGACCGGCAACTACCAACAAAAGCGCACGAAACATCAAGCGTTCATTAAATAAGAACATAAAGCGTTATTCCAAATTTCGAACACAACCAACCTTACACTCAAATCATGTAAGGAACCGTTTTGGAATATAAATTCGATTTTTGAAAAAATCTCAAAAGCACACAAATTGTACGTTCATTTTCTTCAAAAATGAGAATAGTCTAAATTAGAATAAGCCTCTGAAAAGTGACTCAGAGGCTTATTCCTTTTAGAACCAAAAAGTTATTTTCACAGCGGAAAATAACCGTTAGAGAACAGATTAATAAGCAACACCCTGCCACTTCATGGCATCAGCGACTTTTTTGAAACCTGCGATATTTGCGCCCATGACCAGGTTCCCTTCATGCCCATACTCCTTGGAGGCATTGTAAGCATTGTGGAAGATGTTGATCATGATCGTTTCCAGTCTTTTATCCACTTCCTCAAAGGACCAGCTCAAACGTTCGCTGTTTTGGCTCATTTCGAGACCGGAAGTGGCAACACCCCCTGCGTTAGCAGCCTTGGCAGGCCCAAAGAGAACACCCGCATTCTGCAGAGCTTCGATCGCCTCCGGAGTAGAAGGCATATTGGCACCTTCAGCGACAGCAAAAACACCATTCTTGATCAACGCCTGAGCGCCAGTAAGATCCAATTCGTTTTGAGTAGCGCAAGGAAGAGCCACATCACACTTCACTGTCCAGACATTTTTGCACCCTTCATGATATTCAGAACCGGGAACGCGCTTGGCATATTCAGAAATACGGCCGCGTTCCACTTCCTTGATCTGTTTCACCACAGCAAGATTAATCCCCTTAGGATCGTAAATGTAGCCGTTAGAATCAGAAGCGGTCACAACTTTGGCACCAAAAATTTGAGCCTTTTCGGTCGCATAAATAGCCACGTTGCCCGAACCAGAAATCACAACAGTCTTACCCTTAAGAGTATCGTTCTTCATGTTCTTAAGCATTTCGCGTGTGAAATAGAGGAGTCCATAGCCCGTTGCTTCTGTACGAGCAAGGGAACCACCGTAAGAAAGCCCCTTCCCTGTGAGAACGCCCGTAAATTCGTTGCGAAGACGCTTATATTGGCCAAACATGTAACCAATTTCACGAGCACCCGTGCCAATATCCCCCGCCGGAACATCGGTATCTGCACCAATATGCTTGGAAAGTTCTGTCATGAAAGCTTGGCAGAAACGCATCACTTCATTGTCAGACTTGCCCTTAGGATCAAAGTCAGAGCCTCCCTTGCCGCCACCCATAGGAAGGCTGGTCAAGCTATTCTTGAAAATTTGTTCAAAACCGAGAAACTTCAAAATTGAAGCGTTCACCGAAGGGTGAAGACGGATGCCGCCTTTGTAGGGACCAATGGCAGAATTGAATTGAATGCGATAGCCGCGATTCACTTGCACGTTACCGGCATCATCTACCCAGGAAACACGGAAAATAATCTGGCGTTCCGGTTCAACGATACGATCAATGATGCCCGTCTTAGCGATAGAAGGATCCTTTTCTACGACGGGTTCGAGGGATTCGAGAAATTCGCGCACGGCCTGGTGGAATTCATCTTCGCCCTTGTTCTTCAGAACGACTTTGTCGTAAACTTTCTGAAGGTATTCATTCTTAAGTGCCATTGTTCAATCTCCAATTGGTTGTAATGGTTAATGACGCGGCAAAATATAACATTTTTGGAAATCATCAAACAATTTTGGCATTTTTTAAGAGAAACAAATTTGTGTGTTTTTACAAAATAAAGCGATTAAGTCTATTTTTAAAAAGAAAACAATAAAATAAAGAGACATAAAAACAACACTTTTGCAATTCACAAAAAATATTTCTTGTGACATTTTCGTTTCTTTAAAAAAATATCAGAAAGAAAATGCTTATGAATAGCAAAATGCATTCTTCTAAAACTTTTTATTCGAAAATAGAATTGAGATATTCTTTAGCGGACACCGCGATAGGCATCAAATACGCACGTTGCTTTGCCTCTGCAATTTTATCTAATAATTGTCGTGCAAGTTCCGCATTTGCGTTCTTTTCGTAACTAAAATCGGGAGGAAAAACAACCTTATTGACCCTTTCCCAATACTGACGCGACTTCTGAGAATAAACCGGGGCAATGCCATACCACACTTCGGTCTTTGGAAGTTGCTCCAACCAGAGTTCCAACATTCCCACGGAAAAAAATGGTTGGGTATAAAATCCGTCACTTCCCGCATCTATTTTGCGGAAGGCATAATCCAATTCTTCACGGAACGAGCTTCGGAAAGGATCCAAGCCCGTATAAACCTTTAATCCAGGAAACTGAGTTTTGACAGAACGAACCGCGTGAAGAGTCGTGAGTCCGGAAGGGCAAAAATCGGGATTGTCTTTGGGTGAATCTCCACCAATCAAAAGAACCTCTTTGAGACCCAGTTCAATGAGAGCTTCCAACTTATTCAAAAGATCTGCAGAGGTACGATCAATCATGCGAAAATGCGGAGTGGTCCGAACTTTATTACGAAGCAGTTCTATGGTAGGCTCATAGGACTTTATGGGAAGCGAACGAATCTCGGGAACATTAATAGAAGAGAGGAACGAGTTCGCTGCAATGTTTGAACATGCTTCGTCAACAATTCCCTGGAGGGAATGAGGTACTAGTTCCAAAGCAATTGAAGAAGGAAGTTTAAAATTCATAGGAGTAAATTTAATTTTTCCGCGGGAAAAGACAATGCTTAAATGCGCATTTTTGCATTTATTTAGCTTGAATTTCCGGGTATTGTGGAAGGGTGGCAATGGGAGAATAGTGTCTTCCATCGGCATTTTGAGCGAGAAAACGCCACCCAGCCCCCAATCCCAACATAATGTATTGAGGTCTGAGCACTCGGAGGTATTTATTCACTTGGACTTCTAAATCAGCCAAAGAACATTCATTGTGGCGCTTGCATTCGACCAGTAACCAAGGATTTTTCACAGAGGCTCCGGCTCGAAAATGATGAACGAGAATATCCACGCGATCTTGATTCCCTTTTTGAATACAACCCAACCCAAATTCCACTTCAATCAAATGACTGGGGACGTGAACAGTATTCAAAAGCCACACCACCACTTCTTGGCGCACCTGTTCTTCGGGAGTGGCACAAATAGCCTTTTTCCGCACAGGATCAAAATATTCCATACTTCCCAATATAGAAGAATATGTTAAATTTGCGGTGACCCTCTCTAGGAGAATGAGATGAGAAAGCGTTTGTTGAGCGAAGGTGCTAAAGAACTTTCGTACGAAATTAGAGAAATTGTTAAAAAAGCCGATCAACTTCATGACCTTGGGCTCCCCATTCATTGGGAAAATATTGGCGATCCCATTGAAAAAGGATGTCAAGTTCCCGCGTGGATCAAAGATATTCTTACCTGTCTTGTGAACGAGAATAGAAGTTATGGCTATTGCCCCTCCAAAGGGGTGCTCAAAACCCGCGAGTTTCTTGCCGCACAAACCAATAGAGTCGGTGGTGCCCAGATTACCGCCAACGACATTCTGTTCTTTAATGGCCTTGGCGATGCGATCGCTACCATTTATGGGCTTCTCGCAATGACAAGCCGTATTATCGGGCCCTCCCCTGCTTATAGCACACACAGTTCCGCAGAAGCTTCACACGCACATACCACTCCTATCACCTACCGTTTGGATCCCAAGAATCATTGGTATCCTGATTTGGAAGAACTGGAAAATAACATCAAGTATAACCCGAACATCGTGGCGATCTTGATTATCAACCCCGATAATCCGACAGGCATGGTGTACCCTCTGGAGTATTTGAAAAAAATTGTGGATATCGCTCGCCGATATCACTTGTTTATTTTGTGCGATGAAATTTATAACAAAATTGTGTACAACGGAGCGCGCGCATACGCATTAGCTGAATATATCGAAGACGTTCCTGGTATTGCCCTCAAAGGAATTTCCAAAGAGTACCCATGGCCGGGGGCTCGTTGCGGTTGGGCGGAATACTACAATCGAAGTCTCGACCCAGAATTTGATTTATTCTGCCGCGCTATTGACAATGCGAAAATGATTGAAGTTTGTTCCACTACGATGCCACAACTTACCATTCCAAAAGTTTTGGGAGATAAGCGATTTGCGGCGCATCGTACTCACTTAAATGAACTCATTGGCCGTCGCAGTTCGATCATCAGTGAAATTCTTTCTGAAGTCCCTGAATTGAACTTCAACCCAACCTATGGCGCTTTCTATAACACCATTACATTTAAGGATGGAGTTCTGAACAACAGACAAACTTTAAAAATTGAAAATCCCATCATTCGTGAAAAAGTCGAAAAGTGGTGCGAAGGGGTGAGTTTGGATTATCGATTTGTCTACTATCTCCTAGGTGCGACAGGGATTTGTGTCGTCCCCAGTAGCAGTTTCTGTAGCGAACTTCAGGGGTTCCGTGTTACGCTATTGGAAGAAGATGAGGACGAACTACGCAATGTGTTCAGTACCATGCGCGATGCCATTCGTAGTTATGTAAAAAGCGACAAGAACAAATAGATCTTGAAAAAGCATTCACAAAAAAGGATTCTTCTATTGAAGAGTCCTTTTTACTTTTCAAAGATGAGATTAAACCGACTTTATTGGAATCGGAGGGAAAGGCAATTCGAGCTCAATGCTTATAGGGCAATGATCCGAACCTTGAACCTCAGGAAAAATATTGGCACTGACAATATTATTCTTAAGATCCTTATCCACAAAACCATAATCAATACGCCATCCTACGTTCCTAGAACGGGCTCCCATACGATTGGACCACCAAGTGTAGGCATCGGCCTGAGTCGGGTGTAAATAGCGGAAAGAATCCACAAAACCTGCGGCAATGTACTTGTCAATCCACGCACGCTCAACGGGGAGAAAACCACTGATTTTTTCATTTTCTTTGGGACGCGCAATGTCTATTTCTCGATGACAAGTATTGTAATCCCCAAGGGTAATTACGTGCTTACCTCGGCGCATCCAGGCAAGCGAATTTTCCAAAAAAGCGTCATAAAAACGCAATTTATAATCGACGCGATCTTCCCCTTGTCCACCATTGGGAAAATAAATGGAATTCACCACCCAATCAGGGAAAACCAACTGGAGAACGCGGCCCTCTTCATCAAATTCTTCAATATCAAAACCGTAATGAACATCATCAGGTTCAATTTGACTAAAAATAGCAACGCCGCTGTAACCCTTCTTTTTACGACAAGCATTCCAATAAGAAAAATAGCCTTCTGGGGCCCGAATGGCCTCTGGGATTTGATCTTCCTCGGCTCTTGTTTCTTGCAAACAAAGCAAATCCGGCATTGTTTTTTGAAACCAGTCTTGGAATCCATTCTTTGTCGCAGCACGTATGCCGTTGACATTCCAGCTATAAATATTCATGGGTGAGCGTATTCTCCTCGTAACCGAGAGACAAAGATAGCTTAACCCTCTCTTTTTTAGGAATACTCAGAAAAAAAGACTCGCCATTCAGGGTAGATATTATATTTAATCTTATGGGCACCTCTAAAAATTCATTTTCTATGGAATCAATTGTGACACATCGCAATAGTTCGTCACTCAAAGTGGCAAATAACATCATTATTAGCCACTTTTCATTTCTGCTCTTGCTCGGTCTCACTCGATTCCATGGTCGCAAACCAATTTTTAGAGGTGCCCTTATGAAAAAGAATATTCTCTCGCTAATTGGACTCTCTGGCATAATATTTTTGATGGGGTGTGGCGGGACTTCCAAAGGCGAAAATTTGGAAGTTCCAACCGATTTGCCGCCTATTTGCCGGGACATTGATTTTGTAACCCAACCAGACATGCGAGAAGTTTGTGGCGTTCGCGAGGTACGCTACAAAGCTTATAAGAATATTCCCCAGCAACGCTATTTAATAAAACCTAAAGATGCCTCTTTGGTCAAAACAGACAAACAATTAGAACTCCGTTTTGCGAACACTTTGCCGATTCTTCTCTCGGGTCCCATCGTTGATGAGATGAGTTTTAGCCAAGAGATGCGGTTGCAAAAAATCAAGAACAGCTATGATTATTTTGAAGTCTACCCTAAAGATGCAGATCGTATCCGTATTTTCAAGATTACGATTCCAACAGATGTGGGCAACTTTTATGATTTCTGTTTCCGGGTGCCTGACAAACAAGGTAGAGAAAGAACTCGCACCATCGCTATGGGCAATCGGTTGGAAGCCATGACATGCAAAGATTTTGATAGACTTGTCAGAGAAAATACAGTGCCCAAAAAGAAAAATAAGTAGTCCACTCCAATTATATCGGATTGTCTAAATCCACAAAAGCAGACCGGATATTTAAATCTTCTTCAATTTTTTTTGCAAGAGCGCGTACTCCAAAAATTTCTGTTCGGTGATGACCGCAGGTCACAAGATTGAATTTTGCCTCTTCCACAAAAATGGGGGTATTTTCTTTGATCTCCCCGGTGACATAAGCATCCACTCCTAAACTAATCGCTTCAGGAATCCCAGACGCTCCTCCTCCAGAACAAATGGCGAGAGTCTGAATACTTTCTTTCCCGAAGAAAAAGGACTGTTGTACTCCGTGATCAAAAACTTGATCCAAGCGTTCCATAAATAAAGGCACGGAAATCGGTTGACTAAAGGCCGCGAGACATCCCACAAAGCCCTCCCCTTCTTTCATGAATCCACCATTTACTTGAACTCCCAAAAGTTTTGCAATTTGTGCATTATTGCCAAATTCAACCTGTCCATCCAGAGGCAGGTGAAAACCAAAAAGATTGATGTTATGCTGCATGAGTTTTTGAATTTTTCGGCCATGAATTCCAATAGGAAGCCCATTATCATTATTCCAAAAACCATGAGGGTGGTGAACAATAATACAATCCGCACCCTTTCGAATGGCTTCATCCACTAAGGATTCCCGAAAAGAAACCCCCGTAAGCACATGCGTAACCTGAGAGTTCGCTTCGACACACAGACCATTAGGGCAGTAATCTTTAAACTTTTCAGGGGTAAGAATTCGACCAAGCCAACGGGAAAATTCAGCAAGTTGCATTGTGTTATTCCTTTGAAGCAAATCTAACAGGATAAAGTTAGGTAATCTAGGACTCTTGGTTTTACTAAAATGCGTCAAAATCGGTTGTCAAACTCTATGCGTTTTTCTAGATTTGTGCATAATCACATAAGGACATAAAGCAATGGCCCACTCTCTTTTTACTTCTGAATCCGTATCCAAAGGTCACCCCGATAAGGTGGCGGATCAAATTTCTGACGCGATCCTGGACGAGGCTCTTAAACAAGATCCCAACAGTCGGGTTGCCTGCGAAACCTTAGTGAACACAGGGCTCGTTGTCATTTCCGGTGAAATTACCACTAAAGCGCATCTTGATTTTCAAGCGATTGCTCGCAAAGTAATTAAGCATATCGGCTATACGGATGGAAAAATTAATTTCGATTATGAGAGTTGTGCCGTTCTCGTCGCGGTAGACAAGCAATCCCCAGATATCGCTCAAGGCGTGAATGCGAGCGCTGCAGAAGGAAAAGAAGACAATAAGCAAGGGGCGGGCGACCAAGGAATGATGTTTGGTTATGCCTGTGATGAAACCCCTGAACTCATGCCGATGCCAATTTCTCTTGCTCATAAATTAATGGCCGAAATTCAAAATCTTCGCGAAAAAGGTACAATCCAGTGGCTCCGCCCAGATGCTAAAAGCCAAGTGACTGTTGAATATGATGAAAATGGGAAACCGGTTCGCGTGGACACCGTAGTGGTGAGCACTCAACACGATGAATTTGTCAATGGAAAAGAACTCACGCACGCAAAAATTGAAAAGACCATCATTGATCTGTTGATTAAGAAAGTGATTCCCGCCAAACTTTTGGATAAGAAAACTCGCTACTTGGTGAATCCCACGGGTAAATTTGTGGTCGGTGGTCCCCATGGCGACTGCGGGCTTACCGGACGTAAGATTATCGTCGATACCTACGGTGGTATGGGTCGTCACGGTGGTGGCGCATTCTCTGGAAAGGATCCTTCTAAAGTGGACCGTTCCGGGGCCTATGCCGCTCGCTATGTGGCAAAGAACATCGTGGCTGCGGGCCTTGCCAGCCGTTGCGAAATCCAAGTCGCTTATGCCATCGGTTATTCCCACCCGGTATCCGTGTTGGTGAATACATTTGGCACCGGTAAAATTGACGACCGCGAAATTGAAAAGCTCCTGCCGAAGTTCTTTGACCTAAGCCCTGCAGGACTGACCAAAATGCTCGATCTGAAAAAGCCTGGGTATTTCGAAACTGCGGCTCTCGGCCACTTTGGTCGCAAGGGTCCTCGTTTTACTTGGGAAAAGACAGACAAAGCCGAAGCATTGAGAAAAGCAGCAAAGATTTAATTTATTGGTATTCACGTTGCACTGTTATTGATGCAGAAAAGAAGGGCAAACGGTGAGTTTGCCTTTTTTTATGTTCAAACTTATGTTCAAACATAAGGACTACCCACTCCCCTGCCAAGCCTCCTCTCTAATCTCTTGGATTCAATTTCCCGTAGCCTAGAGACCAACAACTATCTCTATTTGATTTGATGTCATTCTACTTTCAGTGTTATATTGCGATTTGACACCCCATAGCTTGCTGCGGGATAGTTCATTACGGGATGCTTGTGCAAAAGTAAATTTTTCGAAAAACTACCCTACAGCAAACTTTTGAAATTTCAAAGTCTTATTAATTTTTAAATTGATATTATTCGATTTTTTGTTTTCTCCATAGGCATCCCATGAACTCCAGACTTTCCGAAACACAGGCTCTTGATCTTTTTTTGAATGCGCCCTTACAAGAATTGTGTAAAAAGGCCAATGAAGAAAAAGAAGCGCGTCATGGAAAGTACGTGTACTGGGTCAATAACCGCCAAATCAATTACACAAATATTTGTGTTTTACATTGCAAATTTTGTTCTTTTTCAAAAATAAAAAAGGACAGTCCTAATGCCTACGATTGGAGTCATGAGACGATTTTAGAAAAAGCCGCGCAAGCGGTCGCTCACGGTGCAGAGGAACTCCATATTGTGGGAGGCTTACACCCCGATCACCCATTTTCTTACTATGTGGAAATGCTTCGCAAGTTGCGCAACGCGTTCCCGAAAGTGAATTTAAAAGCATTTACCGCCGTCGAACTTTGCCACTTTGCGAAGCTTTCCGGGCGCGCGCTCAGCGATATTATCGCGGAGCTGAAAGCCGCAGGCTTGGACGCTCTGCCAGGGGGCGGTGCTGAAATTTTGGTGCAGAGCGTGCGCGACGAAATTTGCGGGGCGAAGGAAACTGGGGAGGAGTGGCTCGAAGCCCATAGATCGGCACACCAAGCGGGAATTCATACAAATGCGACGATGCTGATGGGACACATTGAAAAGCCCGAAGATCGGATTCGTCACATGGCAATGCTTCGTGACTTACAAGATGAAACGCATGGATTTTTCGCGTTTATACCTCTCGTTTTTCACCCAGAACATAACAGCCTCGGACGTATCATTACTCAAAAAATGAGCCCAGAAGATATTCTACGCACTGTTGCCATTTCACGTCTTTTCCTCGACAATTTTCCGCACATCAAAGCGTACTGGATTCAGATGGGCTTGGATACCGCTCTCCGCGCCTTGCACTGCGGAGCTTCGGATATGGATGGAACCATCATCGAAGAAAAAATTACCCACGCTGCAGGGGCCAATACCGACGTGGGAATGAGCCCTGAACGGATGAAGGCATTGATTCTCCAAGAAGGGCTTGTGCCCCTTGAGAGAAATGCAAAATATGAAACGGAAGAAAAATTTCATCACTAATGATTCGGTATATCAAGCCGCTGAGGATGATTGCCATTTCAAGAAAACATGAATATGTTGGCACCTATATGACTAAAGCTCCAGCAAATCAGCTGGGGCGTTTTGCCAGAGGCCGTCGCTGTCCTAGTGCGGCTATTCTGAATTTTTCCAAGTTTATCGCATTATTTCAAAGCAATATTGAACCGCTCCCTAAGGAATATCGTTCGGTAGAATTCCCAGGGTTCTAGATTCCGCTATATCAATAAGTCTAGATGTGGAATCCGCAAAATTGCCCGCGGTGACTTGGGCATTATACTTGTCTATGCCAGAGACATTAGCCTGTTCGTAAGTCGCAGGAGCATCGCCCCAAGCCTGGGTCGTTTCTAGAAAATTAAGAGTATTTCCACCCCGTGTCGTCCTCCAGCCAATAAAGGCATGCCCAGGTATATGAACAATAAATACCTGAACGCCGATGGATTCCAAAATGGAGGCAAAGAGAAAAGTACCTTCAATACAATTCGCTTGATGCGTTCTTAAAACTTCAATCGGGTATTTTATTTTTTGTCCAATACTCCCGGCATCAGGATTATTGACATAAGAAATCTTCTTGGCAGTAAGCATTTCATACACCGCCTGCACTTGCATTGTGACACTTTCTTCAACGGTTTTACCCGAATAGGCCTGGTATCCTAAAATTGTCCCACTCGGAAGACGAGAGGATAAATTGGTATGAAGTGCCGTTATAGAATCCATGTTAGGAGTCACCCAAACAGCATCCCAAGGATAAGTATCTATGCCTACATACTCGGCACCCCTAATTTGTACCGGATGAATAATAACAGGATAAGCTTCCGAGAAAATCAAAATTTCTCGATTATTTTCCAAAGCATAAGCCCGCACTTGAACCTGTACTGGTTTTGCCGCTGTTAAACCCAAATAAGCTTCAGGCAATAAATTTAAAGTGGGGCCAAAGAGTTTCAATGAATCGGGATTGACATAAGTCGTCACAGAGCCTGTATCACTGAAATCAGGAATCCAAGCTTTTACGAGGATTGTACGCCAGACAGTTCCCGAATTTTGCACGGCAACAGCCAATGGAACAGGATAACGATAACCCGTATACATCAACGAATACAGATTCGCATAAGAAGTGTACAGATCATCCTTTTGAGCGTATATATACGCCCCTAAATCACGAGTAACACTTTTTGAATAAATATCATAATAAACCGAATCATAAAGGACCTTATACAAAGAATCGTAAGAATCTTCTATAAGGCTATCTTTGAGAAGCTGCCTTGCTGAATCTAACCAAGCCTGAGAAAAAGCCGAGTTAAAAAGGCTGGAGTAAACGGAATCTACAAAAGGTTCGGACTTTAAAGAATCCCAGAGGGTCTCCGTTATTTCCGTGCGAAGTTTCACCGCAAGGCTGTCAGCATTGACGCTACTCCCATCTGCACCATCTACACCGTCTGCACCATCCGTGGCACAACCGACCATGCTCAGGGTAAAACAACAGAAAATGAAAAATTTGATTATAGACCCTCTGAACATTTTTGCTCTCCATTAATAAGACAAAAAAAAGGATAATCAACGCACAACAAAGATAAGATAAATTAGTGCTTTTTATTTTAAAATCCATTGATTGATAATTTTAAAACCGCGAGACTCGGGGTTTCCCCTTCTAAATAGCAAACAAAAAAAAGAACCCATGGAGAGTTCTTTTATAAAAGACTTTTCCTTATTCTTAGAAATGAATCACGCGAACTTTAATCACCTTATCCAACTTGGATAGGACTTGGATGATTTCATCGCTCACGACCGTTTCAATGTCAATCAGATTGTAACCGATCTTGCCATTGCTTTTGTTGCTGAAGCTCGAGATGTTGAAACCAGCGCCACCGATGACTTTGGTAATCTCTGCAATCATGTTCGGCACATCCTGATTAATCACAATCACGCGGCTCTTTACACCCATGTGCGGGTGTTCTTCAAGAGCAGGGAAGTTCACAGAGTTGCGCACAACACCCAACTCCAGGTAATCCTTAAGTTGTTCTACGGCCATGACCGCGCAGTTGTCTTCCGCTTCTTCAGTGCTTGCCCCTAAATGCGGGAGGCAGAGAATTTTTTCGTGAGCAATCTGTTTTGCATCCGGGAAGTCCGAAATGTAGCCTTCCAGCTTTTGAGAATCCAGCATGGCATAAACGGCATCCATATTGACAATGCCATCGCGGGCAAAGTTCAAAATGAAACGGCCCTTGAAGTTCGCCAAGTTTTTTTCGTTCAACAAATTTTCTGTGCTTCCCTTGATGAAAGGCACATGCACAGTCAAGAAATCGGACTGCGCGATCACTTGATCTAAATCCTTTACCACAGTGACTACATTGGAAAGTTTATGCATGTTGCTGACGCTCGGGTAGGGTTCGTAAGCGATGACATTCATGTTTTTCCAACGCGCATAGTTCGAAACCAGCACGCCGATCTTACCAAGACCCACAACACCGAGCGTTTTGCCACTCAGTTCCGTACCCGAAAATTTACTTTTACCCTTTTCTACTACAGTTGCAAGATCAGGATCGTTCACATCAAGTTCATTGACCCATTGAGCGGCCTTGTGCACATTGCGCACCGCCATGCCGAGGGCTGTCATGACAAGTTCAGCAACGGCATTCGCGTTTGCCCCTGGGGTATTGAACACGCAGACACCCTTTGCACTCGCCTTATCAACGGTAATGTTGTTGAAGCCAGCACCCGCACGAGCCACCGCCAAAAGGCCCTCAAAGGAATCGGTATCCAACTTAGCACTACGAACAAGAATGGCTTCCGGGGACTCCACCGCATCCGAAACATTGTATTCTGCACCAAAAAGGTCGAGGCCTTTACTAGATATCTTGTTGAGTGTTTTAATCTTTTTCATGATTTTTTCCTTTGTGAGGGTGTCGATTTAAATTTTCGGTTCCTGCCAGCGACCGCGACTTTTGATGAGTTCCACCAAATCATCGAGGGCCTCTGCTTCTGGGATATTCTTTTTAATAACTTGTTTACCTTCAAAAAGGTTGATGTGACCGGGAGCTCCTCCCACGTAACCAAAATCCGCATCAGCCATTTCTCCAGGGCCATTGACAATACACCCCATGACAGCAACGGAGATATCCTGAAGATGACCCAAGCGATGTTTAATTTTTTCTAAAACGGTCTGGATGTCATAAAGAGTACGTCCACATCCAGGACAACTGATAAATTCGGTTTTACTACGGCGACAAGCGGCTGCTTGTAAAATATCATAAGCAAGGGCGACCGTTTTCTCACCGGAACCTTGTACATCAATACAAATGGCATCACCAATGCCATCGCATAAAAGACTCCCCATGGAAGCCGCTATTTTTAATTTGTCCGCATCGTCATCCTCAATAGAGGCGTACAAAAGAATAGGATCATTACGATGAACCTTTTCCAAGGCCGCCACTAAGGCGCGGACACCGGGCACTTGATCATCACCCGTATAGCAGAAAAGCGAAGGCGTTGGTATTTTAGAAGGATCGCTAGCAAAAGCAGAAATATCCATGGCATCTTTAAAACAAACTAATCCGGGAGCGACCAAAGAGGGCAAGGCAAATTCTGGGGAACGCGGCATATCCGTAAGTCTCACCGCAACGGCCTGCTCTCCGACGCGAATTTGTTCAGTGCCACCGATAGACACACCGGAGAAAGAAACAAGCGCTGATGCACGACGGGCAAAGTGATAAGGATCATTCGTCCATGAAGACATCGTAAAAGGAGAAGGTTGCGAGGGAAGAGCACAAACACGAACCAACTCCCGAGCTACAGGAATTTCAGCGATAGGATCTTCGGTCAAAGAAACGCGAATAGTATCCCCGATGCCATCCAAAAGAAGCGAACCTATACCCACTGCAGATTTCAACCGACCATCTTCGCCAGCACCCGCTTCAGTCACACCCACATGGAATGGATAAGGTTTGAATTTTTCTTGTTTTAGCCGAGCCGCAAGCATCCGATACGCTTCAATAGCAATGCGCGGATTCGAAGCCTTCAGGCTTAAGACGACCTGATCAAAATTTTCGGTTTCACAAACAGCCAAATATTCCATGGCGCTTTCCACCATACCCTCTACCGTGTCACCAAATCGATAAAGCATCCGCGCCGAAAGCGAACCGTGATTCACCCCGATACGAATGGCTCGACCCAACCGTTGGGCTTCGCGCACAAAAGGAGAGAAAGCATCAAAAACCTTCGAACAACCCTCATCAAAATTCTTATCCGCCTGACCTTCCAGTGAGGCAATTCCCGAATCGACAAAATTACCAGGGTTAATGCGAACCTTTTCTACCCATTTCAAGGCTTCAAAAGCGGCATTAGGCTGATAATGAATATCAGCAGAGACAGGGACATCGCACCCCGCAGCACGAACCCTTTTCATGACCTCTTCCAAGGCACAAGCATCCGAAAAAGTCGGTGCTGTAACACGAACAAGTCCGCAACCCGCTTCCGCTAACGCAAGCGTTTGACGTACAGTTGCATCTAAATCTTTTGGTTTCGTAGTGGTCATGGACTGCACAAGAATGGGAGCACCACCACCAATAAGAGCTCGCCCAACGCGAACCTGAATCGTTTCCCTTCGTGTCGCTTGAAAGCGATTGTCCATATAGGGAAAATGAAAGTCTTTTTGCATGAATTCAAATATAGGAAAAACTAGAGGCGACCCATCTTTCGAAGTGCTACCTCTTGCCGCCGCCACGCCTCAATAGGAACCGCAGGAAAACCCGCCATCGTACTTCCCGAAGGAATACTTTTGATGACTCCCGATTTTGCGGCAATAATTGTGTGATGTCCCAACGTAATGTGCCCCGCGACCTGAGCTCCCCCTCCCAATTCCACATGATCCTCAACGATAACACCCCCTGCAAGACCCGACTGGGATGCCATATAAATGAAATTTCCCAGGGAACAATTATGGCCTATTTGTACAAAAGAATCAAAGTGGCACGAACACCCGATACGCGTGGGCGATAAAAAACCCCCAGCAACCACCATATTGGCACCAAACGAGCAGTCGTCACCAACACAGACGCCTCCGAAATGCGGAACAGGACGCCGGACTCCTTCGTAGTCATAAAAGCCAAAACCTCGACTCCCGATCACTACCCCAGACTGTACCACGCAACGATCCCCGAGAACTACCTGAGGATAGAGCGTCACTCGACTTTCCAAAATGCAATCATTCCCTAAGGTGGCACCCCGTGGAATGATACAATAAGGGCCAATCACACACCGATCGCCCACCGTCCCTTCTACCACGGCAGTCGGGTGAATAACTGCAGAAGGAGCAATCGTAGGCTCTTGGTACTTTACGAAAGGGGCATGATATTTTTCTAAAAAGCACACCATGGCATGATAGGGATTTTTGACCCGCAAGAGAATCTGTACATCCTCGGGTTTCCCTTCAAAAGTTTCCCGAACCAAAAGCAGACCTGCATGGGAATGGCGAATATTTCCAGAAATTGAATTTTCTGTCCAGAAAGCGATGTCGGTAGACTGGGCCTGTTCCACAGGGGCAAAGCCATCTACATCAAAATCCATGGCCACTCCGCTCCATTCTAGGGAACCTTCTAAGAATGAGGCTATTTCTGAGACGCGCACAGGTTGCATACGTTTCTACTCCTCCAAGGTTAACATCTGTACTTGACAGCCCCACTCAATCTTAATCTCGGTACCCACATTTCCAGATAAATCATCCCCATCCAATTGATGAAATTCTTCAGGACTGGTAGTCAATCGAACCTCCTTGGCGTGGATGCTTTTCAAAAAATTTCTTTTGTAAAGAGTTCCAATCAGAGGGACAGAACCTAGAGCAATCGCTCCAAAAAGAGAAAATAAATTCGGTACACACACGACTTCTAAAAGACCATCATCCATTCTTGCATTCTGAAAAGGATTTGCACCGGAAGCGAAACTCGGGATATTTCCTACAATGACAGTTCTTTGCCCAGTGACATCCAGTTTAATCCAATGATTCTTGGCATCGCAAATTTGTAACGAAGTTTGTCCCAGACAATGAGCGCGATCAGCAAAAAAACGTTTCACGTAATGCCGTTTATTCGCCCACGCCGAATGGCCTGGAACTTTTCCTTCCGCACGATCTTTATTAAAATCATGAGCAATACGAGCATCAATGCCACTCGAAAAATAATTGGCGAGTACTCGATCTCCATTCACCCGCCAGATATCAAAAGGCCGACTTCTTGCCATCACCAAACGACGCACCAAGAAAAGCAATCCCTTATTGACAAAAGTTCCATACAAATTCAGCACTCGCGCAAGGTCATTGCCCGTGCCTAGAGGAATCAATCCCACTTTAACCACTTCCGCTAAATGAGATTCTAACATCACGGAAAGCACAGTGGATACAGTTCCATCGCCTCCTACGGCAATAAGCGTTTCCGTATTTTCAAGAGCGTCTCGAATTTGCACCCGCAATTTTGAAGATTCCGTCAATTCCGATTTCCATTCCTCAGGCTTAAACCCCATGGATTCCATGATTTCTGGAACGTACTTCTGAATCTCTTTTCCTTGTCCCCCGCCACTAATCGGATTTATGAGGAAAACAAATTTATACATACTCACAACACATTGCAATTTTAACAACTGCGCATAAGTTCATCTTTAACCACCACATAATGTTCTGTATTCGCATGATTAGTATTTATTTCGTCCATGGTAAGCGAACGAACAATTCTTGCCGGAACGCCCACCAAAAGAGAGGCCTCTGGATATTCCTTCAAAGGAGGAATCAAAGCACCAGCGCCCACAATACTGTGTTTACGAATCAAAGCCCCATCCATAACAATGGAGCCCATACCCACAGTACAATCATCTTCAATGGTGCAGGCATGCAAAATCGCATTGTGCCCTACGGTCACATCATCGCCAATCAAAACCCCTTGGGTGTTGGAGAGGTGTACAGAGACATTATCCTGAATATTTGAGCCTTTACCAATGACAATAGGTGCAAGATCCGCACGAAGCACAGCATTGTATAAAACACAGGAATCATCCCCTATAGTGACGTCACCAATAAGGCGAGCTCCAGGCGCAATGTAAACATTCTTGCCAATTTTCGGTCGTTTTCCCTTATAGGAAATTATTTGATCATCTTTCATAGTAGCCAATGTATAATTTTCCCGCCACCAGAAACTAACCTTCTCATAATCTCAGAATATAAACCAATGCAAACTGCCATTTTCCGTAGAAAATTCGCATTCTTTGCCACTCCACCTCGTAGAACAAACACGACTAAAAAGGATCTCCATCCCCTTTCCGCACGCCTCTGATAGTCAGCGATAACTAGACGCTATAATTCAAGAGCAGTATCCATAAAAAAAGCCCTGCTCTTACGAACAGGACTTTGATTTTCATCTTAAATGGTTAGTTACTCCTGACCATACACCTTTTCAGCATACGTGACTGTTGCGCCCAAATATTCGCGATTCATCTTCGCGATGAAATCAACGGTGATACTCTTAGGGCAAGCAGCTTCACATTCATACAGGTTGGTGCAATTGCCAAAGCCTTCCTTGTCCATCTGGGCAACCATTGCAAGCACTCGTTTCTTCGCTTCCACTTTGCCTTGAGGTAGATAGCTCAAATGGCTAACCTTCGCCGCAACAAAGAGCATCGCAGAAGCATTCTTGCAGGCAGCAACGCAGGCGCCGCAACCAATACAAGCAGCGGCATCAAAAGCATGGTCCGCATCAGTCTTTGGAACTGGGATCGTCGAAGCTTCTGGAGCAGAACCTGTATTGATGCTTACAAAACCACCTGCTTGAATGATGCGGTCAAAAGCCGAACGATTGACAACACAGTCACGAATGAGCGGGAATGCAGCAGCGCGCCATGGTTCAACAACGATGGTATCACCGTCCTTAAACTTGCGCATAAACAGCTGACAGGTAGTCACCGCATGATCAGGGCCGTGTGGCATACCGTTAATCACGAGAGAACACATTCCGCAAATACCTTCGCGGCAATCGTGATCAAAGGCAAAGCCTTCCTTGCCCTGTTTCATTTGTTGCTCATTCACAATATCAAGCATCTCGAGAAACGACATATCTTCTTCAATGCCGCTAATCTTCACTGTTTCAAACTGTCCTTTTGACTTGGCATCTTTCTGACGCCAGATTTTCAAAGTGAGATTCATTTTGTCGCTCATTATTTGTAGCTCCGGGTCACAAGGTGAACATTTTCAAATGTCAAAGGTTCCTTGGAAAGCTCAGGCGTCACATTGTCGCCCTTATATTCCCAAGCACCGACATAACAGAAGTTTTCATCATCGCGTTTGGCTTCTCCATCTGGAGTCTGACTTTCCTCACGGAAATGACCACCACAAGATTCTTCACGGTGGAGAGCATCCCTCGCAAGAAGTTCACCAAATTCAAGGAAGTCAGCAACACGGTTCGCTTGTTCCAGATTCTGGTTAAAGGACCCTTCGCCACCAAGCACATTAACATTCTTCCAGAACTCTTCACGGAGTTCTGGAATTTTCTGAATGGCTTTTTCGAGGCCAGCCTTGTTACGGCCCATGCCCACATTTTCCCACATGATATGACCGAGTTCACGGTGAATTTCGGAAACGGTGCGCTTGCCTTTGATGTTCAGAAGCTTATTCATGCGTTCCATGGACTGCTTTTCAGCATCCTTGAAAGCCGGATCCGAAGCACTGATTTTTTCGAGCTTCGTGCCAGCAAAATAACCACCAATGGTGTATGGAATCACAAAGTAACCATCAGCAAGACCCTGCATCAAAGCGGAAGCACCCAAGCGGTTCGCTCCGTGATCAGAGAAGTTTGCTTCACCAAGAACAAAGCAACCAGGAATGGTGCTCATCAAGTTATAGTCTACCCACAAACCACCCATGGTGTAGTGAACTGCGGGGTAGATGCGCATTGGAACCTTGTACGGATTTTCGTCCGTGATCTTTTCGTACATCTGGAAAAGGTTACCGTATTTGGCACTCACACCACTCACGCCAAGACGGCTGATCGCCTCAGAGAAATCAAGGTAAACAGCGCGTTTGGAGCTACCCACACCCATTCCATTGTCGCACACCGTTTTAGCGTTACGACTAGCGACATCGCGAGGAACAAGATTACCAAAGGACGGATATCTTTCTTCAAGATAGTAGTAACGTTCCGCTTCTGGAATTTCATCAGGAGAACGAGTGTCCCCCGCTTTCTTAGGAACCCAAACACGACCATCATTACGGAGAGATTCAGACATCAGCGTGAGCTTAGACTGTTGCTCACCAGTCACAGGAATACAGGTTGGATGGATCTGAGTATAGCAAGGATTAGCAAAAGCAGCTCCATGCTTGTAGGCCTGCCATGTGGCACTCACGTTAGAACCCTTCGCATTTGTCGAAAGGTAAAAGACGTTTCCGTAACCACCCGTTGCAAGACAAACCGCATCTGCAATATGACTTTCGAATTCACCGGTGATAAGATTACGCACCACGATACCGCGGGCCTTACCATCAATCACCACAAGGTCGGTCATTTCACGACGTGGGAACATTGTCACAGAACCCTTAGCCACCTGGCGCATCAACGCTTGATACGCACCGATCAACAACTGCTGACCTGTCTGACCACGAGCAAAAAACGTACGAGAAACCTGGGTACCGCCAAAAGAACGGTTGTCCAAAAGTCCACCATAATCACGGCCAAAAGGAACACCCTGAGCCACACACTGATCAATGATCAAATTGGAGCATTCCGCCAAACGATGTACGTTTGCTTCACGAGCGCGGAAATCGCCACCCTTAACGGTATCATAGAAAAGACGATATACAGAGTCACCATCGTTTGTATAATTCTTAGCAGCGTTGATACCACCTTGGGCCGCAATGGAATGAGCGCGACGCGGACTATCTTGGAAGCAGAAAGACTTCACCTTATAGCCGAGTTCACCGAGAGAAGCTGCAGCAGAAGCCCCAGCAAGACCCGTACCCACAACGATCACAGTGAATTTACGCTTGTTCGCTGGATTTACCAACTTAAGTTCAAATTTGTGGCGAGTCCATTTTTCGGAGATCGAGCCACCTGGAATTTTTGAGTCGAGAATCATGGTTAGCGGCCTCCGTTAATGGTGCTGACATACGATACTTGGACATCACTGGTTTCGAGAGGAAGAAGAAAGGACGTTTTCTTTTGCTCTTGGAATTGCTTTAGTTGTTCCAAATTCTTTTGAACTTCCAAATTTTTAGAACGCTCAATCAAGGATTGAGTCTCCGGCTTGCCCGCAAGTATAAAGCTACCTGCAGCAACAAACAAGAAACCACCAGCAACAACGATACTATAGATCATGCCAATTTTTTCAATGATCGGAGTCCACTTTTGATGCGCCACACCGAGAGTTTGGAAAGCAGAAGAAATAGCATGGAAAAGATGAAGACCCAGAATAAACATCCCGATGACATAGAAAGCAGACCAAGGCACCTGAGAGAACATCATGATCGTGGTTAGCCACATATCACGAACCACTTCGCCACCAGCAACGTCAGCGTTCTGGTAGTAGTAGTAACTGCCAAACTTAAGCATATAAAGATGAGAAATCAAAAAAGCGAGGACAAAGAGACCGGACCAGATCATGGTAAACGTTGCAAAAGTTTTTCTGCCTTTGCGTGAATCCACTTCATAGGTTTCAGAGCCGCGAGCCTTACGATTTTCAAGCTTGAGAGTTACCGCCAGAAAAACGTGGGTAACAAACACCAAAACCATCACAAGTTCCACCGTATAGATGAATGCATGATACTTGGTTAAAAGCTCAGAGTAGGCATTATAGGAAGCTTGTGCAGCTTCTGGATTGGGATTGATAAGCTGAATGTTTCCCACCATGTGTCCTAAAATGAACATGGCAAGAACCGCGCCTGTGCATCCCATGATCTGCTTCTTCCCGATGGAAGAGGTCAGATATTTGATGATCCATTGCATTGGTTGTGTCTCCTTGTGTGCAATAAGAGTAGTTGAGTTGAGAGTGGAAATAAACAATCTTTAGCGGCCAAGAACGCAGCAAGCTTTTTGGCTTACGGCATCATAGGCATAGACATCTTCTTTTTTAAACCAAAAGGCGATTTCACGAGCTGCACTTTCTGCACTATCAGAACTGTGCACCACATTTTCCGTCATCGATGGAGCAAAATCATAGCGAATGGTACCTGCTTCCGCCTTTGCTGGATTCGTCGCTCCGTTAATAGCACGAACCTTCATTACCGCATTCTCGCCACCCAGAGCAATCATGATAGAAGGCCCTTTGGTCATATATTCTTCGAGCTCGGGAAAGAAAGGCTTTTCAACGTGCTCTGCATAAAAGCCACGAGCATCCGCAGAAGTCATTTGATGCATTTTGACTGCGCAAACAGAAAGCTGCGCACTCTCATAGCGTTCCAAGATTCGACCGACCAGCCCAGAACGAACTCCGTTTGGCTTGATCATTGCAAAAGTCATTTCCATGTAAAAACCACCTTTATTTTATGATGCGAAATATAAGAAAGATTTATTTAGCGGATTCGTCCTGTTTGGAGATTTTCTCCAATAATTCTTCCGCAAGTTTTCCGTTACTTTCAATGTTCCGAATAAGCCAATCCACAGATTCCATCAGTTCACTTTTAGGATATTTTGCTTTGAATTCGCGGAAAAGAGTGAGGGCGACGGAATCCTGTTTTAAATTCTCATGAAGAATAAAGGCTCGGCTAAAAAGTGCATTTTCAGTCTCTGGATTCTTCGGCCAAAGGGAGATATAGGCCCGATATTCGCGCTGAGCAAGGTCATATTTTTCGTTTTCATTAAAGATCTTTGCAATCTCTAATGTAGCCCGAGCAAACAAAGTATCATCCTTAGCATATAAGGTTCGCAAATGGCTCCATGCATTAATTGTAGTCGAGAGATCTCGAGCTTTGTAAGCAACTTCGGCCTGCTTTAACAAAGAATCACGAGAATAATTATCAATTTTTGGCAAAAATAGCGAATCGTAGATCTGAACCTGTGTTTTCTGAGACAATTCAGCACGATAACGAGACATCCAATTCTTTTTTTCCTCTCCAATCACAGATGAGAATACAGCTCCTTTAGCCGCGTCAAAATTGGGGAAAGAAGCGTATCGTTCTAAATTAAAGTAATACTCTCTCTTCAATGAAATCTCAGGCGTGGTAAGGAACAAACCCAGCGAATTTGAGATCTGATCAAAAGCAGCACCGCCGAAAACAGTTTTTCCATATTTCTCATAGCCCGCTTTCAACTCCGCTTCAGAAACACCCCACGAAGTTAATTGCAAGCTATCACTCAGAAGTTTATTATAAATACCCACACGAGAACTGGTTTCAATGGCTTTGAAATACCACGATTCATCAAGTCCCAGTGCCTCGGATTCCAACGCGTAAGCCTTCCAATCAATCATGTATTGAAGCAGTCTTGTACGAGGATACATGCGACGTTCCTCTTCTGGAATTTCACTTTGCAGATTAAGAACATCACGTTCATAAATGATTGGTTTTCCTTTACTCGTCGCAAGAACATACGAGGAATCGAGAACAAAATCACCAGACTGTGCAAGCTCTTTTTTCACTTGAGCTTCAACGCGTTCAAAGGGTTTCACTTCGCTCGGAATTTCTTTATTCAAATAAAATACATGGTAGCGTCCCGTGTTTGGAGCTTTGATAACAGAAGAAACAGCACCGGACTGTTTGCCCTTAAACTCATCAAAAAGCGCTGGCATCATCCCTATTCCAAAAGGCAAGGCATGACTCACTTTCACTTCTCCCAAGAAACCATCTTGAACTTTTGTCGCCTCATTCATACTCATGGAGGAAGCTAATTTTTTAAAATCCAACAAGGTCAACGGTTGATTCACCACCTTCATCAGCGCAAGAGAATCGGTACTTTCGATGTGATAAACTTCGAATCCCGGGGTCGTCTTATAATTGTCCTTGTGGGAATCATAATAAGCACGGGCATTCGGAGGTTCAATTTTTTCCAATTTGAGAGCAAATTTTTCTTTGATTGTGTTAGCACTTTCGCGCATCATTTTATCTATGTAGCTATCAATAAAAGCTCGCTCCAAGGAAGGACGCACTTCCTCAAGAGTCTTTTCCACTGCCGGAGTGCGGGACATCACTTTCAATATGACGTAATAAGAAGAATCACTATTCTTCTCATTTGTCTGCACCTTCAGCGTTTTAAAACTACCATCCACTTTCAACGCATCTTTTCCAAAAAGTGATTCCCGAACAGCCATGGTTTTAAGCAACGCATGATTTTGGGTTTCAGTCAGTTTTTCACGAACCATTCCCGGGATAGAATCAACGACCTTATTCGCTTCTAAGCTTTTCTGTACCTTCTCCACCGAAAGTGAATCATTTGATTTGAAGTAAGCAAGTTCTACTTCAGCAGGTTTTTTATAGGACTTCAGTCTTGATTCAAAAAACACATTCAAAGAATCGGCATTCTCAGCCAAATAGACTTTCTTTGCGACGGAAACACGACAGTCCGTGAAAAACTTACAGGTATCATTTTTGAATAGATCCGGGTGTTTTTCATAATAGTCCAAGAGTTGTTCTTCCGTGTGCCCTAAATTTTCAACAACATAAAATTGCTGATAAATACGGCTCAGCAAACGATCATGCAACGATGCCATCTTTTTTTCAACGGATTCATTGGGATCCCCCAATTTCTCACGTGCAGCAATCACAAATTCCCGATCAGAAATCAAATTGGAAAGCAATTCGGCATATTTTTCAGGCTTATTGTAAGCGGGTTGCATGATCCGAGCAAGATCAAAATCGGAACGGTATATTTTTTCATCGCCAACGCGTGCAATGAGTTCGTCCTTAGTGCCAAAGGGATTACAACCAACAAGCCCTGCAACAGAAAGCAAAGCGAATAGGAAAATTATTTTTTTATTCATCTGAATCCTTAGTTTGGAATTAAAAGTGATTTTACTTCGCGACTTATTTTAGAGTTGCAATCGCGTCGTCCATAGTTCTATGAATCTCAAGGAGCGTATTCGCTCCGATGATTTCAATGATTTCAAAAACATTTTCGTTTACACCAGCAATTTTCATAGACCCGCCCGCCTCTTTCATCTTTTTATTCGCAAAAAGTAAGGCCCCTAATCCGGTACTATTGACGTAACGCAACTTTGTAAAATCAGCCACAATGTGAAGCACGCCTTCGCCCAAAAGACTTAAAACAACCTCTGAAACATGCTCCGCATTCGTAGAATCTAGATCGCCACTAAAACGAAGAATTCTCGCCATGGGAACACCGTCAACGAACTCCACTGTCAATAACATCTGTTTATCGTTCATGATTCCTCACGCATTTTAGTAATGCTCACTTGGACCCTCTGCGCATCTACGCGGAAAGTCATATCACTTGCAATTTTTTTAACAAGAGCGATACCTCGCCCACGCATAGAACCCGGTATAATGCACGGATTTCTGAATTTTTCACGAATCCGTTCTTGCGCCTCTGAAGAAAGTGTTTTGCATCCATTAGCAACAGCCAAATGAATGCTACTTTTATCAAAAGAAAAAGAAATACTAAATTTCTTATCGATGGGGAGCCCATGTTCTATCGCATTATTGGATAATTCATCAACAATGGACTCTAACTGGAACGCTTCTCTGGGTGTATAGCCTTTACTCAAAAGAAGTCCTGCAATGAGTCTCCGAATCGCAGGAACATAACCTGCGTAAGCGGGGACTTCTAATGTCAGAGATCTAGATTCTGATTGATATTCCCAGCGGAAGTGCCTTAAGAAAGCATTTTTATTGGAATAGTAAGGGAAAACAAGATTCACCCCCATCAAATTCAATTTTTCAGCGAGTTCTGGTTTGGGAGCGAGAAGTGCGATGCTTCCGGAACGTCTCATCAATCGTTCGCGGCACCCCATTAAAGCTCCCACAACAGGGGAACTTAAAAAATTTACTTGAGATAAATCTACGAGTAAATGGAATCGCTTCTTTTCCACAAGATCATCCACTAAAGCAGAAATTCGAGTGATCGCCTCAAGGCCAATATCGCCATAAAGTCTTAAAACAGAAACAGTAGGCTCTTCAGCAAAAGGTTCAAGAAGAACTGTCGAAACAGGCAATGTCATGTTAAAGCCCAACTACTTCCCGTGTACCACAAAGGTTGCCGCCTTCATCAAATAGGGAGAGTCGTAAAAGCGATGGCTCAAAACGGCACTCCAACCTTAAAATTCCACTAGGAATAACGTCTATTGCGTAACTAAAAAGAGAATTCGTTTCCACCTCAGCGAGACTCGCACTCCGCGGATCAAATCCCATCGCAAGCGAGGAGTCCGAAACAAACTGCCGGATATAAGGCAAAAAAACATCGTCAGAAGAGATGTCCATTCGAATGGTCTGAGGTTCCATCATGGCACACAATATACATACTTCTATCTATATTGGTGGTGTTGTCTTTGGAAACTTTACCCTCTCCTCCGACAACTCCTAAACACCACCGTTCAGGAGTTGTTATTGCGATCGCCCTCTTTGCGATGTTTGTGGGCTGTCTTGTCACGGCAACCTGGCTTGCTGGGCATTTTATATCCCGCTACTTAGGGCAAACCCAAATATATGGAAATGTAGTGATAACCCCCTTTGGCTATGAAACAGAGGGATTATTGCACCATTCCTGGGATTCTATTCGGGTGCTTGGAGATGGGATCAAAATCACAATCAAACACCCCGCCTTCCGAGGCCACGTTGTGCTTTCACCCAAAGAAGATTTTTTGCAATTAACAATGGACTCCGTGGTGATGCGTCTAGCTCCCACCCAATTCAAATCTTTGAATGAAAATCCGCTTCCTAATAATTTCACATTTCCCAATATTCGGATCCCCTTTCAGGCAAGCATTAAAATTAATCATATCGAAACTACCGTAGACTCCATTGGCAAATGGAGTTTGGATTCGCTTCGTATAGTAAGTCTGAACAAACAAACAATAGGGATTGATTTTCAAAATTTTTCGGGAAGTCACGTAGAAAGAAAGGTCGGAATGCAAGCAAAATACGCTTGGAACTCAGACTTTGTCGATCTTGGCATCAAACTAAAAACCGAAGATAATGACAGTATCCTATGCACAGTCAATGCACCACGTCTAGTCCTCCAGAATTTTTCTGGCGATCTCACGTTAAGCGTCAAAAATCCTGAGACCTGGCTCCCTGGAATCCTCCCTCAAGGGATACCGACTGCAAACAACTTAAATCTTGATATTTCATTTTCAGCAGATGTTCTCAAAAAACGTTTTTCCTATAAGGGGGAACTCCAATCCTCTATTGGAGAGTTCTGGCCGCTACCGCCCCTTTTTGCCAGTATTCATTTTTCTGGGAATGAAAAGGGCAATTACGTTGCTGATGGAAAATTTGTGGGCGATGAAGGCGGTGAAATAAACCTTCAAGGAAGCATGGATAAAAACCTCAACGGAATGCTGCGTGGCAGTATAGAAAATATCAGTGCTGAATTTGGTTTTTTGATGATGCCCTTAGACATCACGATTCATTCGGCAAAAAAATCAGGCGATTCACTTGTACTGGATTTAGAAACTCGGCGGGGGTCGAAAGTTAGCGGAACAATTACTCACCTCACCACAGATCCCAAAATCACATTTAATGCCGACATTGATGAAAACGAAACCTGGGCTCTCGATTGGTGTACTGGAAATCTTCGACTCGGTTCACGCCCTCAAATTCAAGGTTCATTCTACAAGGGAAAATTACGTGCAAAGGCAGTGATCACTCCTGTCGAATATGCATACTTCATGAAAGTGGATTATCTGGAAGTCAAATTGGTGCTAGATGAAAATGGAATTATTTTCTCTGATGGTTTGATCCGTGCCCCGAACGAGACATACACATTCACTGGAGATGTGATGTGGGAAGATTCCATTCCCCATACCTCTTGGAAAGTACATCAAGGAGCTGAAGGATACGCCGAAGCTTGGATTTCTTTTGATGCGGATCTTTTTGTCAAGGCAGACCATGTACAACTAGCCACAATCCCCTTCGCAGACTCTACCTGGAGAAGGGGTATGGATGGCATTGTCTCTGGAAACTGGGAACATCATTTTTTTAATAATACAGGCATCGCAGAGATTTATGCGGAAACACAGTTTAAGGATTTCCCCATCAAAATGAATTTGAAGGCGAGGGAAAATGGCGATTCTCTATTCCTTGACAAAGCAGAATTTTTCCATCAGCAAAATAAAATTGAAGCGGAGGCGATTGCACTTCTTCATAGAGATACAATCGCCGATACCATTATGAGTGTTTCCCTTGTGCAGGCCTGGGCATCCACGCATGAATTTAATATTCCCATTTTGCTCAGTCCCTTTGAAATCACAACCCTTCGCAAAGGCTCTCTCAGCGGTGATATTTCGTATCACGAAACACAAGGAATCCAAGGAAATCTTGATTTTGATACTCTTGCATTAGAAGGCGTTTCCGATGAAAACTTTCTTATTCCACGATTAAATCTTTTTGCAGAAAAAGACAAAGTGGAAATTAACGGCAATGTTATTTTGGGAAATGGTGGCTGGAACGGAAATACACAAATTATCATTGATCACATATTGAATGATTCAAGACACATCAGTGCCTCGCATACAGCACAAAACGGAGGAACTTTTTGGCTTGAGGGCGATCTCGATACAAATTTAACCTGGACAGGGGAAGTCAACGCCAATGGAGCTTGGTTCCTTCCTTTCAATGCAGGAGAAATTATCAATACAGATCTTCATGTGGACGTGACGGCAGAACTTCGCGATGGACTTGATGGAGTACATGCGTCATTCTTCTCGGATACGACGCTCTATGATTCCAAACTTTCATTGCCCATTTTCCCCATCTCTTTCAGTGGACGTTTAGAAAAAGGAATCGTGAGTATTCCTACGGTAGAAACCAGCAATGATCGAGGGGAGAAAATTTTCGCATCCGTACAATATGATATCCATAAGTCACAGTTAGATGGGATTGATTTTCATACGGATAATTACACGCTCCTTTGGGATAATATTCACGAGATCAAATTTGAAAATATTGATGGACACATGAGTGATTCCAAAAAAGAAATGTCTCTATTCCTGGAAATGCCTGGTATTTACTATACGTTGAAGGATCCCTCCATCGGGAAAGGCGATGCAAAAATTCGCGGCTATGCGACCTTGCATTTGCCCCATGCTGAAGCTGGCAGTTTCGTGAATAAATCCATTGATGGCAACTTTTATGTGGATCGCGCCGTATTCAAAAAACAACTAGAAGTGGATATTGGTCTCAATAGCCTTAATCAATTGGTAAGTACGCTCTCCAGTTTTTTCACAAAAATTCGTCGTGAAAAACCGATGCAGACTGAAAATACATCAACCACAAGTAGACCCACCAACATATCCATTCATGTCAGCGATTCACAAGAAGATTCCGTAGCAATAGTTGCGAACTTTGCCACATTTCCCTTAACTTTAGACCTCTGGATTTTAGGAACTTTGGATCATCCGATTCTTCGCGGAGATATCAATAACTCTGGGAATGGTTTTATTGGCTTGGAAGGTCTATTCCAATTTAATCTTGAATCCTTTGCAGTTTCCTGGCAAGATGTCCCGTGGAGAAGGGGGGCTCTTGATGTTTCCAGTTCCCAAGAACTTCCTTATTGTGATAATACAGAAAATGAGGAAACCTGCCCTATTCAATTAAACTTTATGGGGTCCGTTACCAATCCGCAACCCATACCTAGTTCCAATTGTGGCACCGAGTCATCGCCAGCCGCAATCTATTATGACATTCTTCTCGGTTGTATTGCCAACGATCAAAGTTCTTCGTCCATCGACAGAAATAAAGTCGCAGGAAAAATTATTGGTGGAGTACTGACTTCTACGGCGAACAAAACTCTCGGTGGTGAATACGTGGGCGACATTGATATGAAACTACGCTTCTTTAGTGATAGCCCTTCTCAAGAAAAAGATTCCAGTTACTTGCGTGTTCCTATTTCTCTGAATCGATGGGTGAAAGACTTGAGTTTGGTATTTGGGTACACGCAAGATCAAAGTGAAAATCCGACCTATGATCAAGCTTTAGAAGCGGGTCTTAATTATACGATTCCAGTCTTCAACGAATCCGATAAGAAACAACCGAACCATTATGACCCCAAACTAGAATTCAGCGGAAGCCTTGTTTCGCGGCGCTATGTTACAGCACTCGAAACAGATGCCAATGAAAATCGCATTGAAAAAAATGTTGGTTTTAATTACTCCTATCACTTCTGGGCCCCCTGTCTTTTGGGTCTCGGCAATTGCCCCACGCCTGGTGAAAAAAAGCCCGGGGAAAAGAAAAAAGAAACGGAGGCCAAGCCATGATTAACCGCCTCCTCATAGCCTTACTTCTCCTAGTCTCTTTGGGCATGACCGAAACTGCCGTTAAAAATCCCTGGACTTTGGAATTCAAAGGGAACGATCTTTTTACGGCATACCAATTAGAGCAGCAATTAGAACTCCCCGAGGAATTCGGTTTGATCGATACTTCTCGCCAAGATTTTCTGATGAAACTTGCCAAGGGAAATATTGAACTTCTTTATTATTCAAAAGGATATTTTAGTTCAAAAATTCTGTTGGACATTCAAAAAAAGCATGTCACCACTGATTCCGTATACACCATTTATCATTTTACTATTGAAGAGGGGGATCGTTACACATTCAATGAATTTAGTGTAGAAAAAGAGAATCCACAAGATACAAACCTCATCGTTGCCGACAATCTTCATATCACTCAAGGCCAGAACTACGATCCTGTCATCGTCTCAGATGATATACAAGAAATAAGAACACTCTACAGAAACCACGGTTATTTGCATGTTCGCGTTGATTACATTGAGCGTTTGGATACTACCCGGCATCTTGTCAATGTTGAAATTTTTGTAGCTTCGGGAACGCAAGTAAAAATGGGTGACTTTACGAGTTCAGTGCAAAGACCTCCCCAATTTAAGGACAGCCTAGGGCGAACACAAAGTGGGCTTTCAGATACCGTGTGGCTCAACAGCCTTTGGCGCGTAAAAAAAGGCGATGTGATTGACGGAAAAAAATACACCTCTTTCCGTTCCAAATTATTCTCGACACAATTATTTACCCAAGTGAAATTAGAAGATTCTCTCCGCACGGATGGGCTCTCCGACATTCACTTCCAAGCGATTGAAAGAATCCCCGGAGAGGCTCATTATTCGACATTCTATGAAGAATTGTACGGGTTCGGCGCATCGGCTTCCAGTAAGCATAAAAATTTCTTTGGACATTTTAATGAAGGATCTCTCAGTATCCTTGTCGCACAAAATAAGCAGGAACTGTCTCTCGGTTATGCGAATCCATTGCTCTTCGGAACAGGACTTACCGTCATTCCAACAGCGATTCGCTTTGATGATCGTATCATATTCAATCATGAAAAAATTTCGCCCCCTGCTTACCCGGATAGCTTAGAAGAACGCCTTGAAGTGATCAATCGTGGTGATTTAACATTTGGTTTTTCCAAAAACATTCGCTTCCGTGGTACCATTGATAGTCGATTTGTTCAAAAGAATGAAGATCGTCTGTTAAAACTCAAATTGGAAACGGCATTAACCTTCGATTACACAGACGATTATTTTAACCCGACTCAGGGAATTCGTCTTGCCCCCACTGCAGGTGTAGGCGCCAATTTTGATGGAACCATTCGAAATCCAGAACTTTCTGGACATCCCTATAGCTATGGGGAAGTGGTTCTAAGTGGTTATTTGCCTATTTACGGTCCCCTATTAGGAGCCCTGAGCGGTAGCTACGGACAGTTCTTTGCCGCTAGTATAGAAGATGATGCGCGAATTTTCTACCAAGGTGGATCCCGCTCTGTGCGTGGGTATCGTTTCCGTAGTATCTATCCTAGCTATTCTACCGTGGAAGACGGAGACACCGTAATCTACACGGGTCTTACCCCTCGCTATTTCCGAGTCAACCAAGAACTTCGTTTCAACATTCCAATCAATTCACTGAAAAATTGGCAATTGGTTCAATTCTGGGATTGGGCGTTTGTCACTGATGCAGAAAGTGACACCTACGAGGGTGCAAAAAAAGCAAGCCTAGGGTTCGGCATTCGATATAAATGGCAATTCTTGACACTGCGCCTAGACTACGCATTCAAGAAAGAGTTTGGAGATTGGGGGCCAGAGGCCTATCGATTCAGTCGAATGAACTTCGACTTATCGCAGGCTTTCTAGCCGAAATTTTATTTAGCGCGTCAATGTCTTATAATGAATTGGCTTTGGATTCTCTGCATCTTCCCCCAAACGGCGACGGCGATCCGCCTCGTATTCCGTCCAATTACCCTCGAACCACACCACATTAGAATCACCTTCGAAGGCGAGAATATGGGTGGCGATGCGATCTAAAAACCAACGGTCATGAGAAATAATCACAGCACAACCGGCAAAGCGAAGCACGGCTTGTTCCAATGCTTGGAGCGTTTCCACATCCAAATCATTAGTGGGTTCATCTAAGAATAACAAGTTTCCTGGATGTTGCAGATTCTTTGCCATCAAAACGCGGTTGCGTTCACCACCGCTCAACAAAGCCACTTTCTTTTGCTGATCAGTACCATTCAAATTAAACAGTCCGCAATAGGCGCGGCTATTCATCTTGTGATCCCCAAGGACAATTTCATCCGCACCGTTAGATATGGTTTCCCAAACCGTTTTGTTCTCATCCAAACTTTCACGGCCCTGTTCCATAGAAATAATTTCTACCGTATCACCAATCTTTAAAGTACCCGCATCCGGCTTTTCTAAACCATTCACCAGCTTAAAGAGCGTCGTTTTACCGGCACCATTCGGGCCAATGATGCCAACAATTCCAGAACGTGGTAACGTGAACGATAAATTGTCAAACAAAAGCTTTTCACCATAAGCCTTGCGAAGGGCCTCTGCTTGAATGACCACATCGCCCAAACGCTTTCCGTTCGGAATGTAGATCTGGGCCACTTTGACCTGTTCCCTGCGATCTTCAGCAAGCAATTCTTCGTACGCCTTCAAACGAGCCTTACTTTTCGCCTGGCGAGCCTTAGGGCTCTGCTTCACCCACTCCTGTTCACGAGAAAGTCTTTTCTGCCGATCGGACTCCCCTTTTTCTTCGTTCTTCAGACGATCTAACTTTTGATCAATCCACTGACCATAATTACCCTGCCATGGAATTCCATGACCACGGTCAATTTCTAAAATCCAGTTGGTCACATTATCAAGAAAATAACGATCATGAGTCACCAAAATCACAGAACCTTTATAATCGCGTAAATGGTGTTCTAACCAAGCCACAGATTCTGCATCCAAATGGTTGGTAGGTTCATCCAAGAGCAATAAGTCCGGTTCTTCTAAAAGCAAGCGGCAAAGAGCCACTCGACGTTTTTCGCCACCCGATAAATTAGTGACTGGGGAATCGCCCGGAGGACAACGGAGAGCATCCATCGCAATTTCAATATTGCGCTCCAAGCTCCACAAGTCTTCGGCATCAATAATGTCTTGTAATTTGCCTTGTTCTTCTAGGAGCTTATTCATCAAATCTTCACTCATTTCCTCAGCAAATTTCATGGAAATTTCATTGTAGCGATCCATCACCGCTTGCTTCTTAGCAACGGCGCGCATCACATTTTCTTTCACAGTCAACGTCGGCTCCAGTTGCGGTTCCTGTGGCAAATAACCTGCGGTGCGGCCGGGTTCAATCCAAGCTTCGCCTTGGAATTCTTTATCCATGCCTGCCATGATGCGCAAAAGTGTCGATTTTCCCGAACCATTCGGGCCGATAATACCAATCTTTGCACCATAATAAAAGCTCAATGAAATATCCTTAAGGACTTCCCTATTCGGGGGATAAATCTTGGTCATACGGTGCATGTAGAAAACAAACTTTTCTGCATTCTTTTCGGCCATAACAAATTCCTTTTAAGATGAAATCCAGAGCAGGATCAACAAAACAAAACGCCCATCAACAGATATTGAGAGCAAATATACTAATCCTTAAAAATATTTAGGAAGTCTTTTCTTGACTCTTTAAGGCTTGATGATACTTCATTATTGCAGCAAGACTCATCCCGATTCCTATGATAAGAAGTATACTCACGCAGTAAGCCCCAATACCTGGTTTCACATCTATCATCATTCCAAAACCGCTTTGTAAAATATATGTCGGCATATTTTGTATAAAAAGCCAGAGTGAAATTAGAGACATTATTCCCATAACACAAGAGCCTACAGGAGTCACAAAAGCAAACAGTCCCGCAACTAATATGGCAACAAAAATACCAAATAGAACCGGAATTTTTTCCAGTCGCATGGGAACATTCGCTAAGGCTCCGCCATTCTCTTGAGAAAGGTCTTTCAATATTTTATTTTCTTCGTCACTCAAAACAGACGTTACATCCAATCCCATCGCAAGCTCATACGCATTGGGCTTCGCCACCGTTCTTTCTGCACAAGAAAAGGTGAAAAGCGGGAACAAAAAACCAATCAACGCCAACCCAAAGGGAATAGATACCATTCTCTGAAAAACTTTCAATTTATCCAAACGTCTACTTCTCCTGAACTTCCGGTGCTACCGTAGGAATGGTAACACCTCGATCCTTTAAAATTTTCTTTGCCTTTTCCAAATCTACTTTTTGATGAGAGGGAAATGCGCAACGGAAACCTAAATCATCACTCCAAAAGCGGGGGTCCTCGGCTTCTCTTGAAGTCAAATCAATTCCATCCTCGTCACTTTTCCAAGAGCCTCCCTTAATCACATTCTCATACCCTAAAAGAGAACCCGTGGGATTCGATCCCTCGACATAAAAAGAAAAAGCAGAATACAGATCGCGAGTCCATTCCGCTAAGTTCCCGGACATATCATAAAGGCCCCATTCGTTCGGCTTCTTTGAACCCACATTCCGTGGGCCGTAAAGAGAATCTTTATCACTGAGGTCATAGGAATTTTTTTCAAAAACCGCATAGGCCCTTGGATCTGGATTTTCGTCCAAATTCCAGAGAGAGCCCTCGTTGTTCGCAGCGCGACCGGCATATTCCCACTGGGCTTCTGTGGGGAGGAACCCACCCACCGCTTTACAAAACGCATTGGCTTGATTCCAAGTCACATTATGGACAGGAATATTTTCGCCCTTAAATGTAACTGAGTCATTACCGATGATGCGACGATAATGATCTTGCGTGACTTCCGTTTTATGAATCGCATAAGGGGAAAGAGAAACGATCTTCCCCCGATAACGGAATGAGCCGGAATCTATTTCCACCACTCTCCCACGATAAAAATCAATCAGTGGATCCACGACTGGCTTCGGTTGATCTACCACTTTTTTTACCGTATCTTTCGGTGGGAGAACCACGGATTTGGGTGGTGGATTTAGCCACAACTGCACTTCGGGTTGCGCTAGAATATAGTCTGACAAAATAAACTTTCCCATCCCTTCTATTGTTACTCCATTATACACAAATTCCAATTTTAAATAGCGATAGTGATGACGACTTACCACTACATCCTTTTCCTCAATCCAAACAGGCTTATTTTGTAACGTGATATAAATTTGGAGTTTTTTCGGATCTTTCATTGCATTTACAATGGAATCAAAGTACACCAAATTCTTTGGCGCCCCCATCCACACCATATCATGACGTTTGGAAGCGGTTGCATATCTCAATGAAATGACCTTCTCCATAGGGAGAACCGTTACAGAAGTCGGAATAAGAATATCTCGCACGGTATCTTTTTCAAAAAAATCCAAACGGCTCATCAGCAACCTATTAAAAGCCACCAAATCTCTCGATTTCGAATCTTGCCATTGTGTTTTTGCGCGCGCTCTTGTATTTTCAAACTCCATTACATAGCCTTGATAACTGGAGTCCTCTTTTGACATACCGAGTGGAGGTTTCTTCATCACAGGATAAATCGAATCAAAGGGTACAACGCCCGCTCCAATAGATGATTTTGCAATATCCGCAATAAACTGGTCATAAAGGACTTCCGTTTCTTCTAAAGAACGAGTCAATGCGACGGCTTCAGCAGTCACATTCGTTTGTATTGTATAACGAGTGGAATCCAAAGGAATGATATTGGGCATCACCTTGGTTAATTTTCCAGGATGTACCGTAGCACCTATTGTTACAGGGAGAGTCTGAGGTACAACAAAAGTCGCATAAAAGATTCCGGTGCGCACAGGATAAAGCGTGACAGGCGCTTTACCCAGCACCGATGAACCAATAATTACAGCGGCGCCCGCTGGAGCCTCCACTTTTACAATGCCAGACAAAGGAACAGACGTTAAGCGTTGCCACTCTCCATTTCGCATAAAGAAAATTTCTCGAACGCGAGAGGTGTAAAGGAACCGTTTATCAAAATAAATATCTGATTCATCTTGAAATGGTTTTTCTCGTCTTGTCGCATAAAAACGAAGTTGGGAAGCTTCATAAGCAGAGAGTCTATTCGCAGAGAGATCAAAGGCATGGAGGTTTTCAAACCGATCAGAAGCAATATCACCAACATACCATCCATAGGCATTGCCCCCATGCTTGTGGCGCAAATAAAAGGTGTTCACCGCAAGAGGGAATTGAGGACGAGTGGATGTCAATGTTTGTCCAATCGTCCCTATAGATGTTTTTTCATCAATCTTCAGCGATTCATTCTGCTTATACTGATCTGCGAGCACCTGATAGCGGCGATCCCCTTTTGCTCCAAAGGCCATCACAGAAAATAGAAGCGACAAAATAAGGAGTCGAAAAAGATAAGGCATATAACCACCTCCAAGGGAACTCTACACCAGTACTCCCAATAAAAGATAACACCATCTTTAGGGATTATTATCGCGAGGGAGCCCTTGGTACGACAAAAATCCACCCGCATCCCCGCCTGTTGGGCCTAATTCGACAATCCAATCGGAAAGTCGAATAATATCAGGGTGGTGTTCAACAATAATAACGGTATTGCCAAGATCAGTCAATCGGCGCAATAGGTTCCAAAGAATTTGAATATCCTTAAGATGAAGGCCTGTCGTTGGTTCATCCAGTAAGTACAAAAGGCCCTCTTTTTTGCTTTTAGAAAGTTCCGCAGCAAGTTTCATTCGTTGCGCTTCTCCACCACTTAACGTCGTCGCCGATTGCCCTAGGCGTAAGTACCCTAATCCAACTTCGCAAAGTATCTGAAGGGGTTTCAAAATTTTCATTTGATCTTTAAAAAATTCACAAGCGTCATCAATACGCATATCAAGGACATCCGCAATATTCTTCCCTTTAAACTCCACGGTGAGCGTTTCTTGGTTATATCGTTTGCCCTTACATTCTTCGCACACTTCCCACACATCAGAAAGAAAATGCATTTGAATAGCGACAGAGCCGCGGCCTTCACACGCAGCACAGCGACCACGAGCCGAATTGTAGCTAAAGCGCCCGGCATCAAAGCCCTTGACCTTCGAAATTTCCATTCGAGCAAATAGTTGGCGAATAGATTCCAACACTCCTGTGTAGCTTGCGGGAGTTGATCGCGGAGTTCCAGAAATGGGATCTTGATCCACTAATAAAACATCCTTAATGGAATCAGGGAAGAAAACACGTTCTCTCGCCTGCTTCCGTTTAGTTCCACGAGCAAAAGCCCCTTTCATCAGAGGAAGAATCTCCCCCATCACAAGAGAACTTTTCCCTGAACCTGACACCCCACAAACCGTGGAAATACAACCTTGAGGAAATCGCACCGAGATCTTTTTCAAATTGTTGAGGTCCATGTTCTTAAACTCTAAGAACTCCGTATTCGCATCAATAGGGTGGCCCCCTGGAGGATTATAGAGCGGAAGACTACCCGTGAGGTATTTTACCGTTTCGCTTTGAGGAAAAGCCTTCAATGCGGCTTTACGAGAAAGTTCCTTAGGAGAACCTTCCGCAACCACTTCACCCCCCAACTCGCCCGCTCCTGGGCCAAAATCCAACAGATGATCCGCCGCCCGAATCATTTCCATATCGTGTTCAACCACCACCAATGTATTACCAAGATCCCGCAAACGGTACAGTGTCTCTAGTAATTTGTGCGTATCACTTTGGTGCAAACCGACAGTCGGTTCATCCAGTACATAAAGAACCCCTTCTAAACCGCTTCCAATCTGGCTCGCGAGGCGAATGCGCTGTGCTTCGCCACCACTCAAGGTTTCACCCGTACGAGAAAGCCCCACATAGCCTAAGCCCACGCCGATCAAAAAATCTAAGCGACCCAAAATTTCGCGCAATAAGGGTTTCGCAACGATCGCATTACCCCCAGAAAAAGAGCATTCCGCAAACCAAACTCGCGCCTCATCAATACTCTTTGCAGTCACCGCCGTGATGTTTTCTCCATTCACCAAAACCGAACGATATGCGGGTTTTAAACGCGCCCCATGACAACTCGGGCACTCTTCGCCTTTGTCATTCATACCTAGGCCAAAGCATGTTTCACAAGCTCCCCAATGCGTATTGAAACTAAAATGTTTGGGATTCAGTTCTGTTTCCAAATACCAATGACAATGGGAGCAACCAGGAACTTGAGAAAAGGTTTCCAATTTACTGGATTCTATTTGAATACCAAGCACTTCATGACCGTCTCGGTAAGCTCTTTCAAGAGCGTCTACCAAACGATTTCGATTCGATTCCGATACAGGAATAAAATCGACAAGACCGAAAACGGCCTTGGAATTTTTGGGGATTCCCTTCATGGGTAAAGCGATAATTTTGCCATCGACCAGTACTTTTCGATAACCCAGTTCTACGAGCCGATCCGAAAGAGATTCAACTTTTTCAGCCGCAGAGGCCATCCAATTTCGATTTCCATTCGCAATCCAAAGAGGGGCCAATATGTTTAAATTTTTCCCTGCATAGTGAGTAAAAACATGTTCAACAATGGAAGCCACGTTCGTAGAGCGAATCGGTTCTCCACAATGGATGCAGTGCGCTTCTCCCACACGCGCCCAAAGGATGCGAAAGTAATCATAAATTTCGGTAAGCGTCGCCACGGTACTACGAGGGCTCCTGCTGGAACTCCCCTGATCAATCGCAATCGCGGGCGCAAGCCCATGAATACTATCAATGCAACCGCGATCCATGCGGCCCAAGAATCGCCGCGCATAGGTGCTAAGCGTCTCTACAAAACGGCGTTGGCCTTCTGCAAAAAGGGTATGAAACGCAAAACTGGATTTGCCAGAGCCAGAAACACCAGAAACTACAGTGAATTTATGACGCGGAATAGTTACAGAAAAATTCTTCAAATTATGTTTACGCGCACCGACCACTTCAATATCCAAAGAAGCGGTACTCTCTAGGGCTCGCCAAGGATTTTTGGTAATCGGCGCAAGAGATGCATTCGCAAGGAGGGGCGCTAAATACCGACCTGTATGAGACTTCTTGTTTTTAGCCACTTGCTCTGGGGTCCCAGCGGCTACAATGTAACCCCCTTTTTCACCCGCCTCAGGCCCTAAATCAATCACCCAATCAGCACACTTGATCACATCCAAATTATGTTCAATCACCACCATACTATTGCCTAAAGCGCGCAAGCGCGCAAGACATTCTAAAAGCTTGCGAATATCTTCAAAATGAAGGCCTGTGGTGGGCTCATCTAAAAGGTATAACGTGTGACCAGTGCCTGGACGACGCAATTCGGTGCTGATTTTAATACGTTGAGCCTCGCCGCCACTCAATGTGGTAGAGGGCTGCCCTAATGTCAGATATCCCAAACCAATTTCTTTCAATAACGCCAACGGTTCAGCAATGCGAGGAAGATCCGCAAAAAATTTGCAGGCATCCTCAATCGTCATATCTAATATATCTGTAATGGTGCGACCGTGATAATGAATTTCGAGAGTGGCATCATTGAAACGCTTCCCATCGCAAACTTCACAGGGCACCTGAATATCGGGAAGAATCTGCATTTCCACATTCTTCACGCCAGCGCCTTCACACGCTTCACAACGGCCACCGCTGACATTAAAACTAAAACGACTTTTGGTGTAACCGCGCATTTTGCTTTCTGAAAGACTCGCAAATAAATCCCGAATATCATCAAAAATTTTAGTATAAGTCGCAGGATTAGAACGCGGTGTGCGCCCGATCGGTGTTTGATCTATTTCAATCACCTTATCGATATATTCCAAGCCCTCAATGCGATCAAATTTTCCCGGAGTGTCCTTAGCTCCAAAAAAATGCCTTGAAAGTTCACGGCGCAAAATATGATTCAGCAGAGAACTTTTTCCAGAACCCGAAACCCCTGTCACCACAGTGAAAATACCATCCAGGGGAATTTTCACATCAATACTTTTAAGATTATGCTCTGCCGCTCCCAAGACTTCTAAAAAATGCGTTTTAGAATTTACCAGTTTTCGAATTTTGGGAATTTCAATTCTCTTTGCTCCACTCAAATACTGCCCCGTGAGCGACTTGGGATTCTTTTCCAAATCTTCGACGGTTCCCATGGCGACAACATTACCACCTTCCACACCTGCGCCCGGGCCAATATCAATCACACAATCTGCATGACGCATGGTCTCTTCATCATGCTCCACGATAATCAAACTATTACCCTGCGCTCTCAATCTCTCAAGAATCGACAAAAGCATTTCATTGTCGCGGGGATGTAAACCGACACTGGGTTCATCCAACACATAAAGGACTCCCTGTAAGCCCGCACCTACCGCACTCGCCAAACGAATACGTTGCGCTTCTCCACCACTCAACGTAGCAGCCCCACGCGAAAGAGTAAGATAACCTAACCCCACCGATGTTAAGAAGCCCAATCGGTTTCGAATTTCCTTAAATATTTCGTTTCCAATGCGATCTTCTCGTGCACTCAGCTGGAGTTCTCTAAAAAACTTTTCCGAGCGTTCAATAGACCATTCACTCATCTCGTGAAGACCATGCCCATGGAACTCTACAGCATTCGCCACCGGGTGCAGGCGCGCGCCCCCGCAAACATGACAAACTTCTTCATGCATGAACTTTTTGAAATGAATAATATGCCATTGATCCCAAAGCGCTTGCATTTGCGGAATAATTCCTGGCACGGATTGAGTCACATAACCTTCTCTCGAACGGTAGCGAATCACATGTTCCGTACCATAGAATATGGCATTCTTTGCCGATTCCGAAAGATCTTTCCATGGTGTGGACAAAGAAAAGTTATCTGCTTTTGCAGCCGCTTTAAATGCAGACCAACCGTGATGCGTAAAAATGACATCTCCGTCCGCTTTTTGACATTCTAAAGCGCCGTCTTCAATGGAGAGAGAATCATCCGGGACAATCAAGTTCGGCTCAAACCGATAGCTACGTCCCAAGCCTTTGCAATTTGGGCACTGGCCTTGTGGATCATTAAATGAAAATAAGCGGGGTTCCAATTCTGGAATAGAAATTCCACACTTCACACAAGCGAGTTCTGTACCTTGTACAAAGTAATCTTTATCGTCTAATAAAAAAGCGACGACTTTCCCTTCTGTTAGATGAAGAGCTCCCTCAATAGCTTCTCGCACACGCGAAATATTCTTTTTCTCTAGCGGCACACGATCCATAACGACTTCAATTGTGTGCTTCTCATAACGCACTAGGAGAGGAACCTCTTCCAAGCGGTAAAAAATACCATCAACGCGGACTCGGGAAAATCCTTTGTTCACCAAATCCGCAAGTTCTTTGCGGTATTCACCTTTGCGTTCTTGTACCATCGGCGCAAGCACCACCAAAGCCCGCCCCTCAGACTCCGCATAAAGATTATCGACAATCTGGTCTGGCGTTTGAGCCTGAATTTTTTTGCCACATTTAGGACAATGAGGAACACCGAGGCGTGCGAATAAAAGTCGGTAGTAATCCATGATTTCTACCACCGTCCCCACCGTAGAACGAGGATTTCGGTTCACTGTCTTCTGATCAATAGAAATGGTAGGAGAAATACCTCGGATGCTTTCTACATCGGGGCGTTTCATACTACCAATAAACTGCCGCGCGTATGCCGATAAAGAATCAACAAAACGCCGCTGGCCCTCTTGGAAGATTGTATCAAAAGCGAGACTGGATTTGCCAGAGCCAGAGACTCCCGTAATCACCACAATGGAGTCCCGCGGAATGGTGACATTGACATGTTTCAGATTGTGTTCTTGTGCATCTCTAACGATTAAAGATCGAGTCATAATGCGTTAAATATAGTGAACAAATGTTCACAAAACAAGAGACGAAATACTTACAAAAAAAGCCCCAATCTTTCGACCGGAGCTTTTGAAATTTTAATGAGGATGACTCTATTTCACCTCAGTTCGACGATAACCGCGGGTCATGCTAAACTGCGTCCGGCGGTATTCACCCGGCAAATACGTCTGCTGGCCACCCAAGTTGACGCAGTGTTCAAACGGATATTCAATCAAAGAAACCTGATAGATATAAGGTCCTGTCGACATTTTACGTCCATTTTGAGAAATAGGATACATTTTTACGGTAGCAAGCACACGACCACTCGTCACAGCATCATAATAAATAGGTACGTTATTCTCTGTTTTAGAGCAACCATACGCAACCGTAGTACTATTCGCAGCAACAACTTGTTTCAATGCAGCTTCACTCATTGACTCCGTATACTGGCTCACGAAATGTCCTAAGTTATCAAAAACGCGCACATTTATCTGGAATGGTTCGTCTGTCACAAAAGCGAGGCTCGTGCAACTTTCGTCTTTTCCATCATTGTAGCAACGGGTCACACCACCAGAGGCATTTGTAGCATCCGTCGTGGAAGATTGGAGGAACGTGAAGCGACCATTCGCATCCGATGCCGTACTTCCAGAAACTGATCCAGAGCCTGTGCCCACCGATGTTGATGTCCAAGGTCCAAGATTATTTTTCAACCAACCCTCTGGATCATTAACGTAATCCGATGGTAACGGTGAGATAATAATTTCTCCTGTTTGATCATCGGCTAATTCACCAGTCGGCAAGGTCTTATTGTCAAAGACAGGGCGATCAATAGAAGCATCGGTCGGGAGTATTGTCGTCACGGAACCAATGGAAATTTTAGTCACTGGTCCCCATTCATAGGTGACCACCGCTTTTCCTGCCGCAGATTTGATCTCTTTAGAGGCGTCAAAATAAGTGAACCGATTGTAACCAAAATAACCCTCGGTCGTAGCAGAATAATTAAACGCGAGAGAATCGTTCAAGGCCGGATTCAACAATGTGGAACAACTCACGTCGGAACAAAGCTGTCCCTCCAGCTTGTAAACTATACCACCAGCTCCCTGATTACTAAACTTTAACCCTGTCACATAATAGGCCAAAGTATCGAATAGCCCAGTGGTAGCATTTCTGCGCGCAGCAAGAATGGGGAAATAACCCGTTCCACCACTGGAATTGATAAGAGCCACTGAAGGATCACTCAAAGGGGTATTCAGAAAAAGGTAAGTCACAAGGTTGCCATTATCATCAGTCTCCAATTCAGCATGCTCAATCCTCGGTGCTCCATACCTACTCGGAGCCAGTTCAGAGATGGATGAACGAATACGCATGTTAGAACCATCCGTCTGACGGTCAGCATAGAAGAAATGCAAGTAATGCCAAGAACCAACCGCCCAAGCGTTGTTCAGACAACGTCTAGCAGCTGTACTAACGAGCGGACCTTCGGCACAACCAAAACCATTGTCCGCAAGGTATTTAATATCGACTTTACCAGGGGCCGCCAAATGGGTGCCTCCCAAATCGACAACCAGCACCCCATCTACATAAATCCACATATCATCATCACCCGCAAATTCAAAGACTTCTGAGTTGCCAATATACTTAAAGGCCGCAAATCCCATCATGGTAAAACCATAGTTGCGAAGCTTGGTTAATCCCGACACCGTGGTTTTATTAGCGCAAGCAGAAGCTTCGCATGTTTTTGCTACGTTGTGAACCGTAGCACTCCAGTCTCCGCCCACAACCGCACTATTCGCTGCAGTAACAGCAGCCGAGGCAGAGCGTGGCCCACCATTAGCAAGCCATGTAGCACAAAGAGATCCCGTGGAACGACCATTCATATCGACTTGGCTGTAAGAATACTGGTAGTCATAGGGCGGACAAAAAATGGATAGGCTCTGTGGTCCCCACTGATTACTAGTCCCTGCAGGTTCTCCTAGGTAGGTTCCATCAGTAGCAACACTATCCAGCGGGAAATAGCCACCATTGTTCCAATTGTAATCAATTTCATAATAACCGGAACCATCAGCAGACAATGGAATTCCAAGTTGTGTTTCAGATTTCTTAACCCAATTCTGATCATCACCGTACCACTGATCAAAGAAATCATTATCACAGGTACTTGTTCTCCACTTACTAATTGTCGGCTTATACAAGTCTAAACCTGTCGTGTTACTTGTGGAACTTGATGTGTCAGGTACTAAGAAAGTCAAATAGGGCTGCACCATACCATTAGTCACATACACCGGTTGTGCCCAATCTCTTTTTTGGCAAACAGAACCCCCATTACAAGGATCTCCATCCTTTACCGCTCCCGGGCAAAGTTCATGTTGATAACCACGTAATTTGCTCAAACCATTAGGATTATAGGTAGCATTGGAAGAACAACCAGAAAATTCCCCATAATAAGCCTGAACTTGAGTTGCGCTTACTTTTGCCTGCATCAAAACTGGTAAATAAGGATTAACAATCATCGGATAACCATCTGTACCAATACCAATCCCCGTAGATGGATTGTTCTGCGTAGCACACGCGGCATAGGTTCCATTCGAGCTTCCCGCGATCTTGTTAAGCCAAAAACCATCAGTAGAATAGGAAGGGAGCCAAGTAGAACCCCAAGTAGCATAATTGTTGTACGCTTCTTCCGTAAAATTTTCAAAATCTGGATGCGTCACCGGAAAATCACGAATCTGGACATCCAAATTAGCCATCGACCCTGCGGATACCATACCCACAGCACCAGCCAACAGAACCAATGCTGCCATCATTTGTATTTTCACAATTTTTCTCATAACTTTTTATCTCCACCTAAAGGGTGCAGGAATATTTCCCCCAAAATATACACCTTTTACGAACATTCCGCAGCCCAGCAAATTGCTTTTTTACACAATTATAACCTTCTGCGACTTTCTCGTGAGGATAAGCATCTATTGTCTGCAATCGCGCCAGTCAACAGAGACTCTTTTTTCTAATCTTTGCCGATAAGTTTCCCTTTTTTGAGGCCTTTTATGCCAAAATACGAACACATCGAGATTCCTGCAAATGGCTCCCCAATTACTCTGACTCACGGTAAACTCAATGTCCCCGATCAGCCTGTGGTTCCCTTTATCGAAGGAGATGGCATTGGTCCTGATATCTGGAAATCCGCAGTCCGCGTTTTAGATGCCGCCGTGGAAAAGGCCTATCAGGGTCAAAAGAAAATTGCCTGGATGGAAGTTTTTGCAGGTGAAAAGGCCAATAAAATCTATGGAGAAGGGACTTGGCTCCCCAAAGAAACCGTCGATGCCTTCCGTGAGTACCTCGTGGGTATCAAGGGGCCCCTCACGACCCCGATTGGAGGTGGAATTCGGAGTTTGAACGTGGCGCTCCGCCAAGATCTCGACCTTTTTGTGTGTCTTCGCCCAGTGAAGTATTACGATGGGACCCCATCCCCAGTAAAACATCCTGAAAAAGTGGATATGGTCATTTTCCGCGAAAACACGGAAGACATTTACGCTGGCATTGAATGGACCGCAGGCTCCGAAGAAGCCACAAAATGCCTCGAATTTCTCCAGAAAGAATTTCCCAAAGTGGCTAAAAAGGTGCGTTTTGGCACAGAAGCTGCTGTTTCCGAATGGAAAGAGATGGCGGGTTTGAAGGATGACACCGATTGGAATCAAGTGGGTGTGGGTATCAAAACGGTTTCCAAGTGGGGCACCGAACGTTTGGTCCGCAGTGCCATTGAATATGCGATTAAGAATCACCGCAAGAGCGTAACCATTGTCCACAAGGGCAATATCATGAAGTTCACTGAAGGTGCTTTCCGTGATTGGGGCTACGGTGTTGCTCGGAATGAATTTGGTGCTGAGGTAATTGACAAGGGACCTTGGTGCAAAATTCCAGAAGGAAAATTAGGCGCGGGCCTCGTGATTAAAGACTGCATTGCGGATATCGCGTTGCAACAAGTGCTCACCCGCCCCGATGAATTTGATGTGATTGCCACTCTGAATCTCAACGGCGATTACCTTTCGGACGCCCTCGCAGCCCAAGTCGGGGGTATCGGAATCGCTCCCGGCGGAAATATCAACTATGTGACCGGACACGCTATTTTTGAAGCCACTCACGGCACAGCGCCCAAATACACGGGCCTTGACAAGGTGAATCCGGGATCCGTGGTTCTTTCTGGCGAAATGATGCTTCGTCACTTGGGTTGGATAGAAGCGGCTGATCTTGTCAACAAGGGCCTTTCAGGGGCCATTGATTCTAAGGTGGTGACTTACGATTTTGCACGCCTTATGGAAGGGGCTAAAGAAGTGGGTTGCTTCGCTTTTGGTCAAAACATCATTGATCACATGTAGGTGAAAAGTGTCCATTGCTGCTCTTTTTACTGTCGTGATAGCCGCATTACTTCTGCGAGTTTTTGTTTTGCATTGGCGGAGAAACCGATTAGATGCTAAAGAATTTCAAGAACTCCCCAGAGCCACCCAGCTCGCTATCTTAAAGGAACGGCTTCTGGAGACCCCTTCAGTGGGAAACCTGGAAAATCTTCGCGATTTTTGTCATTCGTATGGCAACGAAATCGATATAGAAAGCTACCGGCCTCTGTTGGCAGAACAGTTGCGCCTCTCTGAACAAGAGAACGCGATAGCCCTTGATGATGATTTATATGCGAAAGAGTCCGTTTGGATTGATGCGATTGAACCGTTAGAATTTAACGAGGCAAAAGAGGCTTTGGCGAAGGGCGACAAAAAGGCCTACATTGATGCGACGCTTGCTGGGGTTCTCCGTTATTATTCTGATGAGAAAATCGAAAACTCTTTAGAACAGCTCGTGCCGGATTATGAAAAAGCCGGAGAAATCCTTGCCGATTACTTGGAACTCAAAGAGCTACGCAATCTTAGCGAAGTCGATGAGTCCTCTATTAAGCGCCTTGAAGAGGCCAAAAACGCCTGGGTACAAAAGCTGATTAACGCTTAATCCTCGACAACGGCATCCACTTCACTGGCATTCACTACACGAATTTCGATACGACGGTTTTGTTCGCGACCGGATTCCGTATCATTTGTCGCACGAGGTTTGCTATAGCCATAACCCACAGTGGTCACCCTTTTGCCATCTATTCCTTTGTTAATCATATAGGTGCGAACACTATTCGCTCTGTCTTCGGAGAGTTTCTGATTGAATGCTTCGCCCCCTTCCGAACTCGTGTGGCCTTCAATTTCAATAATGGCTTTTTTGTTCTTTTTAAGCCCAACGATAGCGGCATCTAAGGTCATGAGAGAGCTCCCGACCAATTCAGCACTCCCTGCCTTAAATGTGACCCCTTTTAATTCCGCGCGAGTATCATCAAAAGCAATGTTCACACCACCCGTGGATGCTTTGAGAGAAACATAAGGAGAAGAGCCGCATTCAAAAGGACCCGTGAGGCTTTCACACAAGATCGTATAACTGTCTTCACGTGGGATTAAGAAAGAAACCTCACCATAATCATCCGTTTTAACCACAATTTTATTTTTGGGATTCTTTTGACCCACAAAGGTTAACTTCTTATGACATTGCGGAATATCCTCGAAATTTGTATAGGAAACATTCAGTACAGCATGCGTTTTGTTGGGGAGGAGATCTTCAGCAAAAAGAAGGGGCACAGACGCAAAAAAAACACAAATCGCGAGTTTCATTTAATTTCTCCGTATCCTTAAATTCATCAGCAAAGGGCATCCCACGCTGATGAGGCATAAAATAATCTCTTATCCAAAAAATAGCTTGCAAAGCAGGCAACAAAACAAGTAAATTTTGAGTCAAATTTTATTAACCACCCCTGATTGTGAGTTTGGACTCACAGGAGACAAAATGAAACAGTTGTTCAAAAATACTGCCGCGGTCGTTTTAGGCCTCGGACTTGCCGTTAGTGCAATAGCTGCCGACGAGTTTCAATTAAAGGCGAATATCCAAACCCAGGGTAAAGCCTCTTATGAAAATGATGCTTTTGACTCTTTTTGGTTTCGTGCTAATTTTGGGGGTAAATATGCCTCTGAAGATATGGATGCCCAAGTCATGATTCGCATGTATGGCCCAAAGTTTGGTAATACCATTGAGGAAAAGAGCTATGATAAATTTTTAGCCGATCTTTACTGGGCTGACTACAAGTGGGACTTAGGAGCCAATAAGTTGGATTTGAAACTCGGTCACTGGAAAACGGATTGGAGCCAATCGGGTAACTTTGGTACCTACATTGACCCCAACTTGAAGACCCGCGGGTTCTTAATGCGCGACTATTCACATGATGCTTTTGAAGCGGGCTGGAAATATGGTCCTTCAGCACTGCATGCGATGATCGCTACCTCCGACAGCAAGTTCAAGACGGGGTATGTCCGTGTGGAGGAAAGACTTCAACTGGCAAAGCCCTTTGAAATCGGAGCCGCCTACCGTGTCAACGCCATTGATGCCATGTACCTCCCTGCAGTACAAACGCACCGCGTTGCGGGCAACGCTTCATTCACCTTTATTAAAAATCTTCGTCTTTATGGTGAAGTCGCCTACATTACCACAGGCGAAGACGACGCGATCACAGATGAAACGGTCGATGCTGGTTTAGCGATTGCTCCAGAATATGAACAAAATAGCGACTACCTTCCTTTCTTCGTGGGAATTGAATTACCGACAGCGGGCCTTTTTGACAACCTCATGTTTGAAATGGAACGAATCAACGACCGCGATGAACTCATGAATAAAGACGTGAGCGATTTCGCATGGACCGTCAGCATGATCAAGAGCTTTGGCCATACCAAAACTCAATTAAACTTATTTAGCGAAGATGAACTGAACGATGTTGCTGTAGCACTTCGTATTACCACAACCATTAAGTAATCACACTTCATTTGAGATTGAAAAGGTCCGCTGAGTAGCGGGCCTTTTTTTGTAAAGATTTTACAGAAACTGATTTTAGGGTACCCTCTAAAAATTCATTCTCTATGACCAGAAGCCCGTTCCCACGGGGGAACATCAGACTTCGCAGAGCTGACCCGCAAGTCAGCCCCACAGAGATGAGGATGGAACAACGTGACATCGCAACAAATCGACTGTGATATTTCACCATAGTTCGTTGTTCAATATGGCAAATATTACCAATATTCGCCACACCTCACGCCTGCTCTTGCTTATTAAGCAAATTCATTTATCCATCAACAGTCTGCGCGTCGTTGCAATCCTTAGTCCTTGCAAAGGCGGTGCAGACCAAAGCCAACGACGCCATGCCAATCCTCATTCCCCATCCCGGTCAGAGTGTCGAACCGGAATGCACGCAAACCCAAGAACGGTGGTGGGAGCCAGGAAAGTGCAGCGATGAATAAACGCAGAACGGCATGTTTTTGCGCACCACGGGCGGAGCGAAGAACGTCGTGTAGACAACTCATCACTTTCACCACACGGTATAGGCTCGCGTCCCAGCAGAAGACCGTACGAGGTAAATCCCTGACCGCAGTTTCAGATCAACGGATGCCTGCGCACCAGTGTTACGGAAGATGATCCGCCCCTGAGGATCAACCACCTGCTCGTTGCTGCTCAGATGGGATAAGTTCATGCCACCCCGATAGAGCCGAACCAGGAAATGAGCGGGGGCCACAGTAGGCAGAATCGACGTAGGATCTGTCACCACAGTTTTACCCTCAACCTTATTGCCTTCGATGTAGGTGCCAAACTTGTAACCATCACTGATCACCAGGCCCAGTGGAATGTCGGTCACGGCGGAGGCCTTATAGCGAATAGTCACCACCTGACTATCGCCCCGAGCTAGAGCGAACGTGGCAGGCTGCAGTTCCAGCAATTTATACACACCACTGAAATTGTCGTTGGTAACCACTTTGAAAAACACGTTGTCGATATAATCATTATTGATAGATGCGCTGGAATTGTTCTTTACCGTCAGTTGCACCGTGGTAGAATCCCCCACATGCAGGACCGAGTCCGTCTCCGCCAGATTCAGGCCAATGGTGGCCACAGGCTGGGAGAGTGTTTCCAGAGGCGATGAGGTGAAACTGTTGTCCTTTTGAAGCTCAAACACGGGAACAGCCCAGCGGTTGTCATGGAACACCTTGATGTCATGCTGATCCCAGTCATCATCATCGCTGAAGGAATATGCGGTGGAGAAGGTGTGCGTGCTGGTTCCCGAGAAACCGGCACCGAGACTGATGTTAAAGCTCCAGTTGAAGGTCAGGGACGCGCTCCCCGCGACGATCTTGCTTTCCATGTACCGCCCCAGAGTCAGACTGAAGCTTTCATCATAGGCCTCTTGGGAAGTGACGGTCTCGCTACTGGACTTGACAGCCAAACCTTCCATAATGTAATTCGTCACGGAATCCAGGACTCCGCTGGTCACCAGCTCGCGGCGGACCTTGCCCGTGGAAACATCCTTGGCATAGAGGCTCTTGAAATTGGCGATCACCGAGGAATTCTTCTTATATTCGCTCAGGAAGGAAGAAACACTCTGAATTTTCTGAGCTGCACCCGATTCTTCCGGTAGCGTATATAGGTAGAACACCTTGTGCGATGAGATGGTGTCGTCCACCGCGGTGATGTAGCGCAGGCGTGGACGCTCCAGCAGATAGTGTTTGAATTTCATCACCTGGGACACAACGATGTCGCCGCCCGCCTCGGTGGTGCTTACACCATCATAAGAAGTATTGGTCATGGTCCAACTGTTTGAACCATTGAACTTCAGGCTCAGGGTGAGTCCTCCGCTGATGGTGGCACCCGAAAAACCTGTCAGCAACTCCGGCTTGATTTCCACGCCAACACCAGTTTTGACATCCAGGCTGGTTCCATAGGTCAACTTTACAGTGTGGGACTTGGAGGTCGTCGTGCCATAGGAGGTCGTCGACTTGTCACCTGGTGCAGCATAGAGGATTTGGGTGATGACGGGTTGTTCACTGGTTACAATATAATTGGCCGAATCGGCGGTTCCGGCACCAGTCTGTTTCCAACTGCCTCCCAGGAAATAGTTGACCACCGCCTGCCGGGTCAGATCATCCGATGCGATCATAATGAAGTCGCCCACTAGGTTGGAGCCACCCCCCAAGGCCTCTCCCCCTACGGAAAGGAGAGAATCCAATTTGGTCTTGGTGCCGTACTGGGTCGTGGTCGGCTGCGGAATCTCCACCCGACGGAAGGTCGGCGTTGTTCCTAAGGTGAAATAGCTCGTGTTCAACGTGAGGGAAACTTTATGCGCCAGAATGTCCACGGTAGATACCCCCACATAGGCCTCAGCCAAAGCAGTGGACCCGCCTGTGATGGTGGGTCGAATCACCAAGTGGACCGGAATCCAGTCGTTCAGGAAAATGGCACTACTATCGCAAGCGACCGAATCGGCCTGGGAAGCAAACGGCGTTGAACTCGTAAAGGCTCCACTGGAATTCGTCGAGAAAGAATAGGCGCCCAGGTGCAGATAACCGTTGCGGTAGAAAACGCGTAACCAGGTGTAGCGATTCAATGAACTCGAATAGAAACCCTCCGTCAGCAAGGTGTTCATGCTGTCACCGGAGAAAGCGTGGGTCGGCAGAATGTGTGCCAGAATATGCGACGTGTTCTTTTTCGTCACATAGGCACCAGTGTCCTGATAGTACAAGCCCTTGGCGCAGTAGTTCTCCTCGCCACTGTCCGCCCAGGCGACCCCCAGAGTGTCCAGCATGCCGTTGCGCGGGCCAATGCTGGGTTTGGTGCCAGAGAGCAGAGAGTCTAAGACCGGAGCGGAAGAGGCCTCTAGGTGCTTGCCCGCATACAGGGCGTAATAAGCGCCGATGAAGGGGGCACTCAGAATCACGAGGCCTATCGTCTCATTTCCCCAAAGGGTATCCCCGCTGGTCAATAATTCACCTGCCCGATAATAGACATAGGCAGTGTCCAGGCTGACTAAATCAGCAAATCCCAGACTATCCTTTTTTTCATTAAGGACCGCTCCAGAAACGCTATCCACCCGCATCACCAGCGAATTCTGGCCCTTTTCCACATCGTAGTCGTTGGCGAGCAATTTGACAACCGGGGACTGCAAGGTTCTTACCATCAGGGTTTCAGGGTAGGTGAAAGGCGCATTGTTAAGGGCGCGCAGACCTGGATGGGTCGTGGTGTCGGCAGCAAGGATCCATGCAGAACTGTCCGTGCCAATGTTCCACCCCTCGTAGGAAGTACCGATTTTTGCCATCAGGTTGCTCATGGGGGCGCGACTTGCAGTGACAACGGCATCGGAACTCAGGCCTGTTAAAAGGGTATCCCAATAACAGTAGCTTGCAGTCAAAGTCCCTGATGCTTTAGAGAACAACGGATTTTTTGCAGACGCCGTGTGAGCACTCGTCAACATGCCGATGTTATAACAATACGAATAATTCGCCGTAGCACCGGTTACATTTCCCAATCCGGCCAAACGCGGACTATTGACAGTGGAACTCGTCACGCGTCCAGTATTGTAACAATTGCTGATCGTACTCTGCGCTGACGCTGGATATGTCGGATATGTCACTCCGATAATTCCGGCAACCTCCCCAGAACTGTCAACCAAGGTTGATGTGAGGGTTCCGGTATTAAAGCAGTATCGGATAATCACGGTCCCGTCAGATCTCCCCGCGATTCCCCCAACACTATGCTCACCCGTCACAAATCCGGTGTTGAAGGAGGAGTCCACCGAACCCCCTCGAAGGTATCCGACAATTCCCCCAACGCAACCAGTCCTATTGGCACTGGCACTGGAAAAAATAATTCCCGTGTTTGAACACTCCACAAACCGCGTTCCCATGGAATTTACGGTATCTGCAAAGCCGGCAATGCCTCCGGTATGGCCTCCTACCGACCTCACTACACCAGAAAAAGCCACATTTGAAAACGTGCCAGCAAAAACCGTCCCCACAATCCCTCCCACCGGAGCGCTAGGGGCATAAACAGAATCGCTCGCCACAACGTTTTTGACAACAGACTTGAACCCATAACCGATGACGCCCCCGACGTATGGCCCTGTTCCGGTGACAGAGCCTTTGGAGACAGTCACATTCTTCACTGTACCACTATCCAGACCGACCAAAGCGCCTACTTTGGTTCCGCCAGAAATCATAGGATCCACCAAGGTCAAGCTATCCACTACCCCCAAGTTCCCAAGAGCGCCAAAAAGACCGACATGAGAAAAGGTTTGGGAAATCTTCAAGTTGCTGATGGAATGGCCGGCACCATGAAAGACACCAGTGAACGCCTTGGGTGTACCACTGGCATTACCAATGGGGAGAAAATTTGTGTACCCGGCGTCGATATCCGCCGTCAATCGGTAAGTTTTGGACAGGTCACAGCTGGTATTTCCCTGTAAGGATTGCAAATCCGTGAAGCTGGTGATCAGGTGTTCTCCAACAGAGTTTGTGTCCAATCCACACGCCGCATACGTTGCCAGCGGGAACGCCAGCATTAGGGGGATAAGTCTTTTTTTCATGGGGTCCTCGCGAATTCCCAGGGTTTGTGGAAAAGCCTATCTGGATTTTCCAGCAGGAATTGTAGCGATGCCCCCTATTTTTACCAAGGTTTTTATTGTCCGGTTTTGGAAATTCTTGTCCGATTTTGCGATTTTGCTTAAAATTCAGCAATAATTTCGTTTCATTTTGATTTTTGAAACTCCTTTTGTACCTCGTAGAACCGCGAACGCGAAGCAAATCCGCTGGCCAGCGCACGCGCCTCCACCGTCATCTGGGGATTGCCCGGAATCTCCTGTTCCTTGCTCAACCGTTCATATTCCTGCATGCGATAGCAGTTAATGAAGCGGGAAAAATTCACCCCCAGTTTCCCATTGATCAAAACGGAAAGGGTTTTACGGTTAGTCTGCAAACGACGGCAGACCTGATTCATATCGAGTTGCGGATCCAGAAAGGCCCTCTCCCGTTTAAACAAATCCAAAACGCGCGGCAGGAGATCCTCCGTTTCCAAACCCTCATTTTTTCCAACTTCAGAAATTACCTTGGAGACTGGTGGCGCTACCCGCTCCAGACGCAGGAGATAAGCCTCACTTTCCAGAATCGGGGAGAGGGACGCGGCAAAGGTATTCCCCTTCCATGCAACCTCCTCCTGCCGATAGGAGCACACGAAATTCAGCAAATCCGGAAAACCGGACAATGCAGTGCTAATCAGAGGATTCGGCTCCGGTCCCCAGTTAAGTTCCCGGATCGCCCAAGAACTGGCTTCCAACACCTCGCCCTCTTTTCCGATCAACAAATAGGCCCTGAAGAAAGAGGACTGGCTCTCCAGCAATTGGTGCGGCGCAATGAGTTCGCTGTGGAAAAAACCACCTTTCCAAACCGCCCCAACCACGAGCACCGACCCCAACCCCGCTAAAACAGGCAAAAAATTGTAACCCGGATAATGCAGATGATTGGTCACCAGCAGAATCAACTGAATCACCCAAGGGATCAGGGCAGCAGCGAGCAGAATCCAGGTCTGCTTCCGATGACCTTTATAAAAAAGAGACATGCCCAGCAGAACCCCGGTCAGAATCAACCAGGAACCCCAGGTATAGAAATAACCCACATAATAAAAAGGCCCGGCTTGGCACACTAGGGCCCCATCAGGACGAACGTCAATTGTGCGCCAATACAGATGATGCCAAGAATTGGTCAGGGCCATCAGTAAAGTCAACGCTGGAACCGCAGAAATCCAAACGATTTTTTTTAATCGGAAAGGCTTGACTAGGTGCGCATAACGCAAAGCAAAAATCACCCAGAATACGGGAATGGGAAAAGCGGACAAATTCATGGTCATGTACAAAAAAACTTTCCAGCCCGCCGAAAAGGGCATGGAACTCAACCCATCAAACAGTACTAACCAAAAAGCGAAACATAAATACCAGCGGGCGGCTTTTAAACCATGCCATCGTTTTGCATCGCGCAGAAGCCAAATCGACCAGCCCGTCGCCACCAAGGCTAGGGCCCACAAAAAGAAAAAAACCACAGGAATCACTGCGCAAAGATAAGATTTTCCATTTTTAAAAGGGCACCAAAAATAATTAATTCATAAAATCACCTGAATATTCCGGAATTCACACTATTCTCGTAATTTGGTTATGATTTCCCTTACCCAATCCGGTGGATATAGCCCCACCGGGAGCCTCTCGATTCCCATGGTAGTCCTCGCAATTCCAAGGCATCTTATTGTGTCGGACTTTAATTGCTTCATGCGACCGAATACATGCTCAACACAAACGCGAGTTGATGATTTCTTCGTGTTTCTTTTGATCTGCTTTTCAATAAGCTTTTCTGCGCGATTTCCTTTCTCATGAATCTGGCTTTTTATTTTCTCTTCTGTCAAAAGGATCTCGTGTTCCTTTGAGCTATACACACGATCTGCAAACACTGACTTATTGGAATTTTCCTTGAACGTTTCGACCATCTCTAGAAACGCTTGGCTATCATGAACGATTGCTGGAGTTACTGAGTACATAGTGAGTTTCCGCCATCTTTAATGAGCTCATTTTCATCGTGGCTATTTCTTTGCAGAAAAACACGTATTTTTCCATTTCACTTGAAAATTTGAGGAATATTCTTTTGATGCCTTCATTTCCAAGACATTAGCCTCTAAAAATTGGCTTGTAGGAATGAAATCGAACGAGTATTGTGCAAAACGAGTGCAACGGGCATGCTTGCATGTCAATTACCAAGTGGCATCAACAAGTGCGTAAGCACAAAAGTGGTGAATACTAGTTGTATTCGCTACTCTTTACAAAAGTCACATAAAATAAAATTTTGATTTTACTTAACTATCCCCCTAGTCTTTACATACCGTCTCTAATTTGAGAGCAATGAAAAACTCAATAGGAGAACAGAAAATGAAAAATAGCTTTAGATATGCATCCATCTTCACACTGAGCTTTGGCCTTTTTACAGGGGCAATCGCAGGCGAAGAAGAATTCAAACTCACTGGAAATGTTCAAACCCAAGCATCCAAAGCATTTTACGATAATGATTCGGACAACAATCTGGATGGATTCTGGTTCCGGTCTAACTTTGGTGGTAAGTATACATCCGATAATTTCGATGGTCAAGTTACGATCCGGATGTATGGGCCAAAATTCGGCAATACCATCGATGAAAAAAATTACGATAAGTTCCAAGCCGATACTTACTGGGGAAATTACAAGTGGGCTCTGGGAGATAACAAAGTCAATTTGAAATTGGGTCATTGGAAAACCGATTGGAGCGTCTCTGGTAACTTCGGTACTTATGTAGATCCGAACCTCTCCACACGTGGGTTCCTCGCTCGTGATTATTCACACGATGCTTTCGAACTGGGTTGGGCCACAGGACCTTCCACATTTAGTGCGATGCTTGCGACAAATGACAGCAAATTCAACACAGGTTATATCCGTTTGGAAGAAAATCTGAAACTGGGGAAGCCTTTTGAAATCGGAGCCGCCTACCGCGTGAATGCGATTGACGTCATTACCAATACGGCGGTTCTCACTCATCGTGCAGCGGCCAAAGCATCCTTTACAGTGATGCCTTCACTACGCGTTTATGGTGAAGCGGGGGTGATTGTCACTGGAACAAATGATGATCTCGCCACAGCGCCTAATGCCGTTAAACCGGAATATGCTGAAGACACTAACTATTTTCCATTCTTCGTAGGCTTGGAAATTCCTACCGCAGGACTTCTTAACAATCTGTTTGTAGAAATGGAATACATCGGTGACCGCGAAGACTTTAAAAAAGATGCAGATAATATGGCTTGGACCGTTGCGGCAGTTAAGAAACTCGGAGATAAAACAAAAGCTCAATTCAGCGTTTACAGTGAAAACAAAATTAAGGATGTGGCAGCAGCACTTCGCATCTCAACAACGATTCAATAACCACCGATCCAAAGAAAAAGAAAGAAGCCCGCAAAATTGCGAGCTTTTTTTGTGTATTTAGAGGCGCCCATTACTCCAAGTCCATGACGCAACGGACATACATACCCATTTTCTGATCTTGATCTTCTCTGTTCACTATGCGGCTCGATTTGCGAAATTCCCAACCGCGAGCAGTTCCTTTGCGGACCGTTGAAGCAGACCAATAAAAAGCCGTATTATCAAAATCACAATAAGAATCCCAATTATGACAACCCCCTCGCCCTATCTGCTTCCAATTCACATTTTTGGGTTCCTTTTGAAAATCACGCCATTCTGCATCACCGGGGAGATGCCATCCTGAAGGACATGCTTTCTTGGTCTCCATCCAAGTGTAGTAACGTCCAA
>Ga0209467_1000434_pt1 | contig 60166 bp, 44 predicted proteins | sample Higcelwee11metaG_FD_187175 | JGI IMG/M metagenome (GOLD analysis project Ga0209467, IMG submission 187175) | Freshwater pond sediment microbial communities from the University of Edinburgh, under environmental carbon perturbations - High... | ecosystem: Environmental > Aquatic > Freshwater >... | reverse complement strand
AACAGCGGGCCGCCCAGAAACCCGTCTGGTCCACATCCCTTCACAATCCGGATTTTGCAAAATTTGCGGAAAATTGCGGGGCTTATGGCATCCGGGTGACGGACCCCGCCCGGCTGGACGATGCGCTGGGCGAAATGTACCGACATGATGGCCCGGCCATGCTGGAAGTGATGACCGATCCGGAGCTGGTGTAAGGGGAAAAGGCCTACGCCACCTGCTCCAGAAATACCGTGAGCGGAATGACATGCAGCGCGTCGGACATTTCCACGGTTTTGCCGATTTTCCAGTCCCGGCACCGTGCCTTCCCGTTTAATTGCTGGTCGATTTTTTTCACAAGCCCTTTCACATCAATGACCGGATGCCGTGAAAACACCTGGGGCAGCCCGTAGGTCAGGCTGCACCGGAGGCATTTTTCAGGCCTCCGGGAGAGGTGAAACTCAAATACCAATACTGTTTCCTTCTGGGCATTTTCAGTCTGCCGCACAAATTTCAAGAAAATGTCGTATGCGCCTTCCGCCGCATCGCCGTAAAGCGCATCAAAAAACTGATCCGCCCGGTCTTCCGGAAAGATTTCCCGAAGGGTCTCATCCGTCCATATTTTTTTATAATCATCTGCCATCATTATTTATTACACCCTATCTTTCATCCATCCGGCCACATCCGGCCAGACTTCCTGCCTAGCCTCACGGCTCACCACCATGCTCACATGGTCATAATTTTTTGAAAAACCCGAATCTTTTCCCAGCACCAGAAACATTTTATCAATGCTTCCCAATTGTTTATGAATTTTCCGGCACCCGGCCGGGGGATCATTTTTGTCATCCGCCGCCGCATAGGTCAGGGCCGGCATGGTGATGTTCTCCAGCCCGTCCCAATATGACACGCCTTCGGAATTGGTCCACCGCCCGCCGAATTTTTTCCACCGGATGGTTTCCATCATGGTGCCGGCGGATTCCACCTCCGGCCCCAGCCCGAGTGCCGGGGCCGGAAATTCCCCCATGACCCGGAGCAGCGCAGACAGGGTCCAGACCAGGGGCGGAATTTTCAGATACCGGTCCCCCAGGCTGATCTGGCTGCCAAACGTGACAAAGCTCCGGACCCGGTCATGCCGGAGCCATTCCATGGACAAGGCGGCAATGATAAACAAGCCGCCAAAGGAATGCCCCACCCAGAACGCCGGAGATTTGGTGATGGAAAACACGGCCTCCTGAACCGCAGGCAAATCATAACGGATCTGATCTTCGGCGGTTATTTTTGCAAAATCCCCGCCTTTGGGAGACAGGCCGTGGCCTCTCAGTTCAGGAATCCATATATCAAATCCCTGGTTCGCCAGATATGCCCCAAGGCCCGCGCCTTTGGGAGAAACCCAGAAGCTCCGGGTGGAATAACTGCCATGCACCAGTATCACCGGAAACGGCGGAATGGATACCCCGCGAGGCTTGATCCGGGTGAGGAACAGCCGGGCCCCATCCTGTGTTTCTAAATTTCTGACCTCAACCGCCACGCCTCCCAGAAGATGGTGGGAAGGTTCGGATATATTTACAGACTGCATTGACAAAAGCCCCATTATCCATAATAAAAGTGTTTACCTATTCTTCTTCATGACAGCAGTCAATTATTTTTACCGGGTATACCATGCTGACGGAAATTTCCATTAAAAATTTCGCCATTATTGACGATGTCACCATCCGCTTTTCAGGCGGGCTCACGATTTTAAGCGGAGAGACCGGGGCTGGAAAATCCATTATCATTAACGCGGTAAACCTTATCTTAGGAAGCCGCGCCACATCCAGGATGATCCGGACAGGGGCGGAAACGGCTGAAATCGAAGCCCTGTTCCTCATTTCCAAAGCCGGCGCCACCGCAAAAGCCCTTTCCGATCAGGGTATTGAGGCGTCCACGGAGCTGCTCATCCGGCGGATTATCTCCAAAAATGACCGGCACCGGGTGTATGTCAACGGCCGGCTCGCCACCATGCAGACATTAAACGCGGTCACGGAAAACCTCGCGGCCATCTCCGGCCAGCATGAGCATCAACGGCTGTTAAACGAGGCCAGCCATTTGCTTCTTCTCGATCAGGGCGGCGACCTCATGCATGAAAGGACAAACGTCACCGACTGCTATCACGCAATCCTGCCCCTGATCCAGACGCTTGATACTTTGCGGAGCAATCGCCAGAAACAGTTTGATCACATGCAGCTCCTTGAGTTTCAGAAAAAAGAAATCGAAGACGCGAACCTTCTTCCTGATGAGGACACCATCCTCAAACAGGAGAAAACCAGGCTGAAAAACGCGGAGATGCTGTACCAGACCATTCAGGGGAGCCTTGAGGCGTTGTATCATGGCGACGGCGCGGTGGCCGAACATCTGGGTGAAGTAAAACGGCAGGTGGAAACCGCGGCCCGCATTGACAGTGGGCTTCTTTCGTCTGCGGAAGGATTGGCTGACGCCGCATTTCGTATCGAAGATATCGCCAGAGACCTGCAAGCCTATCTGGACGCCATCCAGTTTGACCCGGCCCGGCTTGAAGCGGTGGCGGCAAGGCTGGACCAGATCAACCGTCTGAAACGAAAATACGGAGCGGCCATCGGGGATATATTCAGTTATCTGGAAACCATCAGCCGGGATTTGGGCGACTTGGAGAATCTGGATGGCCGGATCGCGGAGATGGAACAACAGCTTGACAACCATCATCATGAACTTGCCGGATTTGCCAAAACGCTTTCCAAAAAACGGAAAGAAACGGCCGCGCATCTTGCCCGGAAAGTGGAGGCGGAGCTGCACGCGCTGAAAATGCCGGGCACCCGGTTTGGGATCGCCCTTACCGAGACCCCTTCCACACCCAAAACATCGCCGTATTTAATGCTTGACGGCTGGATGATCACAGAGACGGGCATGGAGCAGGCCGGTTTTATGATTGCGCCCAATATCGGGGAGGAATTGAAGCCCCTTTCCCAGATCGCCTCCGGCGGGGAACTGTCCCGGGTAGTGCTGGCGCTCAAATCCATCACCGCAAACGATACGGCCACGGGCACCATGATTTTTGATGAAGTGGACGCCGGCATCGGCGGGGACGTGGCGGAAGTGGTGGGCAAAAAACTGTCGCGCCTTGCGGCGGCCAACCAGGTGATTTGCATCACCCACCTGGCCCAGATCGCAGCCTTCGGCCATCATCATTATAAAATCTCCAAACATATTGAAAACGGCCGCACCTTCACCCGGATATCCCCCTTAAGCGAGGACCAGCGGCTGGAAGAGATTGCGCGCATGGCAGGCGGTGAAAAAATCACCCTCGCCACCCGCAACCATGCCGCCGAAATGTTGAAAAATGCCCGGGAATACGCGCACGGATAATAAAAAATAAAAAAACCCGGCAGGTAAACGCATCTTACCTGCCGGGTTTTTTTATTTCAGAAAAGTTCCGGTTATTTTCCGAGCAATTCCTTTTTCAATACGTTCAAGTCCTTATCATCAATTTTATCGCTGAGCCAGATGCCGAATACCGCTTTTTTAAATTCCAGTCCCGGAATGGCAGCCCCCTGGCTCTCACCATTCATAGCCAGGGTGATTCCCTGCCCCGGCACATAGGCGATTTCATACATATCCCCGTCTTTGGGATTTTTCTTAAACAGCGCGTTAAACTTGGCGATGTCGCCCTTGATGGCAGAGGTGTTCCCGCCGGTGCCTCTCTCAAAGCCTTCGTTCCAGGCGTCTATGAGTTTTTCTTTTGTGGCCTTGTTGGTGGTTACATACATCCGGATGGCCATGGGCGCGTCGGCGTCCATAATGCTGCTGGCATCGCTGCTTTTGGCCTGGAGATAAAGGCCCGCCGAATAAATTTTAATTTTGATGAACGCCACTTTTTTAATGCGCTGGCCCGCCCCGTTTAAACTTAAGGCCTGCCCCCCCACGGTAACAGACTCCGCAACATCCACCTCTCCGACCTTTTTGGCCATTGCCGCCGGGCATAAAAACAGAAGAACCAACATGATAATCGCTAACTTTTTCATCGTTTTCCCCTTTTCATGTGTTTGGGGCTCCGATTATTCAGAACCCCTGGGTTTAAATTAAAAACAGCGTCCGCAACCGCAACCTCTTCTTCAAGATGAAATATATACCGAAAAAACAGGCGGTTCGTCAAGCATTTTGGCTGAATTATTGTCTTGATGTTATCGAACATAATTCGGTATAATTTCGAAGTGATTAATCACAATCCGGTCATCATGTCAACAATTGGGCATTTTTACTCAAAACAGACGGAGGGAAGCCATGACTGAAAAAAAAGATTTTCTTGAAAAACAGAAAGAACAGATTGCCGAATGGAACAAGATGATTGAGGAATTAATGCAGTCGGCCAAAAAAGCGCAGGTGGAAGCGAGCGTTAAGTTTGAAAATTATATTGAGGACTTAAAGGAGCGGCTCGAAGATATGCGTTTAAGGATGGAAGACGTGAAAAAAAGCGGGGACACCAGTTGGCATGACTTGCGGACTGGCATGGAAAACGCCTGGAAGGATCTGGCCAATGCCTTTGAAAAAGCCAGATCCCGGTTCAAATAAGGCCGATCGGGCTCCAAGCTCCCTCAGGCTGTTTTTCATAGCGTCTCTGGCCATGGGGATTCTTTATAATTCGGTGATGCGTGTTTTCGTAGAGCCTCCTTTCAATTTTATTTTTTTTACATCCTGTAAACAAACCCGGCATCCATGGATGCGCTTTTTCCGGCAAAGATATTCTTTTCAGCCATCCCCGCCCGGAATGGGAGGGCGTAAAGCCCTCCCCCACAATGACCGAAACGACAATCACTGCCGTTTTTTCCGGCGTTTATTAAGAGCAAAGCCGTAATCATTCATCAAAGCGGAATATAAAGTAAAAAAATAACGCAAGCTGATGGCATCCGATTTGCAATCCTTATTTAAAGGATTATTTTTCTTTATGATAAACGATTGGGCGCATGCAAGGGGAAGTCATGAAACAGAACCCGTTTGAAATTGAATTTAAATTTTTTTCCACCAAACTGTATAAAGATGTCCTCTGGATTAATTTTCAAAAAAGTTTACTGATTCAATCCAGCAGCCTGGAAAATCGCGATACCCTGCTGGCCTATCTGGACAAGGCTGCGGCTTCCGATGCCATCAAAACCATTATTCTTTGTTCCTCTCTTGAAGCATCCGGGCATCAGGCGTATATGGATTTTTTTAAGTCCATGAAATCCAAGCAGAACAACTTGGGGCTACAGCGCATGACCCATGCCTATGCTGAATTTATACTTAAAATAAAGGAGCTTGGCAAAATCGTGATTCACGTGGCCCGCGGCAATGTGATTCCCCTGTTTTTAAATTTGAGCCTTGCCTGCGATTATCGGATCGCGGCGGACAATACCATCTATCAAAATTCCTATCTGGAGACAGGAATCTTGCCCATCGGCGGTGGGGCCTATTTCCTTTCCAGAATCATTGGCCCGGGAAAAGCTCTGGAATTGATGACATTAAAGCGGGAATACACGGCAGAGGAAGCCATGGCTTATGGAATTATCGACAAAATTGTCCCGGCAGCCGATTTTCAAAATGACGTGATCCGGGTGGCCCACCAGTTTGACGAAATTCCCGTCAGCACCCTCATGGGATTAAAACGCTTGATTCAATTCCCGATCAATGATTTAAAAAACTATCTTGAATATGAAAATCAGGAATTTTTTAAGATTGTTCAGGAACACTCTTATCAACACGCGGTTGATCCCACCGTGTGGACCGTGTTATAAATACAATAATGGAGACAACCTATTGAAATATAATAGTAAATCATCAGCTTTCGTTCTGTTCGCGGCACTGATGACAACTTTTTTTTCCGGTTTATTTTTAGGGGGCTGCCAGTCCGCTTATTACAAAACCTTGGAAAAAGTCGGCTACCAGAAACACGAAATTCTTGTGGACCGCGTGGAATCCGCCCGGGATGAACAGCAGGAAGCCAAGGAACAGTTTCAATCCGCCCTGGAAAGATTCAGTGAAACCTTAAATTTTGACGGCGGGGCGCTGGAAAAAAAATATGATGTTTTAAATGCGGAATTTAAAAAATGCGAATCCAGGGCCGAAGCTGTAACAAAACGGATTGACGCGGTTGAAAATGTGGGGGAGGCGCTTTTTAAGGAATGGGAGGCCGAACTGAATCAATATTCCAACGCCAAGCTGCGAAGCTCCAGCCGGCAAAAAATGACCCAGACACGGCGGGAATACGATCAGCTCATTCAGTCCATGCGCCGGGCCGAAAGGCATATCGAACCGGTGCTTTCGGCGTTCCGGGACCAGGTGCTTTTCTTAAAACACAATTTAAACGCCAGCGCCATTAAATCCCTCAAAAACGAACTGATTGCCGTGGAAACCGATGTGGCGTCCCTGATCAAAGAAATGGAAGCCGCCATCGCCGAAGCAGACGGATTTATCAAGGCCATCGTTGAAGCCGGGGAAGCCGGGTAGATATCTAAACCACCCATACCGCCATATCCGTCACCCCTTCCAGCACCTTTCGGGTAAAACTCCCCATGGAGAAGTCTTTGGCGCCAGAATCTCCTTTCCGGCCCAAAATAATGGTGCCGCAATCATGTTTTCGAGCGGCTTCCAGGATATCTTTGGCCGGATTGCGCGAGCCATCATTGATTTCAATGGCGATATTATTTTCTAAAACCCCTGCCTGAACCAGCATTTCTTTGGCTTTTTCCATGACCGGTCCAATGGCTTCATCCGTTTTCCGGGACAACGCTTCCTCGATTCCCGGCATGTCCTCAAACAGCGCTTTGGGCAAAAACCGGCGCAGCTTGGGCTTGCCATGAAATAATGTGATGCGGCTCTCTGTGCCATTCAGCATAAAACCGGCATAATCCACCGAGCGCAGCGCGTTATCGGACTGATCCACGGCCACCAGAACATGCCTGCTTTTGATAAGCCCCCGGAGCATCCACACCGGGTACGTCCGGCTGCATTCCAGCAGTTTCGTGGATACTTCACCCATAAAAACAGCCTCCAGCCAGGATCGGCCATGCGAACTCAGCACCAGTCCGTCCGCCATTTTCTCCTCGGACCAGAAGGCAATATCCACGGCGATATCGAGTTTTCGCTTCTGGCAGACGGTTTTTATTTTTTCCGGATCAAACCCATACTGGACCAGAACCTCTTTGGCTTTTCGCAAAACGCTCTCTGCATTCTTTTCATTGCGCTTTTCAATCTGCTGCAACTGCCTGGCAAGATTTTTGTCCCGGCGGCCTTCATCCGCCAAAGCCGGCGGCAGAGAGGGCAGAATATGCATGAGCACCGGTGTCAGAGCATGGGCGGGGCCGAACATCAGATTGATATAATCCAAAGATCTCGTGGCGAATGAAGACCCATCCTGGGGCAGCACCAGCATTTTTGTGATATTTTTATTTTTATTCATTTCATCCGGTCGTCCTCTTGCAAGGTGGATCAAAGCGTGTGGTCACCCATCCAACTTATTCAAAATGGATCAGATACACTTTTACCGCATATTCTTTGGCAATGAATTTTTCCGGGTCTTTTTCCGATGTGAGCCAGACAAACCCTTTTCTTTTCATCGGCAGAATGGTGGCGTGAACCGTATACGTATCGCCAACCTCCGCCTCAAACGGAAGATTCATATTAAAATACAATTGCTTATGCAGCAATGGATAATCCAGCATGGCTTCCAGAAACAGAACATGCGGCCCAGGCAGCACGGAAGCGCTGGATTCGCTGCTCTTGAGGATATTGCCATCCATTTTAAGGATATTCACCTGGGTAAACTGCTTATCATCGGGCCGGATGATGGCAATCTCATCTCTTGACAGACGGTCCCCCTCGTATTGTTTGGACACGCACCCGGTGATTGCCAGAACCGCCAGCATCCCCGCCACCACGAGTAACCCAATGGGAGGTCTGCACATTTTAAAAAGAAAAAAACCGGACTTTTTTCCAGACCGTCTCCCGTCTTGTCTCCCATTCCGTCTCATGGCTGTGTCCCCATCTGTAAGAATTCATATTATATAATATATACAATATGTTTTAAAAAAAAGTCAACTGGTTTGTTTGCATCGCGCCCAACACGCATTAACTTATGGCCATATAGCGACGGATATTTTTCCGGCACCTATCTATAGGGAGACTTGATGATGAACTTCTTGAAAACACTTTTAATATTGGGGATTATGACCATGACGACAATTGAATCGCCTCAGGCGGCGGGGCCTGAAAAAGCACACCCGCCTCCCGGACAGGCAAATGCTTATGATACGGCGACATTTGCTGGTGGCTGTTTCTGGTGCATGGAAGCGCCGTTTGAAAAAATGGACGGGGTTGTGCGTGTGGTTTCCGGATACGCCGGCGGTAAAGAGGCGAATCCCACCTATGAGCAGGTTGCGGGCGGAAACACCGGACATCTGGAATCGATCCAGATCACCTTTGATCCGGAAAAAATTTCTTATGATAGGCTGCTGGATGTTTTCTGGCGCCAGATCGACCCCACGGACAGCGGCGGATCATTTGTTGATCGGGGTAGGCAGTACCGGTCCGCCATTTTTTGCAACAGCGGGGCCCAGCGGACTGCGGCTAAAAAATCCAAACAAACGCTCGAACAGTCCGGCAGATACAACAAACCGGTTGCTACGGAGATCATCAATTACGACACGTTTTATCCGGCGGAAGAATACCACCAGGACTATTACAAAAAAAATCCCATTCGTTATAAATTTTACCGGCATGGTTCCGGAAGGGACCAGTATTTAAAAAAAATATGGGGCGTAACGCCTGAAACCGGCACCATTGCATCGGGTTATATGCGCCCGGCGGACAGTGACCTCAAACAACGGCTCACCCCATTGCAATTTGCGGTCACCCGGCAGAACAAAACAGAACCGCCCTTTGACAACGCCTACTGGGACAATAAAAAACCGGGAATTTATGTGGATGTCGTATCCGGCGAACCGCTCTTCAGCTCAACGGACAAATTTGATTCGGGCACCGGGTGGCCAAGCTTCACGCAGCCGATTACAACGGAGGCAGTGGTTGAAAAAGCAGATAAAACGTTATTCATGACCCGGATTGAGGTGAGGAGCAAACAGGCGGATTCCCACCTCGGGCATGTTTTTGACGACGGGCCGGAACCCACGGGCCTCCGGTACTGCATGAATTCGGCGGCCTTGCGGTTTATCCCGAAAGAAGACCTTGAAAAAGAGGGATACGGGGCGTTTGTTCGGTTGTTTGAATAAAAAAAGAGAAAAGACAGAATTCAGAAGCCAGGAGACAGAATTCAGAATAAAAAATGATTCATGCCATTATTCTGAATTCTGACTCCTGAATACTTGAATACCTGAATCGTTCTGCTTATTTTCTGATAACGCCCAGGGCCGGCTCCGGGGCTTTAAACTCTTCGGCGGTCTTTTTTTCCAGGCGTTTAAAATCCACCAGCCCGCCCCAGCCGGTTTCCAGGGTGTCGTTCATGATTTTTTCAAAATACCCTTTCTGAATCAGCCTTCCGTCGTTGTCCCGGATATCCTGAAGGGTTGGCGCGGCGGCACAATTCGTGTATTTCCGGATCACTTCCATGCTTCGCGCATTTTCAAACACCTTGGTGCGGGTGATATAGGGGAAATACCCTTCCAGCAGGCTTATACCCTTGGCCATCTTGCGGAACCGGGTATTCCGGGTGCACAAATAAAGGGCCTGATAAACCTTCCGCTGCGCATTGACCATGGTATAAAAAAACCACCGGGGAACAAACCGGATTTTCGGTATCACATGCCCCGGCACCGGGTCATGGGCCGTATAATAGGCGTATGCCACATCGTGCAGGGTCTTCACCGGAACCCCCTGGGAACCGCTGGCCAGCCGCACAACCCCCTGATGGTATTGGTCGCCGGCCATGATATCGGAAATCACCGCCGCCACCCAGTCCACAGGCACAATATCAATCTGATTGTCCGGCGCGGTCATAAACGGCAGTTTTCCCATATAGCCCAGCATCATCACGATATAATGCAGGTTGTAGGTCTTGGTGCGGCCGGTGCTGGCCGACCCGCCGATGATGGTGGGTTCAAAAATAACAATCTGGTCTTTTCGCCCGTTGATTTTATCCAGCATGAACATCTTGGCTTCCGCCTTGGTCTGGGCGTAGGTATTGTCGGGCTTTGCCGGATGAAAGGCCGGGAAATCCTCGGGGATAGGCTTTCTGTGATGGCCGTAGGCATAGCCCGTGGAAATATAATATAGGGTGGGCTTGCTTTTGCCGTATAGCTCCCGGTGCTGTTTGACGGCGTCAAACAGCTCATAAATTTTATGGGAAAACACCACATTGGGCAGCCGGATGGCCTCATAGGGCTGATCAAAGCGGACATCCGCCGCGCCGTGCAGGATTTTATCCGTTTTTTCAATCAGCTCCGAATAAATGGAAGGCTCGATGCCCAGCTTGTCCTTTTCCACATCGATTTCCACCAGCCGGGACCGTTCCGCAAGCTTCCGCCGGGATGCATGGTCCAGGTCCAGGGTCGCCACCAACGCTTCAAACCGTTGCTGAATGCCGTTTCCCTTCTTATCTTTTCGGATGGCAAAATAAAACGCCGCATCCGGATCTTTTTTCATCAAATCTTCCACAACAACCGGGACAACCGTGCCGGTGATGCCGGTGACAAAATAAATCATGATTCCCCCCTTATCTGGCGGATGGTTGTTTAAAACACATTGGACAGCTTGACCATGGTTAGCAGCTTGATGGCAGGCAGGGGCCACCGGTGGGCGCAAAAAAACCGGTTGGTCTGCCCGCCAAACCGGGATTTGGTAAAAGCAATGCCTTTAAAATTATAAATAAAATTGCCATACCGGAACAGCAGGCGCTCGAGGCTTTTGAGCAGCCACCCTTCCGATGGTTTGTCGTCATCATCCAGCACCAGAATGGACAGCCCCAGGTTCAGATAGGAAATGCCTTCGGCCTTAAACGTGTCCATGGCGTGCGCCATGAGCGAATAGAAAATGCCCTGGCGGAACTGCTGGCTGAATCGGGAGATATTGGGCACATAGCTCACGATGTTGCCATCCCGGTAAATGGGGTCAAAAAACGCAAATCCCACGAGCGCATCACCCTGATACGCAAAAAACTTCCGGGTGTCTTCCTCGTGGTTCATGACCATGGGACGAATCAAAAACCCGATTTCCCGGTTTTTGATCTTCCGGGTGGTCATCCATTGCTTTGAAAGTTCATGGTGCCGGTCTTCCTCCCGGCATTCCCGGATGACAATGCCGTTTTTACGGGACTGATTCAGGGAAGTGCGCAAAATCTGCTTTTTCTTGCCGGCAAGGCTCCAGTTCTCCAAATCCACAATGGTTTCAACGCCAAACTGGGTGGCATAATAACCAAAACGCTCGTGCATCAATTTTGCCACTGGCTCGGTAATCTGCACAAATCCGGTGTGCTTGAATGCCGCCAGAAACTGGCCGATCAGAAATTCCCGGTCATCTTCATGGCATACCGGGTCGGACAGCACCATCTGGCTGCCCCATTTCTGCATATAGGCGATAAAGCCCCTGCCCGGCACGTCAAAAAATTTCATGCCCGGTTGCAGGGTTGAAAACGACATGCAATGACTGCCGTATTTTCGGATATATTCCATTCGCTCTTCAATGCTGAAAGAGCGGTCTTCGGATAAATTTTCGGCCCTCTCGCCAGCCGGCCGCACCCATCCCTCCGAAAGGGTTGTCGTTGGAATATATTCGGCCTGGCTCAATGTTTTTGCTGAAGCGTTGAACATAAACATGCGAATCACCTTTCTCTTAATGACGATAAGACTTCTGAAAAAATTAAAACCCATGATGACGCTGACACTATGACACAGTTTGAGGGATATACATTTCGAAAAGAATATGGGGATTATACTAGCCAAACACTAGCAATTTATATACAACCAAATCTGTATTGATCGCTAAATTTTTAATTTTATTGACTTTATTGAAAAAATTCCCAATATAAAATCCAGACACTTCACCCCGCATCCCCTAAAAAAATATCACGAAAGGCTGACCATCATGAAAAATCTCCTGTTTGAACCGGTGGAGTACAAAATCACGAAAACCGCTTTTGGTGTCTGGCGGCGGTTTTTATACCCCAATGGCAAGCTATTTGAAGAATTCATTTCCCATAAGACATTCATGGGCCTGCCGCTGCTTCACTACACTTGGGGAAAATGCCCGGAAACAGGGAACCGCATTATCGCCAAAGGGATTATCGCTATTGGCCGTCTGGCGGTGGGAGGACTCGCCATTGGCCATGCCTCCGCCGGGGTCATCGCCGTCGGCCAGCTTGCCATCGGGCTGTTCTTCGGGCTGGGGCAGGCATGCACCGGGCTTTACGCCCTCGGGCAACTGGCCTTTGCCTGTCTGTTCGGCATCGGTCAGATCGCCACAGGGATAACCGCCATCGGTCAGCTTGGCATCGGAAAATATGTGCTGGCGCAAATCGGTATCGGGGAATACGTATGGGATATACGGGGCATGGCGCCGGAGGCAAGGGAGTATTTCCGATCATTGATGTCTTAGAAATAAAAACACTCTAACACCATCACCCGGATTTTTTGCTGCGGTAAAACCGGACTTCCGCTTTCTCCAGGGTCACGAGGCCTGCGTCAATTTTATCTTCTATCAATTCCAAAAACCCTTCCAGGCGTTCCCTGGTATCGACAATCTCAATGATGACGGGCATATCCTCGGACAACCGGATGACCTTGAAGGTATGGATGGCGCGGCTGTTTGTCGCGCCAAATCCCATCATGCCCCGAAATACGGTGGCTCCGGCCAGTCCATGATCTCTTGCCTTCACCACAATCCACTCATACAGGGAGCGGCCTTCACATTTGCTGCTTTCTCCAATGAATATGCGAAGCAGGCACCCTTCCACTGGCAGTTTCATTGCATCACCTCCATATCCAGAATGCGGCGACCCGCCCCAGCCATACAGCGCCCAGGCACAGCAGGAGGTTTGCCGCGATATTGGCCAGGGCCAGCCCGTGCTGGGCATCCCGGACCAGAATCATCGTTTCATTGCCGAAGGTGGAAAAGGTGGTCAGCCCCCCCAGCACACCGATAAAAATAAACGACCGGACTTCTGACGAAAACACGCCGCGGGTGTCGGCAAGATAAAACAGGGCCCCGATAACAAAACACCCCAGCACATTCACCGCAAGGGTTCCATAAGGGAATCCCACGCTTTTTGTCAACTGCTGGACGTACCCGCTGATCAGGTAGCGAAGGATGGAACCGACAGCGCCGCCAGCGCCTATTACCATAATCTTCATCATCTATCTGCAACCGTCACTAATTTAATGATGTTCATAGATACGACCGCCACTTGCAGCCATGGCCATTTTTCCCGGATTCAAAAGACCGCATGGCATATAAAAACACGGGAAGATGTTTCATGGCATACCACAAACTCCTCCGGTGTTCCCATATCCGCCGGTTAAACCGTTTCCGCCACCCGGGATCCGTGTAAAATCGCTTCACATGCTTGTTATAAAGCCGGGTTAACGTGTCTTTTGAATCAATCCCCTTTGGCAAAAATACAAAGTTCAGGCAGTTCATTTTGCGCCAGTCTTCATCAAGCTCTCCGTGATCTTTTATGGTTTCCCATAAAGGCGCGCCGTGAAAAGGGGTAAACTTGGACATATTCATATCATCCAGGCCCAGGGAGATCACAAAATCGCTGGTCTTTTGTATGGATTGCGCTGTTTCACCCGGAAGTCCCATCATAAAAAGCCCCTTGGCTCTTAAGCCCTTGGCTTGAATACGTCTGACCGTATCCTTCACCTCTTCAATATAAACGCCGGGCTTGTGGGCCTTCATCATATCCGGATCACCGGTCTCAATGCCCAGGGAAAGCTGCAAAAACCCCGCGCTTTTAAGCATCTGCAAAAGCGCATCATCCGCGTGGCCGGTGCGTACAGCGCAATTAAAGTGCATCCCCAAAGGCTTTAAGGTCAAAAGATCGCAAAGCGTTGTTATACGGTTGCGGTGAGCCGTAAACAAATCATCATAAATCGTCACATGACGCACCCCAAACTGCTTGTTCAGGTAACGCAGGTGTTCATAAATAAATTCAGCGGAATTATAGCGGTATCCGCGCTTAAACACAGAACGGTCACAATATGAACACTGATAAGGACATCCCCGGCTGGTAATCATGGTTGCGCCGGGCGTATTGATATAACTGAACAGGGGCAGGTTGTATTTGTCAGGAAAGCCCTTCAGTTTTTGATAAGCGGGATAGGGCAGCGCATCCAGATCAGGAATCAGCTCCCGTGGCGGATTAGTCATGACCTGCCCATTATCCCGCCAGACCAGACCCGTGATATCCTTGAGCGCACGACCCTCGGCCAGCTCCCTCAGGGTCAGCTCCCCCTCGCCCATACAGAGAAAATCAATATGTTCAAACTGTTCCAACAACACGCCGCCCAGGGCGGAAATATGGACGCCTCCGAAAACCGTCCGGATCTCCGGCCTCTGTTTTTTGATCTGCGCCGCCATATCATAGCCGTCCTGAAAACCGGATGTTGTGGCGGAAAAACCGACAAGATCCGGATGGTATCCAAGCACCATTCGGGAATTGGCTTCCGCGCCGGACACAGCGCCCGGCCCCAAACAATCATGCACAAAAACCTCGTGACCTGTTTTTTCCAGATACGCGGCAATAGACAGCAGGCCCAATGGCGCCATGCGGTTGGCAACCGCCGCCACATCTTTACGGCCGGGCATCCAGTTATACCCGGCAGGATGAACCAGAACAATACGCATCATAATCCCTGTTTTTCAATTTCCCAACCGGACGCACACGCAATCACTTCCCGTATCGTATTGTGGGCACATAATCCGGTTCAATGGTCTTTAAAACATCACGGATCCGCAAGGCTCGATTCGCACGCCCCGTCATGCTCAACACAAATGCCGCAATGTTGATCTGGTTTAATCCGCCATGCGTCGAAGCCATATCAATAAATGATTCAAACAATGTAAAACCGGTATGGTAACCGTCATGAAGGGTAACCATTAAGTCCGGCGTACAGACAACCATTCCGTGAAAAGCATTCCATATTTGCGGGGGGGCGTCCGGCCATTCATGGTCCGCGGTTTGCGAAAACCAGGCGTCCTCAGACGCAAATCCTTCCGCGTCCATTTTGCCGGATGCTTGCAGCGCATCCATCACGGGCTGGTAGCCAAGCACATCAGCGTTAATGGGAACATACCGCAGTTTTTCCCTTTTTTTTTCTATTGCGGCAGATCCCATGGCATTGCGAACAATGACGCGGTCCCCCGCCATATAAAACGTCAGTTGTGTCTGCGGGATCTTCAATAAGGCGTCCGCAACCGTTGACGGCCTGAGGGTATGGATACCGATATAATTGACAAGCCCTTCACTATCCATCACGATGTCAGAAGCCGATTCGATGGTATCCCGCACCCTGAATCCTGCATCATTAAGGATATTTTTAAAAGAGATAAATTCCGATTCCATCAGGTTATGCCCGTGGTCGGCCAGAATGGATATTTTTATGGCGCCCTGCCGCTCCCACAGCAATTGAAGACAAAGGCGTTCCACGCCATCCAGGCATTCACAGGCGCCCTGCCGGCCGAATTTACAGACCATGCCTGCGGAACTAGCGGGATAGGCGATGGTCACGCGATCCTGATTCCGGTCGATCGCCTGCTTGATCTGTTTCATCTCATCCAGATAGGTTTCACGGGGTTTCATAAACCCAAGCCCCATGGTGAAAAACGGCGTGGAATAATCGATATAATGCTCCCAGTCTCGCTTGGAACCCGTCATTTGACTCGTATAGGATGTGCTCATGCGATTGGTGCGATGATCATAGTGACGATTGTTGGTGCCGGCGCGGGGGGGCGCCTGCACCAGACGGTTGAATGAGACATCCGTGAGTGACGGGAAAGGCGCAATCACTTTCCGCGGCGGGGGAAACCACCTGAAAGAACCGGCAAGATACTTGTCGAGCACGCACTGGTAGGGGACTGAGTCCAAGAGAATAATGAGATGCGGCACATTTTCGGCCGCATAGTCATTGATATTGTAAATCCGGTCGTACCGGCCATCTTCATCATCGTCATACGCCAGGAGCGACAGGTGATTGCTGTCGTCAGCCCGCAGCGCAAAGTCAGGAACGCCGTTGCCGTTTACATCATAACGGACTTCGCTTTGCGTACTGGCCGGATCAGAGTCGGGAAAGGCAGGATGTTTCGTGACCGCGCATCCGGAGAAAAGGGCAAATATCATTATCAGGCAAACCGGTTCTAAAAGCTTCATCATTCTTCGTTTGCAGTCAATGAGATATCATGGTGATATCATGGTGAATGTCCGGCGTTGTGTTATTCGCGATACAAACAAAACCCCTTTTTTGCCAGATTTCTTTTATACAAATTTACTATTTTTAAAGTCAATCAATATGACGGGTTTTAATTTTAGCCACTGATACGGTAATGAAAGGTAGAAATTTATAGAAGATCGTGCTAAAAATAAAACCGTGGAGGCGGTTGCACGATGCTTCGCTAAAGTCATTCATCTGTCCTTTTTTTAATTTTTAATAAAAGCACCGGAGGCAATAAAATGAAAAAAATTTCAACGCATATCCTGTTTGCCCTTATCTCATGCGCCCTGTTACTTGTTTTTACGGGCACCGCCGCTGCCGACAAGTCTTCGGTAAAAATTAACGCCCCCGACAACGCCGCCATGGGCAGCGACATCACGATAGACATTCAGGTCTCCCACCATGGGAATAATTTTCTTCATTACACCGACTGGGTTTACGTAAAAATAAACGGTCAGGAAATCAAACGCTGGGAATTCGGCAATTTCAACAAACCCGAGGAGGAAAACTTCACCCGGACCATCACGTATAAGGTGACCGGACCTCTTGAAATAACGGCTGAAGCGGATTGCAATATCCATGGCAGCAAGGGGATTGCCACAAAAACCGTCGAGGTAAAATAAACCATTGGCGGGCAAAACCGGGTGGACACATGCATCTATGAACCAGACATCTCTCAAGGTCGAGGATTTCATTCTACAGCGCGACAGGATGAAACTGCTTGATACCATCATCAGCGTGGATGAAGGGACAGCCGTTTCCGAGTCCCTGGTTTCTCCGTCCTGGCCACTCTTCGAAAACGGCTTTGTCCATCCTCTTATCATTATTGAGCTGGTGGCGCAAACAGCGGGCATTAATATTAAATGGAATGACGCAAATGCGCATTCCCCCGAAAACAGCGATGGCGGGGGCGTTCTGGCGGGGATTAAAAAAGCGGTCTTTCATGTCAACCGGATTCCCGTGGATGCAATCATCCGGACCTGCTCCAAAAAAGAATACAGCCAGATGAATTATTCGGAGTTTTCGGGGCATGTCATGATGGGCGAAAAAATGCTTGGCGAAGTTGTTTTGCAGCTTTTTCGAACGGATTAACTATCTGTTATATATCAATATAGAGGCAAAAATGAACAATAAGGCGGCAATCATCACCGGCGGCGGCCGGGGAATCGGCCGGGCGATATCAATGGCTCTTGGGGCAAGCGGATATCATGTGATCATCAATTATAAATCCAATAAATCCTCGGCGGAAGAAACCCTCGATCTTGTCAGGAATGCCGGGGGAAGTGGAGATATATTCGCCTTTGATATCGCCGGCGCAGATGAGACAAAAACAGCCATGACGGAAATCCTGCAAACCAACAATATCGAGGTGCTTATCAATAATGCGGGAATCACCGCCGACGGATTATTTATCATGATGCCGGAAAAAGACTGGCATTCGGTGGTGGATACGACGCTCAACGGATTTTATAATGTGACAAAGCCGGTATTAAAACAAATGATGCGCAAAAAAAAGGGCTCGGTGGTTTCCATTGCGTCCGTTGCAGGACTTATCGGCAACAGGGGGCAGGCCAATTATTCCGCAGCAAAGGCGGGCATCATCGCCGCCAGCAAATCCATTTCCTCGGAAGTCGCCCGGCTGGGCATTCGCGTGAATGTTGTGGCCCCAGGGCTGATTCAAACGGAAATGATCAAAGACGCCCCGGTGGACATGATCAAAAAAATGATTCCCATGGCGCGAATCGGAAAACCCGCGGAGGTGGCTTCCGTGGTTAAATTTCTCTGTTCCGAAGACGCTTCTTACATCACCGGCCAGGTGATTTCCGTAAACGGAGGAATGATTTGATTTTCATAACAAAACAGCAAATGAAACAGATGCTGATCTTTACGGCCTTATTGGCCGGAAGTTTTTTCTTTGCGGGTTGGGCGGGCGATCTGGAAGGAATCAAACAAAACGCCAAGGATATTCGTTCCATCGAAGCGGATTTTGTCCAGGAAAAGCACATGAAAATCCTTGCAAAACCGTTGATGTCGGAAGGGAAATTTTATTTCAGATATCCGCAATCCCTTCGGTGGGAATACACGCGCCCCATCAAAAGCCTTCTGGTAATGCATGATGAGGATATAAAACGGTATGTGATGTCAAGCGAAGGAATGATTGAAGACGGCAGCGCGGCGCTTCAGTCCATGCAGGTTTTTCTTCAGGAGATCATTTCGTGGATGCAGGGAGATTTTAAAAAAAACCCGGATTTTACAGCAGAACTCCAACCCGGCGGCATTATTTTTCTTATACCCAAAAATCCGGAGATGAGGCATTTTATTGATAAGATTGCGCTTAAACTGACGGATACGCCGGGGGTCATCGAATCGGCCACGATTTATGAAACCCCGGCGATCTATACGCTGATCCGGTTTAAAAACACAAAAATCAATGAACCGATTGACAATTCTGTTTTCTGAAATGACCGGCGGTTGAGCATTGTTTCGGCCAATGCGTCCGCAGGGAGCGCGGGGTTTATCTCCGCCCGGTAGGGGAGGGCGTAAAGCCATCCCCTACAATGGCCGAAATTACAGGCTTTCGGCTCCAGACGGTTTTGTAAAAATCTCCTGTTCCGGCCGGATTTCTTCCTTCAAAAGACAGCAGGCGATTTGATATTCCGGCGCGCCGTCCGGACGATAGGCCAGATTGCCGGACTGAACCAGCTTGTTCATCACGCACCCTTCCGGGATGGTAAGGCCGAACAGGTCGGTTTCACTTATTTTTCCAGTGGGTGAAAGGCGGTTATCCGTCATTTCAAAACTGTGCAGGGGATAGTCCTCGCACAAGGGGCAGCGATAAACCCGGCCATTGGGAAAGATAAAATAATTATCCGCCACCTGTCCGGCGCATTCAAACCCCTCGCTATTTTCTAAAAAAACCTTGGGATACGTCACGGTGAGCCCCCGGTCCGCAGCCTCACGGGCCACCGAAGGGATCAGGGAAAGCCAGGTGTCGCGGTCCACCTGAAGGCCGCCCTGGGCCGCGTCCTTGGGGATTGCGGATTTACCCCGAATCCCGATCACCTGAATAAAAAACCGCCGAATTCCCAGACGATGCGCCAGTTCGGGCATCAGATGGAGTTCATGGATATTTTCCCTGCTCACCGTAAAAATCAGGCTGGTGTGAAATCCGCGCCCCACAGCCTGTTCGATGCCCGCCGTACAACGGGCGAAACACCCCTCACCCCGGATATGGTCGTTGGTTTGCGGGGTCGCCCCATCCAGGCTGAAGCTGATAAAATCAAGGTCATCCGGGCTGATTTTATTTAAAATATCATGAAACAGATAGCCGTTGGTATCAATGGTGATGGATTTGTACCCCATCCGCCGCGCAACTTTCACAATTTCAGAAAGCCGGGGGTGAAGGGTGGGCTCGCCGCCGAGAAGAACCAGGTTCGCATGGCTTGTTTTACGGACAAACACATCCAGCCACGCGGTGATGGTCTCCATGGGCAGAACGGCGTTTCCATGCTGGGAGGGATTAATATAGCAGTGACGGCACGTCAGATTGCACTGGGTCAGGATATGAAAAAAAACATTTGCGGCGTGTTTTGAAAAAGCAACCGTTTCAGTCATAACAATAAGCGCTCAACAACCGTTAACATTACTGTCCATTTCCATTCCGGTTGTCCAGAAGCACCTGGGCTTCTATTTTTGCCTTAATGAGCTCGTCATTGACGGCCCGAAGACGGATGGACATGTATTCAGAAAAAATCCGGTACAGAAGAAGCAGAAAATCAAGGCGCTCATCCCGTTCTTCATTGTTCATTGTGCTGATCCTGCCTTGCGCGGAAGTATCCACCCCCAGGCAAAGGACTTTTCCATTGGCAAACACGGATGCCGAACGGGAAAGGCTGTCGATTACCCGCATCTCTCCAAAAATTTCACCCACCTGATCGATGCGGCCGATTTCAATATTGTTTTTTTTGATAATTAAGCGGCCGGACAAGAGAAAATACAGCCAGGGATCATTGTCGCCTTCCTGGATGATTCTTTCCCCGTCTTCATATTCCCTGATTTTACTGAGCCGAAGCAGCTTCGCAAGATTCCGCGTTTCAAATTCCTTCAGCCCCGGAATCCCCATAAGCCTTTGAATATTCTGGACATTATCTTTCAAATATTTCGACTCGATCATGGATGCCCCTCCATATTCAAAAAAAAGTGGAAAGAGTGAACCCGTCTATTCCAAGCATTCCCTGGAAACGATATCGTCGAACTTTACCGGATAACACCCATCAAAGCAAGCTTTACAAAAATTATTTTCAGGAGATTCCACGCCGGTGGATTCGAGCAGTCCCTCCAGACTCAAATAATGGAGGGAATCCAGCCCCAAATGTTCCCGCAATTCTTCCACTGATTTCCTGGCCGCAATCAGTTCCCCACGGGTGGAAAAATCGATTCCGTAATGGCAGGGGAACCGGTGGGGCGGGCAACTGATGCGCATGTGCACTTTTTTGACCCCCAGCTCCCGCAACGCCCGGACCCTGGTTTTGGCGGTGGTGCCCCGGATAATGGAATCTTCTATGATAATAATATCTTTCCCTTTTAGAAGCTCTTTGACGGGGTTAAGTTTCATGCGCACGGAAAAATCCCGCATGCTTTGGGACGGCTGGATAAAGGTGCGGCCCACGTAATGGTTGCGGATCATGGCGAGATCAAACGGAACGCCGGAAGCTTCGGCATAGCCCAAGGCCGCGTAATTGCCGGAATCCGGAAACGGCATCACCAGATCAGCTTTCACCGGCGCTTCCAGGGCCAGACGCCTGCCGTGGGCCTTGCGGGTGAGATAAACATTTTTCCCGGAAATGGTGGAATCGGGCCGGGCGAAATAAATATATTCAAAAATACAGCACCGCCGGCAAACCCTATCGTGGGGATGGATGCTTCGGATGCCGTCATCAGAGATGATAATAATTTCGCCGGGATCCAGTTCCCGGACAAACTCCGCTTCCACCAGATCCAGGGCGCAGGATTCGGACGCCAGCACATAATGGCTGTTGGGCAGTCGTCCCAGGCAAAGGGGCCGGAATCCGAACGGATCCTTGATGCCGATGACTTCTCCCCGATTCGTGAGCATCACGATGGAATAGGCGCCTTCGAGCTGGGTCACGGCGTGGGACAGGGCGCCCTCAAAGCCGTGCTTCAAATTTTTAACAAACAAATGCAAAAAAATTTCACTGTCCGTGGTGGTCTGAAAAATGGAGCCTTCGGCTTCCAGTTGTCGCTTGAGGATATGGGCGTTCACCAGATTGCCGTTGTGGGCTACCGCGTAAGATTTTCCGCTGTGGGAGACGACAAAGGGCTGGGCGTTCACCAGGGTGGAGCCGCCGGTGGTGGAATAGCGCACATGGCCCACGGCGCTGCACTCGCCCTTCAAAAATCCCAATTTTTCATCATTAAACACTTCCGGCACAAGGCCCATACCCTTGTGATGGGAAATGCGGCCGTCCCGGTCCACGGCGATGCCCGCGCTTTCCTGGCCCCGGTGTTGAAGGGCGTAAAGGCCGAAATAGACAAGGCGCGCCGCTTCCGGGTGCCGATGGATGCCGAAAACGCCGCAGGCTTCCCTGGGCCGGGATTCTTCTTGGTGCATGTTGAAGGGAACCATTTTATTTCTATTCCAAAAAGTTTATTTTAGTGGTGATACAACTGGATCGGACGAACCGAAAGGGCGTTTTTCCGCAACGCCGCGATGCCCCGGCACATGGCCTTGGCCCCGGCGATGGTGGTGGCGTAAGGCGCATTGTATTTGATGGCGGCCCGCCGGATGAGATATCCGTCCTGGCGGGTGCGGTCCCCGGATCCGGTGTTGATGACGAGGTCGATTTCCCGGTTCATGATGGCGTCCACCACATGGGGCCGGCCCGCGGACACCTTGTTGACCGTGCGGCAGAAAATGCCCGCAGCTTTAAAAAAGGCGGCGGTGCCCTTGGTGGCGATGATGGTAAAGCCCATGTCGCCAAACTGACGGGCCACTTCCAGAACCGCCGGTTTTTCCGGATCCTGCACGCTGATGAACACGGCCCCGGCGGTGGGCAGGTTTTGGCCCGCAGCCATCTGGGATTTGGCGTAGGCAAGACCCATATCGGCATCCACGCCCATGACCTCGCCCGTGGATTTCATCTCCGGGCCCAGGAGCACGTCCACATCCGGAAACCGGTTAAAGGGCAGCACCGCTTCCTTGACGGAGATATGGGCGGGAACGACCTCTTCGATCAGCCCCAGCTCCGAAAGCGTTTGCCCCACCATGATCTTGGTGGCGATTTTGGCGAACGGCACACCCGTGGCCTTGCTCACGAACGGGATGGTGCGGGAGGCACGGGGATTGACTTCCAGCACATAGAGCCGACCGTCTTTAATGGCGTACTGCACGTTCATGAGGCCGATGACGTTTAACTCCCCGGCCATGGCTTTGGTGGCGGCCCGGATTTCCGAAATTTCAGAGGGCTTCAGGCTGTATGGCGGCAGCACGCAGGCGGAATCTCCGGAATGGACGCCGGCCGCCTCGATATGCTCCATAATGCCCGCGATCAGCGTCGTGGTTCCGTCGGAAATGGCGTCCACATCGATTTCCACAGCGTCTTCCAGAAATTTGTCGATCAAGACCGGATGGCCTTCCGAGGCCGAAAGGGCCGGAACAGTAAAGTTTTTCAGCGCCGCCTCATCATACACGATTTTCATGGCCCGGCCCCCCAGCACAAAAGACGGCCGCACAATGACCGGATACCCGATCCGTCTCGCGACCTCCACCGCTTCTTCCACGCTTCTCGCCGTGCCGTTGGGGGGCTGGACAAGCCCCAATTTTTCCAGCAGGATTTGGAACTGCTTACGGTCCTCGGCCCGGGCAATGGCGGAAGGACTCGTGCCGATAATGGGCGCGCCGGACGCCAAAAGCGCTTCGGCCAGATTCAGGGGCGTCTGGCCCCCGAACTGGACGATGACGCCGTCGGGTTTTTCCGTTTCAACAATATTTAAGACATCCTCATGGGTCAGGGGCTCAAAATAGAGTTTGTCCGAGGTGTCGTAGTCCGTACTCACGGTTTCGGGGTTGCTGTTCACCATGATGCTTTCAATGCCCAGTTCCCGAAGCGCGAAGGAAGCGTGAACACAGCAATAATCAAATTCAATGCCCTGACCGATGCGGTTGGGACCGCCGCCTAGAATCATCACCTTTCGTTTGTTGGACGGCCGGGCCTCGTTTTCCATCTCATAGGTAGAATAATAATAGGGCGTGATTGCCTCAAATTCCGCGGCGCAGGTATCCACCAGTTTGTAGACCGGCAGGACGCCGGCTTCTATACGCATAGCCCTTACCGTTTTTTCACCGGCCCCGGTCAAATACCCGATCTGGACATCCGAAAACCCCCATTCCTTGGCCTTGCGCAGCAATTCTTCCGGAAGGCCGCCCTTATGCGCCGATAGGGTCTGCTCCAGATCAACGATTTGCTTGATCTGACGCAAGAACCACGGGTCGATGGCGGTGAGCGCGTAAATTTCGTCAATGCCCATGCCCGAGAGCAGGGCCAGGCGCAAATAGAAAATCCGCCGGGAATTGGGCCGGGAAAGGAATTTCTCAATATCGGCCCGGCTCACGTCCCTCGCCTGCTCCCGGCCGTCGGCCCCCAGGCCCGGGCGTCCGATTTCCAAAGACCGCAGGCCTTTTTGCAGGGCTTCCTTGAAGGTACGGCCGATGGACATGGTTTCCCCCACGGAACGCATGGCGGTGGTCAAGACATCCTCGGCTTCGGGAAATTTTTCAAAGGTCCACCGGGGAATTTTCACCACGCAGTAATCCAGGGTGGGCTCAAAGGCGGCCACAGTCTCGCCGGTGATGTCGTTGGGCAGTTCATCCAGGGTATAGCCCACGGCCAGTTTGGCCGCGATTTTGGCGATGGGAAAGCCCGTGGCCTTGGATGCCAGAGCCGAACTTCGGGACACTCTGGGATTCATCTCCACCACGATCATCTCGCCGGTTTTGGGGTGAATGGCGAACTGAACATTGGAGCCGCCGGTTTCCACGCCGATTTCCCGCAATATCGCAATGGATGCGTCCCGCATGACCTGATATTCCCGGTCGGTGAGGGTCTGGGCCGGGGCCACGGTGATGCTGTCCCCGGTGTGGACGCCCATGGGGTCCAGGTTTTCAATGGAACAGACGATCACCGCATTGTCGTTTTTGTCCCGCATGACCTCCAGCTCATATTCCTTCCACCCGAGCACGGATTCCTCCAGCATGACCTGGTGGTTCAGGCTGGCGTCCAGGCCGGATGCAGCCAGGATTTCCAGATCTTCGGGATTATAGGCCACGCCGCCGCCGGTGCCGCCCAGGGTGAAGCTGGTGCGCACGATGATGGGAAACCCGATTTCCCCGGCAATGGCCCGGGCCGATGCCATGTCCGTGGCAGTGGCGCTGTGCGGGATGCGAAGGCCGATCTTGTTCATGGCCTGCCGGAACAGGTCACGGTCCTCGGCTTTCCGGATGGCGGTTAACGTGGCCCCGATCATCTCCACCCCGTATTTTGTAAGCACCCCGCTTTCCGCTACGGCGATAGCGGTATTTAAGCCCGTCTGTCCGCCAAGGGTGGGCAGCAGCGCGTCCGGCCGCTCCCTTTCGATGATCATTTCCACGATTTCAGGCGTCACGGGCTCAATATAGGTCCGGTCCGCCATTTCCGGGTCCGTCATGATGGTGGCCGGGTTGCTGTTCACGAGAACAACTTGAAACCCCTCCTCCTTCAGGGCTTTGCAAGCCTGGGTGCCGGAATAGTCGAATTCGCATCCCTGGCTGATGATAATCGGTCCGGCCCCGATGATGAGGATTTTTTGGATATCGGTTCGTTTTGGCATGGTTAATTTAATTACGAATTAGAAATTATGAATTACGAATGAAAGGAAGTTCATCCTTATATATACGGCCGTCTGATCGATATAAGATAATTTATCCATGCGCCTTCATCATGTCCGCAAACTGGTCAAACAGATAATTGGCGTCATTGGGGCCGGGGGCCGCTTCCGGATGGTACTGAACCGCAAACAGCGGATATTTTTTATGCCGGAACCCTTCCACGGTCCGGTCGTTCAAATTAATGTGGGTCACTTCCACCGCGTTTGGGTCCAGGCTGTCCACATCCACGGCAAATCCATGGTTCTGGGAGGTCACCTCCACCTTCCGGGTGATGAGATTCTGGACCGGCTGGTTTGCGCCGTGATGCCCGAATTTCAGCTTGTAGGTCCGTCCGCCAAGCGCAAGGCCCAGAAGCTGGATGCCCAGACAGATTCCGAACATGGGCTTGTATCCGATCAAATTCCGGATGGTGTCCACGGCATAGGCCACGGGCTCCGGATCGCCGGGACCGTTGGACAGGAACACGCCGTCCGGGGCAAGCGCCCGGATTTGGTCCGCGGAGGTTGCGCCCGGCACCACCAACACATCACACCCGGCTTGCTCAAGGCATCGTAATATATTGTATTTTATTCCAAAATCAAGTGCCGCCACCCGCAGTCGGCCGGGCCGGTTCCGCCAGAGGGAAGCATCCAGGGACGTATCCGTGGGAACAAACACCCGTTCCTCTTGTTCCCAAAAATACGCCTGATCCGTGGTCACCGTGGAAGCCAGATCCTGGCCTTCCATTTTCGGGGTCCGGCGCACCCTCGCCACCAGGGACGCGGGGTCCAGATCAAGGGTGGAGATCATGCCCCGCATGGCCCCGGCGGTGCGCAGGTGACGGGTCAGTGCCCGGGTGTCCAGCGAGTCCACACCCAGAATGCCCTGGGCCTTAAGATAATCCCCAAGGGATGCCGTTGACCGGAAATTGCTCGGCATTTCCTGATATTCCCGGATGATAAACGCTGACACATGGATTTGAGACGATTCCACATCCGCCGGATTGACACCGTAATTTCCAATCAGGGGATAGGTCATGAGCACCATCTGCCCCCGGTACGAAGGGTCGGTGAGGACTTCCTGATAGCCCGTCATGCTGGTGTTGAACACCACCTCGCCAAAGGACTCGCCATGACCGGTAAAACTCCGGCAGGGAAAGGTTCGTCCGTCTTCAAGGGCCAGTAATGCTTTCATTTTATTCACTTTATAGTTAGGCTGTGGATATAATCTTCAGACAGGCCTTTTCTAACAGAACAGCGCCTCAAATCAACATAAAAAACAGATGCCACCGGCAGCCGCCATTCGTAATTTTTCATTCGTAATTTACCATTTATCCCAGCGGCATATTTGCCGCCAGTTCCCAAACCCCGCACGGGCAGGCCCCGGCGCAGAAACCGCAACCGATACATTTATCCGCATCCACCCGGTATTCATATTCCGGGCCTTGTTTCTGAACCCGTTCAATGGCCGCCTGGGGGCAGACCGCCACGCAAATGCCGCAGTCCCGGCAGGCACCGCAGGAGGCGCACTGGGAGCCGCAGGACTGGGGGTCGTTGAAATCGCTGATCCGGGGGTCGAAATATTCCAGGGACACCCGGGAGCGGTCGATCATCTGTTTTTTCTTTAACGCCGTTCCAGACTCAAGAGGCCGCCGCCCATTAATTATATCACCAATGGCCGTGGCCGCCGCCCGGCCCGCGCCGATGGCGTCCGTTAACAGTCCCGGCCGCACCGCATCACCGATGGCAAACACCATGGGGTCTGAGGTCTGAAACCACTCATCCACCTTGACAAATCCCCGGTCTTTATCAATATCATCCGGCAAAAAATCGAGGTCCGGCACATCCCCGATGGACACCACCACCGTATCGGCCGGTATCAGCTCGCCGGAATCAAGCTTCACGCCGGCCGCCGTTATTTCCTTCGTAAAACACGGCCACCGGAAAGTTGTCCCGGCCGCTTCCGCTTCCTTCCGCTCCTTGCCGAACGCCGCGGGTTCCTGCACGTCAATGAGGGTCAGTTCCCTTGCCCCCAGGCGGTGGGCTTCGGTGGCCACATCGCACCCCACGTTTCCGGCCCCGATGATGACCACCCGGCTGCCCGGATTGATCGCGCCAGTTTTCGCCTTTGCCAGAAAATCAGCGGCGCTGATCATCCGCTCGTTTCCGGGCACAGGCAGGGTCCGGGGTTTTTGCGCACCCGTGGCGATCACCAAAAAATCAAAGGTGTTTTTTAAGCCTTCGAACGCTTGCCGGTCCAGATTCCGCGATAAATCGGCATGGGGGATGACTTTCCGCACCCGGTCCAGTTCGGCGGTGAGCACATCCCCTGGAATCCGGGATTCGGGAATCACACTGGCAATTTTGCCGCCCAGGAGTCCGGCCCGGTCATGGATCACCGCCTCATGGCCCTGGAGCCGCAACTGCCAGGCAATGGAAATGCCCGCGGGTCCGCCGCCGATAACCCCGATTCGTTTGCCGCTTAAGGGCGGCAGCTTCGGCAGGCCCGCGTTGATGCTGGCCTTGCCGAGCTGGGTGGTGTCGATGGGTTTCATCAGGTTGATCTGGCGGGTGCAGGCCTGCATACAGGGATTGGGACACAAATACCCGCAAACCGTGGCCGGAAACGGCGTATAGGAAAGCGCCAGGTCCACGGCCTCATCCAGTTTGCCTTCCCGGATGAGCTGCCACCGCCTCTGCACCGGAATACCGGAAGGGCAGGTGGCTTCGCAGGGGGCCAGGTATTTTTGATTGGCCCAAAGGGGCGCAAATCGCCGGAGATTACCCGTGGGAATGAGCGGTATGGGCCGCCGGTCCAGGTCGGTGAGGTCGCCGATGAGCCCGCCCATCCCCAATTCCCGGTCCCACACGTCTTTCCGGAAAGCAGCCATGGAGCGCAGGCTGGCGCCGGCTTTTTCACTGGCGCTCCGGGAAACAATAAGGTTCCAGTCGGATCGCTTCAACAGGGTTTCCAGAAGTTCAGGCCGGTTGATATGGTTTAAGAATACTTTCAGATTTTCCGAAAGCCACTCCCACTGGTCATCTGATATGGCAACCAGGCCGGCGTCCGCCGCGCTGAACCCCTTATGCGGCCCGCGAAAAAAAACCTGCCCCCCCACCATGCCCACCAGGGGCCGGTAACCCAGCACGTTTTCCGCATCCTGCCCGTCCACTCCGCAGACGACGGCAATGCCGCCAGCCATGAACTCGCCGAAATAGTCGCCCACGGACCCCAGCACCCAGACTTCCGGGTGAGAAAAGCGCGGGTTGCGCTTGGTCATGGTCATGGCCCGGGCCCCGGTATTGCCGGCCACGAAAACTTTGCCCTGGGCCATGGCGTTGGCGAGTCCGTTGCCCGCATGACCGTGCACCACGATCTCGGCTCCAGCGTTGAGCCAGCCCACGTCATCGGACACCGGCCCCATGATTTCGATAAAGGTGTTTGGAAACCCCAGGGATCCGGTGCGCTGGCCCGCATTACCGGTAATTTTCACATTGACCCGTTCAGCCCCGGCTTTCCAGAGGCGTCCGCCGATGCCGTGCTGACCGCAGGCTTCCACCAGCAGATGCCTGTGACCGTCGGCCACGGCCTGCTGGATTTTTTCTTCAAGGGTCCGGGATGAGAGCCGCTGGCCGTCTTCCCTTCCGGGTATTTTATAGCATTCGTGTTCCATGGCTGTCTCCAAAGTCCATCGCCGGGTAAGAAACCCGGCCTACAATAAACCCATTAAAAATACATTTATTTTGTAGGTCGGGATTCTTTCCCGACAACTTAAATTATACCACATACTGAATCTTCAGCCGCTGGGCCGCGTTATAGTCATTGATGCCCAGGGCGTCGGACATGCCGATGGGAAGTGACGTGGACCGGCCCAGGGGCGCGATGATTTTTTTCAGCTCCGTATCAAAGGCCAGATACACGTCCACCACTCGCTGGGCCACGTCTTCCGGGTCCAGGCGGCGATACAGCCGGGGATCCTGGGACGTGATGCCCTTGGGGCACAGGCCCACATTGCAGATATTGCACCGGTCGGTTTCAGACCCCAGGCAGCCCGCAGCCGCCTGCATGATATATTTGCCGATCTGGACTCCGCTGGCCCCCAGCATGATGAGGGCCGCCGCGTTGGCCGCAAGATTTCCGGTCTTGCCGATGCCGCCCCCCGCGAACAGGGGGATTTCATTCTGTTTGCCCAGGGCCGCGAGATTGAGATAGCAGTCCCTTATATTGCTCGCGATGGGATGGCCCATGGAATTCATGGACACGTCATAAGCCGCGCCCGTGCCGCCGTCCTCGCCGTCAATGGCGAGTCCCGCCGCAAAGCTGTTCCGGGTCAGGTTGTTCAATACCGAGAGCGCTGTGGAAGTGGCGGATATTTTGGTATACACCGGCACCCGGAACCCCCAGGCCATGGACATGGACTGAATCATCTTGGCCACGGATTCCTCGATGGAATACTGGGTCTGATGGGTGGGCGGGCTAGGCAGGCTGACGCCCGCGGGCACCCCCCTGATGGCCGCGATAAGCTTGTTCACCTTGTTCCACATAAGAAGACCCCCGTCACCGGGTTTCGCGCCCTGGCCGTATTTGATTTCAATGGCGCACGGGTCCACCTTCATTTCCGGGATGGCGTGAATGATTTCGTCCCACCCGAAATACCCGGAAGCGATCTGCAAAATCACATATTGCAGAAACCGGCTCCGCAAGAGGCGCGGCGGGCACCCGCCCTCGCCGGTGGCCATGCGCACGGGCATTTTCAGTTCCTCGTTAAGGTACGCCACCCCCATCTGAAGGCCTTCCCACATATTGGGGGACAGGGCTCCGAAGGACATGGAGCCGATAATAAGGGGATAGATTTCCCGCACCGGCGGCACCCAGCCGTTTTCATTAAAATGCTTCAGGCTGTCTTCCGGCGGCAACACCCGGCCCAGGAGGGTCCGCACCTCAAATTCATGGCGGCCCGCGTCCAGGGCCGGATCCGTGAGCATGGAAATCCGCTGGAACTTGATCTGGTCAAGCACCCCGCCCGGCACGTTGCGACGGCCTCCCCGGCGCCTGGGCTGGCCCCCCTGGTTGATATGAAAGGGCAGTTTCGGGGCCTCGTCGGCGCGCTGGGGCATAATGGCGTCATTGGGACAAACCAGCGTGCACATGGCGCAGCCCACGCAGGCATGGGCCGCATCCGTTTTCTGACGGATGCCGTGATACACTCTAAAAACACTGGACGCGGATCCGTTTATACCCAGGGCGGTTTCCACGGTCCTTTTTCGAAAAACGCCCAGTTCAATGGCCTGGACCGGGCACACCGCCGTGCAGCTTCCGCAGAGGGTGCATTTGTCCTTGTTCCAGGCGATCTGCCAGGGCAGATCCTTGATGCTTAGCGTTGACGGGGTAATGGGTCTGTTTGACGGCATATCCGTATCTCCTTCCGGTCCGGCCCCACAATGGCCGTATCCAGATGCATGGGTTGAAAATCCTTGCGTTTATCCCGATCCGGGATCACCGCGTCCAGGCCGCAGATTTCCGAGGAAAAGGCGAATTGTCCGGGGCGGCCTCCCACAACGCCGGGCCGCAGTTTCTTGCGGTCCTGAACCATGAACAGGGAATGGTCCGGCAGACTGCCGATGACGCAATTGGGACCGTCCACAATCATGCGGCGGCAGCTTTGCTTGAGCTGTTTTAAGAGGGGCGCGTCCGCATGACCTTCCAAATCCGCGCCCTGAAGCGGCGTGATGATGTGTTTGTATGCCTCAATGCCGAGTCCGAGTCCTTCCAGCGTATAGTGCAGAATATGGGTGAACACTTCCGAATCCGACTGAAATCCCATATAGCCGGGAAACCCTCTCGACATGAGAAATTCCTTGATGGGCACGAACGCGGTGTTTTCGCCGTTGGTCATGGTGGACAGGCCCGCCAGAAAAAACGGGTGGCACGCATACAGGTTGATGGCGTAATTGGTGTTCTGGCGGCCCTGGGCCATGATAACCCGGGCCTTCAGGTCTTCCCGGTCCAGATGCAGGTATTTGCCCACCGTGATGGGATCCCCGATTTCCTTGACCATGATCACGTCCGGCCAGAAGGAAAACACGATCATATCCTGCTCGGCCTGTCCCATTTCCCGGAGCGCAAGCCGGATGTTCATGAGTTCCGCGCCCAGCTCGGCAAAAGGCCGGCCTTCCCATTCCTCCGGATATTCATAGGCCCGGATGAGGTACACATCCCGCCGGGGCACCCCTTCGGGCGCGGTTTTTGGCAATTTAAACGAAATCTTGTATTTGGTCATGAACCCGAGGTTCATCATATACGCGTCCAGGCGCTTGATGCCGTCCTTGGTGAAAATGCCCGAGAGAATCGGCGCGTCTTTCATCCCGTCAAACGGCCCGCCCAGATCCCTCAGAAACAGGCCCACTCCCGATCCGTCATGGCCTTCGCGCATGACGTCCAGCGCATTCAACGCGACAATGGGCGATACCGGCGTATCAGAGGTCATCGCAAATAAACGGCACATTATAAATCATTCCTTAGTGATGGTTATCAAAATGGATTGCATTCTTGTTTCTTCGAACCCTTAATATTTAGCAAATTTAATGCCAATATCATACAAATTTTAACTTGCTGGATTTTAATTGCTTATATAAAAATCCCGCATTCAAAACCCGCCGGGATTTACAAAATTGTAAAATCTGACGGCTGGCGCATAACAAAATTGTAAAATGGCCGGAAAGATGATCAAACCCGGCTGGCAATATCTTTCTTGAAATATGCGATCATTTTTATTAGATTATTTTCTGCAATATTCAAAAATCTTCAATAAGATCCACCGTTCAAAATGTAAAGAATCTGTTTTTTCATCACCCTCAGCGGCTTTGCAACATGCTTCATAGATTTTTAATATTGGTTGCCATGCTGACCCTGGTGGCGGTTTTACCCTCTTCCGGCCTGGGCCTGGAGGGAACGGAAGGCCAGATCAAAAGCGCCATGATGGTGAATTTCATCAAATTTATCCAGTGGCCGGAGACAGTCATCCGTGAAACCGGCGGAACCATCACCATCGGCGTGTTCTGCAATGATCAGTTCGAACATGCGCTGTATCTTGTGCAGGGGAAAACAGCGGGCGGTTATCGCCTTGCGGTAAGGCGCATCAAGGATCTGGAGCAGTTGACCGGCTGCCAGGTGCTGTTCATCTGTTCGTCCGAAGCCCACCGTGCCAGCTCGGTTTGCAGCAAAGTCTACGGACTCCCGGTGCTCACCATTGGAGAAGACGAAAATTTCCTTCGCTCGGGCGGAATTATCCGGTTTTATACGAAAAAAAATCATATCCGGTTTGAAATCAATAAAACGGCGGCTCTTAACGCAAATCTCCAAATCAGCGCCAAGCTCATTGAAATCGCTACTGCCTTTGAATAAGGAAATCAGGCGCCCATGACCGCATTTCAAAATTTTTCCATCACCAATAAACTCCGCATTCTTGTGATGATCACCAGCAGCATCGCCCTGCTGATGGCCTGCGGCATCCTGGGGATCCTTGAAGTGGTGAATTTCCGGCACACCCAGGCCAACGAACTGATGGTGCTTTCAACCATTGTCGCGGACCGGACCACGGCTTCCCTAACCTTCGACGACCCGAACATCGCCCGTGAAACACTGAATGCGCTGGAAGCCCGGCGCTCCATTCTTTCAGCGTATATTTTCAATGGTTCCAATAAGATTTTTGCCGAATACAGCCGGTATCATCGCGGACCCGCTCCCCCGCCGGAATATCCCGCGTTCACCGGCCCCCGGTTTACCCGTGATACACTTACCGTGGCGACCCCGATTTCCCTTCATGGCGAAACCATCGGCACTGTTCTTATCACCTCGGACCTGCATGAAATGTATGTCATGATCTGGCGATACCTGGGATACGTTGCCCTTATCCTGATTTTCGCCGGTTTCATCGTGTTTTTCATGCTGTCCATCCTCCAGTGGTTTATCTCCAAACCCATTCTGAATCTGGCAAAAGTGGCGTGGCATACAGCGGTGAATATGGATTATTCCGCACGGGTCTCCAAAAAAGGCAACGACGAGATCGGCCTTTTGGTGGACGCGTTCAATACCATGATGGACCAGATCAAACAGCGGGATATGGATCTTATCGAAGCCAAAAACCGGGCGGAGTCTTCCGCCAAAAAGGCCCAGGATCTGGCCAGAGAAACCAGCCGGGTCAACCTGATGCTCCAGAAAGAAATGGCTGAACGTAAACGCATGTATGCCGCCATGCTTAACAGCGAGAAAAAATACCGGAGCATTTTTGAAAACGCCCAGGAAGGCATCTTCCGGGCTGGTCCGGAAAACCGGTTTATTGATGTCAATCCCTCCATGGCATCAATTCTGGGATACCAATCGCCAACGGACATGGTGGCATCCGTTAAAGACATAGGAAAACAGCTTTTCGCCACCGAGGCTGAAAGGCAGAAGTTTTTTTTACTGCTTCAGAAAAATGATGAAGTGAACCATTTTGAATGTCAGTTGAAGCGGAAAGACGGCAGCCTGATATGGGCCTCCCTTCAGGCCATTGCTTTCCGCAATCAAGTGGACAAACTGCTCTATTTCGAAGGGCTGGTGGAAGATATCACGGAGCGGAAACTCTCGGAAAAAAGCCTTCAGGAGGCGAATAAAGAGCTGGAAAAACGGGTGGAAGAGCGAACGGCGGAACTCCGGGAGGCCAACAGGGAACTCCGGGCCGCCATAAAAATCGCGGATGACGCGTCCCGGACCAAAAGCGAATTTCTCGCCAATATGAGTCATGAAATCCGGACCCCCATGAACGGCGTCATCTCCGCCGCGGAACTGGCCATGACGGAAAAAATGCCCAATAAAGTGGCCCATTATTTAAAAATTATTCATTCCTCCGGCAATGCGTTATTAGGCATTATCAATGATATCCTTGATTTTTCAAAAATCGACGCGGGCAAACTGAGCCTGGACCCCCATCCTTTCCGGCTGGAATCCATCGTGAATAATGTGGTCACCCTTTTTGCCGGGGCCGCGGCTGAAAAAGAAATCGAACTCCTCTTGGATATTCACCCGGAAACGCCTCTGGATGTTATCGGCGATTCCTTAAGATTTCAGCAGGTATTGACCAACCTGATGGGAAACGCCGTCAAATTCACCGAAAAAAGCGGACTGGTGACGATCAAAATCAGCGCCGAAAGCATTGACAAAAAAACAATCCGGCTGATCTGCTCCGTGAAAGACACCGGCATCGGCATGACCCCGGAGCAGCGAGACTTGCTTTTCCAGGCATTTACCCAGGGAGATACGTCCACCACCCGCAAATTCGGGGGAACCGGTCTGGGGCTTTGCATCAGTCAGCGGCTGGTGGATCTGATGCAGGGAGAGATAACCGTCACCAGCGAATTTGGCAAGGGATCGGAATTTATCTTCACCACCCGGATGCTGGTGCCCCCGGACCAGACCCGGGAACCGCTGATTCTGCCGGAAAACATGAAAGGGCTGACGGTTCTGATTGTGGATGACTGTCCGGAGAGCAGGGACATTCTGACTTATATCATTTCTCATTTCGGATTTTCCGCGCTGGCCGCGGATTCCGGCATGGCCGCCATCTCCATGCTGAAAGAATGCCAGAGCCAGCACAAAAAAATTGATCTCGCGCTCATTGACATGAAAATGAAGGGCATGAACGGGTGGGAAACCGCCCTTGAAATCCGGAATGATTTATTCTTAGCCATGCCCATCATATTAATGACCAGCGCCATTTCCGATATTGCGCCGCCGAGCGCCTCGCAGCCGACTGTTGACGGGTTCATTTTAAAGCCCGTCACCGCATCCATGCTCCTGAATACCATGATGGATGTTTTTGGCCAGCGCCCGATCCAGAAAGACAAGGCCAGGATTAACGCCATTGTGCGGCGGGATCGCTACAAAGCCCTGTTGGAAGGGCTGAAAATTCTGGTGGTGGAAGACAACCGCGTCAACCAGGAAATCGCCGTTGACATCCTGAAATCCGTGGGCATTGACGCCCAGATTGCCAGTGACGGATTTGAGGCCCTCGACATTCTTTCAAAAGAACCTTTTGACGCTGTTCTCATGGACATTCAGATGCCCAATATGGATGGCTACGAGGCCACCCGGAAAATCCGGGAAATGCCGCAGTTCAAGTCTTTGCCCATTATCGCCATGACAGCCTCCGTGCTGATGAGCGATGAGCGGTACTGCCTGGAAGCGGGCATGAACGGGTTTGTCCCCAAACCCATCCGGCAGGAAAAACTCTTTGAAGCCCTGGTTTACTATTTACACCTGGAAAATAACCCCCCAGCGCCGGAATCGGCACAGGCGGATAAGGCCAAGGATGAGACACTGGATGAGACACTGGATATGCAGCAGCTTCCGGGATTAAATTTCCGGGAGGCCATGGAAAATCTGGAAATGGATGGGGACAGCTATAAAAAAATCCTGTCTCTTTTTGCCGACACCAACCATCACACCTTGGAAAAAATGAGATTCGCAGCCTTTGACGGCGACTGGGAAACCTTAAATGCCCTGGCCCATCACCTGAAAGGCGGGTGCGGCAATATCGGCGGCATTGAAGTGAAAGAAACAGCGGAAAAAATCGAAGGCTTTTGCCGAAAAGCAGCAAGCGGCGAGGTGGATACGGCTGCCTTGGACGGGCTGCTAACGGAAATGGACACAGGCTTAAATCGTCTGCTGTCTTCCATTGACGTGATGGATCCGGCCCGGAAACTGGTTCCCCTTGTCGGCTCCGGCACCTTCCAGAACATGACGGAAACCACGCCCGCCCTGTCTTTGCTGCTGGATGCCCTAAACAAATCGGACCCCATTAAAATTTCAACCTATTGTGACAAACTCAAACAAATCGCGGAGCCATCATTCATGATGGTGATAGAAAATAAAATCCGGAAATATGAATACGATGACGCCAAGGAAGCGATCTTGCGGGCTGCGGCGCAATGGGGCATCAATCTAAATATAAATCCGGACCTTAATCTTCGGGAGAACAGTTTTGATGAATGACAAATCCCCCCTCATTTTAATTGTGGATGACAATCCCATCAATATTGATTTGCTGCTGGATATATTAAAAGGAGATTACCGGTTCGGAGTAGCCAAAAACGGGGCCAAGGTGTTTGAATACCTTGCGAATCACCAACCGGACCTCATTCTGCTGGATGTGATGATGCCGGAGATCGATGGGTTTGAGGTGTGCGCGAAACTGAAAACCGACCCCCGGTTCCAGGATATCGAAGTCATTTTTATCACGGCGTTAAGTGATACCCGGTATATTGCGAAAGGATTCGACGTGGGCGCGGTGGACTATATCACCAAACCCTTTAAAGCCGCGGAAGTCAAGGCCCGGGTCCAGACCCACATGTCCCTGAAAAAAATGAAGGAGGCCCTAAATAAACAAAACCAGATGCTTGAAGACCAGGTGAGAATTAAAACCGCCCAGCTTCATGAGATGTTCACCGCCACTGTCGGGGGCATGGCCCTCATGGCGGAAAGCCGCGACCCATACACGGCGGGTCATCAGCACCGCGTGGCCGAATATGCGTGCATTATCGGAAAAAGCATGGGACTGGCGCAGAACCAGCTCGAAGCCATTAAAATTTCCGGCCTGCTCCACGACATCGGAAAAATCCGCACGCCGGTTTCGCTATTGAACCGCCCCGGAAAACTGCTGAAAGCCGAATGGGAACTAATCAAGACCCACCCGGAAATCGGGTTTAAAATTTTAGAGCAGATCCCTTTCCCCTGGCCCATCGCACAAATTGTTTACCAGCACCATGAGCGGGTGGACGGCAGCGGCTATCCCCGCAAACTGAAAGGCGGCGAAATCCTGCTGGAGGCAAAAATTCTCGCCGTGGCGGATGTCATGGAAGCCATGAGCTCCCACCGCCCTTACCGCGCGGCCCTGCCCGTGGAAATGGCGCTGCATACCATCACCAGCAACCGGGGCTTACTGTTTGATGAAAACGTGGTGGATTGTTTTCTGTCCTGTTCGGAATGCATGCTGCCATCCATGCCCGCCGCCTCGCCTGCCGCCATGGACAAGGGGCTTCCGCTTCACGGCAGGGATTGATTATCTGGTAATTAGACTTTCCATGCGATTCTTGACCCGCTCATGTAATTTCCGGTCGGTTTCACCAATCATGCGCATGACGGTTTCGTAAACACTGATCGCCTCATCCGGACGGCCCTGGGATTCATAAAAGAGTCCTAGCTTAAACCGCAATTCGGCATTGTCAGGCTTTTGCGCTATGCCCGCCTTTATGCATGCCTCCGGCTCCCGGCATTGGTCCAGAAACGCACGCAACGCCTTCAGGCTTAATTCCGGCCCCGGATTTTTGGGATTCAGAAGCGACGCTTTCTCAAAATGCGCCATGGCCGCGTCAAATTCCCCGGCATTGACCAGGGCATAGGCCAAATCCGCATGAACATGGGGCGCATCCGGCCGCATCCGCAAAGACCGGGAATAGGCTTCCACCGCATCGGAATAATAACCGAGGCTTTCAAAACACAATCCCAGATTGGCGAATGCTGTGGGATGGGGCGTGATGGCCAGCGATTTTTGGTAATTGTCGATGGCCCCGGCATAGTCGCCCCCGGCCTGAAGGGAATAAGCCAGATTCTGATAGGGCCGGGCTTTGCGGGGCGATTTTTGAACATTGTCCGTCCAGAACGACTCCTCGGACTGCCAGATGATATTGCGCTGATATGCCCATAAACCCATAATCAGAACAAAAACCGTCAAAATGGCCCCGGCCCATCGCTTATCGGCATCGGACACGCGGAAAACCATCCAGGAAAACGCCAGACAAAGGAACATGCCCGGCAAATACATCCTGTGCTCGTAGATAATTTCAATGCCGATAACCGATGACTCGATCACCAGATTGCCCAGAAACCAGAGGATGGCAAATGACAACAGCCGGTCTTTTCTGGCCGCATACCCTGCCAGAACCAACAGCCCGATGATGGCCCCAAGGCTTATCATCGTGGAAATGGGCGTCACCAGAGAATGCGACAGAGGATAGTCATGATCCAGAATCAGCCGCCGGGGATGGGGAAACGCCATCAGGGAAAGATAATAGACCACCACCCGGAATTCCGTCATCACGCGCTGGGAGAGGGTGAAATCCCGGCGGCCATAGCTTGCCAGAATCCTTGCGACAGGATCAAGCCCCATAAAATGAACCGTGATGCCGGTAAAAATAATGGCCCCGGCAACCACCCAGACCAGGGCCCGAACGGATCGCCATTTTTTAAGGTTCTGAAAGAAGAACCACTCATACAGAAGAATAAATATCGGCAGGGCGCCTGCGTTTTCCTTGCTGGCCACGGCGCAGATGGCGGAAAGCAGACATCCCGCAAAAAAGGCAAGCGAGGATGTAAAACGCCCGTTCCGGAAAAACCGTCGGCCGGTGGCATACAACAGCAGGGACAGGACAAAAAAAAGGGCCGCCATGCTGGTCATGCGCTGGCACATATAGGTCACGGCGTTGGTCTGCACCGGGTGCGCCAACCAGAGCATTGCCCCGAAAAAAGCGGCCCAGTCAAAAAAAGCAGGTCCGGATGTGACGGGTGATGGCCCGATGGAAGAAAGCCGCCCGGTTTTTTCGTCACCGCAAAGACACAGCGTGGTTTGAAACAAAAAAAACAAAAAAATCCCGGTCAGAATATGGATGCCCAGATTGACCAGATGATACCCAAGCGGATTTTCCCGGCCAAAATAATAATTCACGGCAAAACTGATATTGGGCAGATACCGGTGCCGGGGCTGCCCTTCCAGGGCCGCTTCCTTGATGGCCCCCCAGGAAAATTCCGTCATGCGCACATGGGGATTATTGCGGGTGATGAAATTAATGTCATCAAATACAAAGGGCGACCGGAAGGTATTGGAATATACCAGCGTTCCGGCCGCCATAAGCAGCAGCGCCGCAAAAATATTGCGCCATATAACAGGCAATGCGGGGGAAGGGTCCAATCGCGTTATTTGCTCCATCAGAGAATTAACCACGGAAGGCAAGGAGTTCTCGCGCAGAGGCGCAGAGATTCGAAAAATCGCAGGCCCGTAGGGTGGATTGAGCTTCGCGTAATCCACCCAAAAAAATTCGGCACAACGGCTATCCGGCGGATTACGCCGCGCTAATCCGCCCTACAAAAGCGTTAAACCGATTGTAGACGCTGTCGGAAAGCCTCAGCGTTACTGTTTTTGTCATGATCCACCTCCCCCGCTCAGAACGGAATATCATCGTCAAACCCGCCGGGCGGGGGCGGCTGTGTGGCGGCAGGCGCTTGTTGCTGCCGCTGGGATGGATTTTGCGCCGGTGCGGCCTGGTACTGCCGGTTCTCATACCCGGATTCCTGGCTATAGGATGCCCCGTCAGCCCCTTTTGTCCCAAGCATCTGCATATCGCTGATCAGTATCTCCGTGGTATATTTGGTGACCCCGTCCTGCTCCCAGGACCGGGTTTGCAGTTTGCCTTCCACGTATATCTGCCTGCCTTTGGTCAGGTATTTGCCGCAGATTTCCCCGAGCTTGCCGAACGCCACAATGCGGTGCCATTCGGTTTTCTCTTTTTTTTCATTGGTGGTTTTGTCCGTCCACTCTTCACTGGTGGCGATGGAAAAACTGGCCACCGCCAGCCCGCCCTGGGTGAACCGAAGTTCCGGATCCTTGCCCAGATTCCCGATCAGCATTACTTTGTTAAGTCCTCGCGCCATTTCATAGACCTTTCTTTTTATATTAAATATCAAGGGCAAAGCGGATGGATCGCCCCACTTCCATCATTCGTATTTCGCCGTGTTTCATTCATCGCCCCACGCCTGTTCCGCTTCCCAGATTGAAAATTCATCATCAGCAACCGGATGCTTTTCATATCCCCGGCGATGTTTTTGCTCCAACTTTTCGAGGCGATAACGGGAAAGCGCTTCTTTCAGCGCCTTTCTGGTGAAAGCGGAGCGACTTGTATGAAGTTCCCTTGAAACAATATCGACTGACTTGACCAAATCATCATCAAGGTCATTTGGATGGTTCTCATGGGGCACCTCAAAACTGTGGAATTTTATGGCTAAAATAAACCACATTTTTAAATTTGTCAAATAAATTAGTATAGTTATATGAATGTTTTGTTTCTGGATGGTTCATCCGAATCTTTGTTCAATAAAATTTACCCCTTCCCCCCGTATCTTTCCCGATATCGCAAAAATCGGAGCCGGTGGGAATTACTTCCCGCCGGCTCGATAATCAATTATTGTTCTTTATAATTTTAGTTATTAAGTTTTCGCTGATGTATTCACCGCTGTTTTTCCAAAGCAGACCGCAGCCCCATAATTATTAAGGAACTGTTCCGCAAGGAAGTGTGTTAAAGGGCGACGTCGGGAATGCGTTCGGCAGTGTCCCGTCATCAATTTCCTTGGCCGAACCCGGCAACCATTTTCTGGATTTGGTGATGTATTCAGTTCCAAATACCATGGCGGTGGCGGTAACCTGATCCTCCACCCAAATGGCGTATTCCTTCTGATAAGTCAGCGTAAAGCTGGCCACACCGTTTTCATCCGTTGTCACGGAAGTCGGTATGGTGCCCGCCACAGACTGGCCAGGAGTCAGCATGCCGTTGTTGAGACCCGGCACTTGGTCTCCTGAAACATAGCCGGTGAAATAATCTGGCAGATCAGGCGTGTTGACACTATACCGGTTTAGCCCATCCTCATTATTATCAAGGACTGAATTATTGTTGAGGTCTTCGTTAACAAATACGCAAGGCCCACTTCCAGTGCAGGAATTTTCACATACCGTTATCCAGCCGAGCAAAAGATCATCCACCCAGTACCCCGTTGCAAACATGGACGGTTTTAGCCCAAGGGAAACCACCGCGCCTGAAACCGCATTGCCGTTTGTATCGGCCACCAGTACGGAAACCGGAAGCAGATACAGGGTATTGTCATCATTGGGGGATATTTCACTGGAGAACCCGATGGCAACATTGGCCACTCCACCCGTGATGACAATGGCAACCGTGTCTTCATGAGGATCCGGCAAACATGTGGGCGTGGCTACCCGAGCCGTAACCTGAACAGCGGAGCCGGGATCGCTTCCAGTTGAAAGGGTTCCGGAAGTAAATGTGGTCCGGGCGCTGCCCGTAGCATCAGTTATCGCAGTGACAGGAGAAATAAATTCACCGCCGCCGGTGGTGTTACTCAACGAAAAATCAACTATCGCTTCCCCGACCGGAGCGCCATTAATATCCACCACTCTTGCCTCAATGGTCAGGCTGTACTGAGATGTCGCCGTACTGGGTAAAATATTGGTCTGGGACGCATCTATAATAATGTCACAGGCTTTGTCGGCGGGATTAAAAAATGAAATCTGTACAAAATCCATCAACGTTGAATCGCTTGCGGCATATACCTGAACGGTGGCGACGCCGGCCGCAAGGCTGGTCAGATTCAGCGTTGCATCAAGACTTCCATCCACCCCCACTGTTACGGTTTTTTGAGTACCATATCCTGCCCATGCGCCAAAACTCGTTACAAATACAACGTTGGCTCCTGCTGCCAATCCTCCCGCATGAACTGTCACCGGAACATTGCTTCCATCTGCCGGGGCCAAAAATGGGCTGGTGGCAGGGACGGTAATCTCAAAAATATCCGCTGCCGCGCCCAGGGTATACGTCCCAATAACGGATGTGTTAAGGCCCGTTGCGGTGACGGTAGCTGTTCCGGCGACAGTTCCCGCCGTCAAGATCAATGTGATTTCTCCGGCGGAATTGGTGGTTTGGCTACCTGACGGTGACACGGTGGAACCGGTTCCGCCTGCATTGATGGAAATAGTGATCGCTGCATTATAAATAGGATTCCCGTCAGCATCCTTCGCCTTCACAATAATTGACTGAGTGGCAGCGGGAACCAGCCCGATGGTGAGCTGGGCGTTAGCCGGCGTCAGGGTGATTTCCGTCCCATAAAGCGTGATCGGAATCGACGCAGTCAGGGCATCGCCGACCGAGGCGGTGATGACGATGGTGCCGTTGGCCTTGTTCGGCCCGGATTTCACGGTAATGACCGCTTCGCCGTTGTCATTGGTCACCACGCTTCCGGCGCTGATCTGGCCGCCGGTTGTGGCGAAATTTACGACCGCGCCTTTGATGGGCGCACGATTCATATCCAGCACCAGTGCTGTGATGTTAGTGCTGTCCAGGTTATTGGTCTTAATGGATGTCTTGGAAGCTGACAGCGTCAGGTATTCCGCCTCGGCCACCGTTCCCTTGGTGAAAGCCACCTGCACCGACTGGGTAATACTGCCGGAGATGGCGGTAACCGTGGCGGTGCCAACATCGATGCCTGAAATCAACGATGTTAGAACCGTTCCGGTTGTACCGGACGTCATCAAAACAAGGGAGGTTTGGCCTCCCGCAAAAGTACCGAGATTGGTCTTCAGAAGCACCTCTGTCCCACTGGACACCGGCTTTCCGAAGTTATCAGTCACGATTGCGGTGATAACGGTTGAACTGTTGCCATCGGCGGGGATTGCAGCATCCGCTGCGGTTAGTTCAATGGAAGCGACGGAATCGTTCGGATCCACCATGACAATATAAATCACTTGCGTCACGCCGCCACAGTCAGCCTGGACTTTGGCGATGCCACCGTTTTCACTTGCGATCAGGGAGGTTACGATTTTGCCGCTTGCATCGGCGGTGACCAGCGTCACCCGGCTGGTCTTCTTTCCCAGCCCATCGGGATCAGTACCATTGGGAAATTTTCCACCTTCCGTGGTGAAGATAATTTCCGTGCCTTGCGGCATGGGTGTCCCCGTGGTGTCGTAGGCAATCGCCGTTACAGGGGTGGAACTGATGCCGTCAGCGGGCAGGCTTCCGGCGCCGGATGTCAAGGTGATGGATCCCGCCACGCCCGGTTGGCCTTCTTCTCCGATCGTTATATTAATTGATTGCGAAACCCCTTCACAAACAGCCGTCACCTTTGCGGTTCCGTCAGTACCACTCGATTTTAATGAAAAAATGATCACACCAGAAGCATCCGCTGTCTGGAACGTTATGGATCTCCCGCCATTCTGGAAACTGCCCAAGGTCGTTGAAAACGCTACCGGCGTATCTTTTGGGACAGGGTTCCCGGCAGTATTTTTAATGGTGGCGGTAAGCTGCGCGGAACTGGTGCCGTCGGCGGGGATGGTGGTTGTGTTTGATGTCAGCGTGATACTTCCCACAATGGCGGCCGCCTGCTCCACCCTAATGTCAAGCGCTTTGCTGATGCTTTGGTTGCTGTCGGCGGTCACCTTGATCTGGTCCGTGCCTTCGAGACTGCCGGCCGTGTAATTGAGCGTCACCTGGCCATTGGCATCGGATGGGATACTGGTTCCATTCAAGGTGGCGCCGGTGGTGTTCTGTGAAATCTGGAAATTAAGCTGTTCGCCAACAACAGGATTGCCAAACCGGTCCTTGGCGGCTGCGATCAGCATTACCGTGCCTCCAGGAACCACTGAATCCGGAATGGCGGTCAGTGTAACGGTCGACAGGCCGGCAGATGTCATGGTGATTTCCAATTGATCCGTAAATCCGCTGCATTCAGCCGTTACAATCGCTGTCCCCGGAAAGGTGCCGGCCTTTAAGGTTATTGCAGCAACTCCGAAGTTATCGGTTGTTACCGTGTTGGGCGAGGTAAAAGTACCTAAGGTGGTGGTGAACGCCACCGGTTGCCCAGCCATGGGTTTATCATCAGAGCCAAAAACTGTCGCCCGAATGACCGCCGTGCTGCCTCCGTCGGCCGGAATGGTACTGATTCCGGAAGAAATCGAAATCGAATTAACTACTGGCTCCACATCTTCAAATTCATAGGGAGATCCCGGCAGAGTGCAATCATCGGCATCCTGTTCCAGCCAGGGAAGGACAAAGGAAAAAGAGGAAAGGGTTTCAGTTCCAGAGACCACAGTAGTGGCTGTGATGGCATCTTCGATCCACACGGCTGACGATTTCATGTAAATCATATCAAAATTCGCCACGCCATTTTCGTCGGTCACCACAATCGACGGAATGGAGCCACCTGCTGAAGAAGGCGGAGTCAACAATCCATCCTGATTGATATCCTCGCCTTCATCCATGATGAGATTTTTATTCACATCTTCATTTAGCCTATCCCCTTCGACAATCGGAGTACAAAACGTAAGCAGATTCCCATTGATATCCCAACTTTGATTGAGTTCCCAATATCCTGTCCGATAACGAGACGGCCATAAGTTCAATGAAACTGTCGCTTGCTTCACAGGGCTGCCATTGGCGTCAGTGACAAGGACAGACATGGGAAGCTTGTAAGCGGTACCATCATTGATGGATTCGAGCATGGTGCTGCGGCCAATAACCAGAGAGGCCGCCTTTCCGCTGATAATAATGGAAACCGTGTCCGAAGCATTCACATTGATAAGCTCTGCCGTGACCCTCACGCCATCCGCTCCAGGCACCAGAGATCCGGAGGTAAATACAGACGTGGCAATGCCAGCTTCATCCGAATAGGCGATTGCCGGCACTATATACTCACCACCGCCGGTGGGATTTTGGATACTAAAGAGGACCGGCGCGCCGCTGACCACCTGATTTTTGCTGTTGGTGACCTTGGCTGTCAGGGCTACAGAATTTTTAATCTGATCGGTACTCGGCGCGACCACCGAGCTTGCCGCCTGAAGATTGATTTTGCTGGCCTCGCTGGATGGCGCGGATATGGCCACCCGCATAGAATCTGAAATGGATGGGTCTGCAACCGGATAGACTTGAATTGTAGATGTTCCAGCATCGCCGGAGGTTAAAACCGCCGTTGCTTCACCATTTACCGCCGATTTTTCAACTGCTTTCTTAGTCCCGCCATCCCAGGCCCCGATCGTGGTGGCAAACACCACCTTGTCGTAATCCCCGACTGTAACTTTAACCGTGAGGTTGGTATTGGTTTTCAGACTGACGATTTCATCCGCCGGTTCAATGATCCGAAATATCTTGTTTGGATCATCAACAATATACGTTTGTGTTCCCACTGCCCCAAGCGATTCGACCTCCACAACTGCTGTTCCGGCAGTAGCGCCAGTCACAGCCACCTGAAATTCCCCGTTAATATCCGTTTTGCCGGAAGCCGGTGTAATGGTGACGGTGCCCGTGGAATCCGATGACAGGGCCAAAGTGACCGGCACATCATATGCCGGGGCGTTGCCCGCGTCGTTAACGACGATTTTGAGATTAGATGAAGGGCCGCCCACGGGGATATTGGTTTCCCCTTGAGCGGAAATGATAATATAGGAACCGGTGACCTGCATCGGGATTTGCCGGGCAGGCAGTCCTTCAACCGTTACAGTAATAGTGACAATCTGATTTCTTTTGTCACCGACACCAGAGGAAAATTTCACCACCGCCGAGCCATTTTCATCTGTCACCAGCGTCGATGCGCTAAGCTGGCCCGCGCCTGCGGAACCGTCCTCCGCCGTGGTGCTGAAAGCGACAGAGATGCCTTTAATCGGCGCTCTGTCCTTATCCAGAACGATAGCTGTGATCTCCGCGTTGTCTGAATTATCGGTCTTTACTTTATTAGTGGACGCCCCCAAGGTAAGATAAGCAGGCGTTGCAATGCCGCCATCAATGAATGTGAGCTTGATGCTTTGGGTAATTTTGTTGGATGTGGCCTTCACAACCGCATCGCCGGTTTTGGTCTCTGAGATCAGCGAAACCGTTACGCTGCCGGATTCATCCGATGTACTTGCACGAAATTCTTTTTGGCCGTTGGCAAATTTCCCGATGGTGGTGCTGAAGGCAACGGAAGTCCCCATGGAGACAGCCTTTCCGGTGGCATCCGTCAGCATCACCGTAACAGCGGTTGAACTGCTGCCGTCCGCGGGAAGGCTTTCATGGCCAAGGCTCAGCGCGATGGAGGCGGTCACGCCCGGCCCGCTGGACCCGCCGGGACTTCCGGACTCACCGCATCCCATAAACATCAATGCAAGAAAACTCACAAGCATCATGTGGAAAGTCATCTTTGCATACGCGTATCTCATGAACCAATCCTTTCAAATCAATATGTGGGGCAAAATCTTCTATTCGTTACGTCGCGTAAGAAACGCGACCTACAACAAAATCCGCATTACCGTAGGCCGGATTTCCCTACCCGGCGAAATATTCAGCATCTCCACCGGAGTCCTAATTCTCCATTTTTACAAGATCCCGCTGCTGCTCAAGCCGAACAATTTTCGGCGTGATAAAAATCAGCAGTTCCTGCTTTGCGTTTTCAATGGTTTGCTTTTTAAACAGCCAGCCAACCAGGGGGATTTCTTTTAATATGGGAAATCCGGTTTCCGTGTTTTTCATGTCGCTTCTAACCACACCGCCGATGACAATAGTTTCCCCATTGTCCACCAGCAACATGGTTTCCGCTTCATTGGTTGATGACCGGGGATAGCCCAGTGGGGTATAATCAATGATTTCATTTTTTGTTGTCTTAATTTTCATGGAAATTCTGTTATCAGGCGTAACATGGGGGGTGACACCCAGCTCAAGATTGATCTCTTCAAATTGAACCTCCACGGTTCCATCTTCAATAACCTGGTATGGAACCCGCTGCCCCTGAATAATCTTTGCTTCCTGATTGTCCAGGGTTAATATTTTCGGCGAAGAAATAATTTTTCCATCGCCCTCTTTTTCCATAGCGCGCAGTGCCGCATCGAGCACAATCGGAGTCCCCCAAGCATCCAATCTTTCAAAAGACAGCCCCATGACCCCACCACTCATTCCAGTTTCTGCTTGGTCTTGTAAAAACTCAGTTCCAGGCAGATTCATTGCCATATTATAGGAATATTGCCCATCCAGGCTGCTTTTATAAATATTCTCACCTTGGGCACCCCATTCAACTCCCAGTTCCCGGTTAAACGTATCACTGATTTCAACAATCCGTGCTTCGATAAGCACTTGCGGCGTTACCTTATCAATTTTATATAGAAATTCTCTAAATTTCTCGATCCCTTCCTTGCTGCTCGTTACGATCAGCTGATTATTGCGCGTATCCAAAGCCGCCTGAGTCCGCTCCGCGACTTTGCCCAAACCCAGAAAATCCTTGCGGCCTTCCTTACTGGTTGATTTTTTGCCGGAATAATCCTCTAAAAGCGGAAAAATATCCTTTGTGGCATCTGCATAATTGATGGGCAGATAAACAGTTTCGATGGGAATAAGCTGCTGGCTTTTTTCAATTCTTTCCATTTCCGCCTTCATTTGCTCAGCGCGGCTTTCTTCCTCTTTTTTTAATGTAGCCAAGGTGGCTATCCGGATGATGTCTCCCTTGTCTTCTTTTTCCAGGCCATTCATTTGCAATATCAGATCCAAGACCTGATCCCAGGGCACAGGCTTTTCCAAAGAAATGGTGACTTCACCTGTGACATCTTTATCCACTGCGTAATTTTTCCCGCTGACCTGCTGCAGAATCTTGAACACGTTCTTGATGTCTGTCTGGTAAAAATCAAGGGCGATTTTCTGGCCGGTATATTTTTTATTCTCTTTCATTAATTCCGCGTATCGATTCTCAGGCGTCATCTGACTTTGTTTTTGAGCCTGCATCTGAGAAAGGGCCGCCGGGTATGAAGGCGCGGCAGGGGAAGAGTGTTCGTTTAACGCATTCTGCCAGTCCGGCATTCTTGCGGCGGCCATTGGCCGGGGACTGATGGATGACGCATCAAAATAAAGGGTCAAGACATTGCCGGTCTGAACCGGACGGTAGGGAACCCCTTCGCGAAGGGAAATGATAATATCGGTTGTATTTTCGGCATCCCCGGCCTGAACCGGATCAATGCGGTCAATGGCGCTTTCAAAACGGGTGGTGATGAGGGGACGGTCCTTGCGGAAATCCGGCAGCCGGGTATTGTGCAGCCGAACCTTTATTGTCCGGTCCCCGATTTTTTGAACATCATAGGCCGCTGGATAGGTGGTCCCCAGAATGACCATGGATTTCCCGTCTTCCTGGCTGGAAAAATCGATCTTTTCAACGGTGGCGGATTTGCCTGACCCTTTGGAAGAAAAGCTCTGGGCGGCGGCCGGGTAAGGAGATACGGCTTTTCCAGGCCCAGCCCCCATCATGGGACGGGTCGCGGCGGCATCGCTCTCGGCGGTAATCTCTTCTTCATGGGTGAAGACGATTTCCAGATCATCGCCGTTTTTGATCACTTCATAGGGGAGATCAAGGGCAAGCCCGATTTCCAGGCGGACATTCTTCTGGTCCGGAGACAGCGAAGGGGTAATGCTCCGGATGGTGGGGTTGTCCGGTGTGTATTCGGGCGGCAAGGCGCCGAGGGATGTTTCCGGGAACACCAGAATCACGCCCAGGGGGTCATGCTGTTTCACTGACGTATAGCTGAGCCCGCCGGTGGATTTGATAATCACCGTATCCGCCGTTTCCGTTGCAACGGTTTCTATGCCGGTGATGGTCTTTTGACCAACTGCCAGGGTCTCTGGTTCCATGGGCGCTTCCTTGTCCGCCGGCGTGGAAACGCAGCCTGCCGCAAACATTAATAAAAGGAGCGCCAAAAACAACATGCCAAGCGACCGCCCGAATTTTCTTTTCCCTATTACATGACTACAATCATACATGTTCCGCTCTCCAGGTTATGGCTGAAGTTTCAATTCTCTCTCAAGTACGGTAATTTTTCCAAAAACATCAAGCGCTTTTTCCGAGACCATGATGCGGTCTTTCAGTATTTTGGAAACCTGACCACCTTTATTGCCAATATATGTGCCTTCGTCAACGATGTATCCCTTGCCGGAAACCTCCTGCACCAGCGCACGGGTTTTGTTTTCCGCCCGAAGCACCCCGGTCAGCTTTAACTGGGCCAGATCAATTTTTTCAAGAGGGGTCCGGGGAACGCGCCGGTTCAACTCCGCCTTGGCTTCTGCTGTAACTTCGGGTTCCGGTTTACGCAGAAACGGTTCAAATGGATCAATACGGCCTTTCCGGATATAATATTTCTCTTTGATGCCCAAAAGGGAGGCGAATTCTGTTTTAACTGCCTCATCGGACATACCGGTGGATAGTTTTTCAGACGGTGTTCCTGCACCAGGCTGGCCCGAAGGCAGAGCGGCTGGCTCGCCGGCCATTTGACCGGAAGCAACAGGCGGGGCCATTTCCGGCGCACCAGCGTCAGAAACCGAGCCCTGAATGCCTGTTGCCGTGCCGTCAGGTAGCGAAGCCACCGGAGATGGCGATGGCTCACCTGCCGTAAGAACAGCCGAAGTCTCCGCATCTGTGGTGGCGCCGACCCCGGGTGAAGCATCACCGGTTCCCTGGACTTCTGCGGCGGGGCGAACGATTTTAATACGGCTGCTGACGTACATTTTTTCCTTGGATGCGTCTGCGTTCGGAACCAATCCGATGAGACCCGCCAGCAACAATCCAGTTATGATGATACTGCAATCAATTTTAACCATAATGTATCTCATTTTTTGGTTTTTTTGGCTTTGGCTTTTTTGCCTTTGGCGTCTTCTTTTTCGGCAACAGGCACAAACTCCACAAACTTATAGGTTTCAGCCGTGCATGAAATAAAAAGATCCCCTGTTGCCGCGCCTGTGGCTTTTCCCTGCCCTTTTACCTTTACCTTGCTTTTCACTTTATTGGCTTCTGAATTCATTTCAAAGTTTTTTATATTCACAATCCGGGGCATTCCTGCCAGTTGATCAAAAAAAGCCCCCAAATCGTGATAAGAACCGGACAATTCCATGGTAATCGGCAATTCAGCGTAAAAATCCTTTAACACCTCGGCTTCGGGCTTAAACAAAAGAAATTCAAGGCCCGCATCTTTTCCCACCTGGGAAATATTGGTCAGAAGTGACGGAACCTCATTTTTTTCCGGCAGGGCCTTGGCGGCAATATTAAATTTTACCTGGGCATCTTCCAGTTTTTTCTGGTACTCGGCATACTGGTCCGCGTTTTTCTTGGTCTCTTTCAGCTTGATTTCCTGCTCGGCAATTTCTTTTTGAAGTTTAGAAATTTGCTTGTAAGTGGGCATGTACAGAAAATACACAAACCCGCCCACAATCAACGCCACCAGCAGAACGGACAACAGAATTCTCTGGAGCTTGGTGAGATCACTGATTTTTTGTATCAACGGCTCAATGGAATCCAGTGAGATACCCGGCTTTTTATTGTCAGTTTTCATTTCTCTCGTGGCCCCTTCTCCGCTTTTTTGGCGTCCTTGGCCGGGTCAGCAGCCGGCGCTTGCGCTACTATTTTTGTACATGTAATCACAAACTGTTTCATATCCACATCAAATTGATTCACCTGCGTGGAACTCACCAGAGAAACGGCCGAGAACAGCCCGGACCGCTCCAGTCGCAGCATAAACACCGCGATGGTCTCGTTGTCAAGGGACACGCCCTCCAGGGTCAAACTGCCCGTATCGGAGACCAGCCGGTTGATCTGCATGCGGCCGGGAATGACCATTTCCGTTATTTTCGCAAGCAGTATCGGGGGTTTGTCCCGGTGGGCCTTAAGCTGATTGACCACTTCAATCTGTTTGTTGAGGGTGTCTAGTTTTTTCTTTATTTCTTCGACCTGTTTGGCTTTTGCTTCATAGATGGCGACTTCTTTTTTCAGCCGGTCCAGATCTTCCGCCAGATTTTCCTTTTTCGAGCTTAAATACCCGTTAAAAAGAACCAGCAGAATAATCAGCAGAATAAAAGACAGTGAAAAAACAGATATCTGCCTGCGAACGTTCTCTTTGGTTCTGGCTGCCCGATAGGGTAGTAAGTTGATACGTATCATTTGTCATCCACTTTTCTGATTGCAAGCCCCATTGCGATAGCGGCCTGAGGTGCTATCTGTTTTATGTAAGCAGAATCCATTTGCTCACCGGTTACGGATATGTCTATGCGTTCAAATGGATTAATGGTTTTGACGTTAATCGATGATTGCAGCGCCAGCAGATCCCGGAATTCCTTGATACCGGCCGCGCCGCCGCTGAGATAGATCTGTTTGATCTGGTCTTCCGGATTGGTGGAGTAAAAAAAATCCAGCGCGCGCCGGATTTCATCGCACCAGTCGGACACACTGGCGGACGTGATGCTTCTCAATTCCTCAGCCGATATTTTCTGCGCTTTCTGGGAAAGAGCGATGGTCTCGGCTTCCACCAGGGAACAATTGGCAATGGCGGCGATTTTCTGGTGAATCTGTTTGCAGCCCAGGGACACATCCCGCATAAAAACAGAAGTGTTTCCTTTTAAAATATTAACGGATGTTTTGCTGGCACCCACATCAATAAGCGCGACATTTTCTCCTTTAATATCATAATTCAGCTCATAGATATTCTGCAGGGCGAACGCGTCGATATCGATAATACATAAATTCAGGCCGGCCGTGTCAATAAGATTGATATAATCGTTGACCATGTCTTTTTTGGCGGCCACCAGCAGAACATTCATCTGGTTCGGATTATGGTCGGCCTCTCCCAGGATTTGAAAATCCAGGTTCACATCATTAATATCAAACGGAATATACTGTTCCGCTTCAAAATTGATGGATTCGTAAAGTTGTTCCGCCGGCATATTCTGCAAGGTGATATTTTTAACAATTACCGAATAACCGCCAATGGATACCGCGACATTCCTTGATTTAAAATTATAATTCTGGAAAAGCTGACGGATGGCGGCAGCCACGCGCTGGGGGTCTTTGATAACGCCTTCTTCAATGGTGCCTGGCTCGATATCAATCAATCCGAATTTTTTCAGCGCCCATCCTTTTTTGGTTTCCGCAACCTCGGCGGCTTTGATATTGCGGGAGCCGATATCCAGCCCGACAACCTGATTTTTGGGTCCAAATAGCATAATTTTAACATCCACAATTAATAGGAATAAATTGATGACCGATGGACAACCTTTCAGACGATGCAAGGCCTCGTGCAGGTGAAGAGCCAGCGCCTGAAGAATAGCTGTGATTATAATTTATTGAAATACAAGCAGATAAAACTGAAAAGCGGCGGATAAAAAACCGACAGAAAAGGATGCCGAAGCATTCGGCTTTGAACTTCACAATGGAAAGAATGGCTTTTTGATTCAAGGCAATTACCTTATTCAGCCGCATGAGTACAGCCTTTGTTAGAATAATAAGGCCACGTAAAAAACAAAACCAAGAGGCGATCGACTGGTGAACCAAAGCGTATTGTTTTCAAAACGATGTTTATCTTTATCCTAAATTATTGTTAAGTCAAGGGATTTATAAATAAAAAATATGAGCTAAATATATCATGATGGATAGTGCATAAAAAACACCATATCTTGTGGTTCAAACCTCTCCGCATGAACAATAACGGCTCGGTGGGTATATATCAACCCACGCGGTCATCCGATTGAAGGGTCAGAAAAATATCCACGATTTGGGGATCAAACTGAATGCCCCTTCCATCGCTCATAATTTTCAGAACCTCGGTTTTGGGCATTTCTTTTCTGTATGCCCGGTTGGACATCATGGCGTCGTATGCATCCGCCACGGAAAGGATTCGGGCGAGCAGGGGGATATCTTCCCCTTTCAAGTGATCCGGATATCCCGACCCGTCCATCCATTCATGGTGGTGACGAACGATTTTCTTTTCCCGCTCCCACAGCCCGAGCTGGCCGATAATGCTTTCGCCTATCAGGGGGTGTTCTTTTATTTTTTCATATTCCGCATCCGTCAGCCGTCCTGGTTTCAGCAGGATATCATCCCGGATGCCGATTTTGCCGATATCGTGGAGTCGTCCGGCAAAATCCAGCACATCAATCTCTTCTTTTGAACACCCGTATTCTTTTGCAATCAGAATGGCCGTGTCCTTCACGCGGTTGGAATGCTCTTTGGTATAAGCGTCCCTGGCTTCCACGGCTTTGACCAGCGCGGAAAGCGTTGCAAAAAGATTTTCATAAATATTTTCATACAGGGCGAGATTTTCCACGAGGTAGGCGGCCTGCTGTACCATAAACGACAGGTAATACAGGTCTTTTTCATTAAAACGCAGGTTTTTTTTGGTTTTTGCGGCAATCAGAACCCCAAAAACCGTGTCCCGGATTTTCAGGGGAACGCCCATTAACGAGCGGGCATGATGCGCCAAGGCATGGGACGATGTGTCGGCAATAATCAGCGGGGTTTCATCAAGGGCAATGTCTTTAATCAGGGCGCTTAAACCGGCGGGGATCGTGTCCGGCCTTTCAGCGGATTCCGCATTCGCAGGGTTTTCTGGCGGCGCTTCCCGGTTGGCCCGTGTCAGGGCAAAGGGCTCGTGAAGCGAATTACTGACCGCATAAAACACCGCGCTGTCCGCCGGTGTAATGGCCGTCGCCATTTCCACAATATGCCGCATGACCTCCGAACCGGTATTTAAGGACATCAATTCAGACATGATGCGGTTTAAAACACGCAGCTCATCAACCTTATAAATCAGTTCCCGGTTTAAGGCCTCAATTTTTTTCTGGCTTTCAAGCTCTTTGTAGAGCAGAATATTTTTAATGAAAAGTTCCCGCTCCCGCAATATCCGCTGAAGGCAAAGGGTCATCTGTTCCAGGTTCACCGGTTTGACCAGAAAATCAACCACCCCGTTTTTAAGGGTGTGCAGCGTATTGTCCAGGGACGGATACCCGGTCATAATCACCACGGGTATGGCATTGTCGTGATTTCTCAGATATTCGGCAAGTTCAAGGCCGTCCATTTCCGGCATATTGATATCTGTAAAACAACAATCAATGACATTGTCACTATTTTCTATAATCCGGATGGCCTCCCTGCCATTGCCTGCCGTCAGCACCCGGTACCCGAGATCCTGAAAATGCTCAGTGGCGATTTCGAGTATGGATTCCTCGTCATCGACAAACAAAATGGTTTTTGGCGATTCCTGTTCAAACATGACGGTTTTGCGGCATCCCGAATTCTGATCTTAAAATGATATTAACCAGCCGGATTTATTAAATCTCACAATTGGCTGGAATTTGTCAAGTTTAATGACGCCCAATTTAATGACGTTCAGGCCCGGTATACTCTTGAAAACCATTACAAACAAGGGTAATGAATAAAAAAATAATTTTTAAATCCACTATTCGTAATTAACAATCACCTCTTTTCACAATCATAATGGCTTAGCCTGAAGGAGATGCCCCCATGCCAATGTCGGATGATTTTAAAAAAAGGCTGTTTCCGATATTACAGGACATCACAGCACATTTTGGAACCCCGTTTCATATCTATGATGAAGCCGGGATTATGGAAACCGGCCGCGCCCTTAAACAAGCATTTTCAGCCAGGCCTGGATTTATGGAATATTACGCCGTCAAAGCGCTGCCCAATCCCGCGATCATGGGGATTATGAAAAAAATGGGATTCGGGTTTGATTGCAGCTCGGTTGCGGAACTTGCTCTGAGCCGGAAGCTTGGCGCCACCGGCGAACAGATTGTCTTTACATCCAACAATACCACGCCAGAGGATTTTGCGGCGGCTTTTTCAAACGGCGGGGGCATCATCAATCTGGATGATATTTCCTTGATCCCGAAACTACCTAAGGTTCCTGACCTTATCTGCTTTCGCTATAATCCAGGCGCCCGCCGGACCGGCAACAACATTATCGGCAATCCGGTGGAAGCCAAATACGGGGTCAGCCACGACCAGATTATGGGCGCGTATAAAAGGATGAAGGAACTGGGGGTCTCGCGCTTCGGACTCCATACCATGCTGGCGTCCAATGAGCGCAATTATACCTATATGGTGGAAACCGCACGCATGCTGCTGGATCTGACCCTCTGGATATCCACCGAACTCGGCATCCGGTTTGAATTTATCAATATCGGGGGGGGACTCGGCATTCCCTACCGGCCCGAGGACGCGCCCCTTGATCTTTCGGCCATGGCACGGGGCATCAATGACCTGTTTGATGCGTATACCGACAAACACGGATACGCGCCGAAATTATATATGGAAAGCGGCCGGTATATGACCGGTCCGCACGGGGCGCTGGTCACCCGGGCCATCAATTATAAAGATATTTACCGGAAATATATCGGGGTGGACGCCTGCATGTCGGCCCTGATGCGGCCCGGCATTTACGGGGCATACCACCATATCGACGTATTGGGAAAAGACGCGGAAAATTTTCCGAAGGAGCGGGTGGATGTGGTGGGGTCTCTGTGTGAAAACAATGATAAATTCGCGGTGGATCGCATTCTGCCGAGAATCGACATGGGGGACATTCTGGTCATTCACGACACCGGCGCTCACGGCCATGCCATGGGGTTTAACTACAACGGCAAGCTCCGGCCCCAGGAATTGCTGCTGAGGGCAGATGGCGCGGTGGAGCGGATACGGAGAGAGGAAACCCTGTCGGATTATTTCGCCACGTTGACATTTGAAAAGGATGTGATGGCGGCTGTGTGATCAGCAAATCATGGGTTCGAGGTTTTAAGTGACTAAAGTGACTAAAGTTAATGACTTTGTATCTGTTTTTTTAAACTGAAGGAGCGAAGCGACACATCAACTTTAGGCACTTTAGCGCACTTTAGGCACTTTCAATTTCCAACTTTTTAACCTTTTAGCCGATCGACAACCCGAAATCTTCCAGATCCAGATTGTCATCCATGGAAATGATCTGGGACAGCATATCCCGCATCTCCTTGGGCACGATATCTTCGTACTGCTTAAAATTCTCCATAAATTCGGACACCAGGCGGATGGCCCGAAGTTCGTATTCACCAGCGTCTTCTGCGGATTCACGGGGATTCAGGAGCTTTGCCGGAACCGCATCCCCAGGGCAGGTTTTAGGAATTTCAAACTGAAACACCGGATCAATTTCAAAGGCCGCCTTGGCCAGTTCGCCGGAAATCGCCGCCCGTATCAACGCCCTGGAATACTCAATTTTTATCCGGTCGCATTTGAAGCTGGGTTCCCCGCTCCATCCCGTGTTGACGAGCCAGCAATGGATATCATATTTAATGATATTTTCCATCAGCCGTTTTCCATAAGCGTATGCGGGAAGCGCAATCATGGTATCGCCGAAGGCCACGCTGAACAGAACCTGGGCCTCAAACTCACCAGTGTCCGTCTGATTGAATTTTGACGTATAGGCGGATAAAAACGCATATACCGCCTGTTCCGGCGTTAACCGCGCAATGGGAGGAAGCACGCCGTAAGCGTCACAGGTCAGAAGGAAAATATTTTTAGGGTGATTGAATATGGTTTCCCGGCTGGCAATGGGAATATGGGTAAGGGGATAAACGCACCGGGTATTTTGCGTCAGATTGTCGTTGTTTAAGTCTACCCGGCGGGTCGTCATATCAAGGCTGACATTTTCCAGGATGGAACCGAATTTTCGGGTGCATTCATAAATAAATGGCTGTTTTTCCTTTTGAATATTCAAAACATGGGCATATCCGCCCCGCTCCAGATTAAACAGGCCTTTATCGCTCCAGCCATGGGCGTGGTCCCCGATCAGCCGCCTTGCGGGATCCATGGCCAGGGTGGTTTTACCGGTTTCTTCCCGGCCCATGAAAAGGGCCACATCCCCATCCGGCCCCATATTGGCCGAGCAGCGCATGCAAAACACGGATTCCGGCATCTGATAGGTGGCCAGGGTGAAAACCACCTGCCGAAGCTCGCCAGCATAACTGGACCCGCCGATCAATACCACTTTCCGGCTCAGGTTGATAATCACACATGACGATGAGCGGGTGCCGTCCACTTCCGGAATGGCTGTAAAACCGGGAATATGGATGATGGTAAACGCCGGCGTGAAAGCGTCCAGCAAATCCTTCCCCTCCACCTGGTAAAACATATTGCGGACAAACAGGCTGTGCCATGCGGTTTCGGTCACAATCCGGATGGGCATCTGATATTCATGGTCGCTGCCCACAAGGCAGTCCTGAACATAGGCTTCCTTATTGTGCATATAGGCCATCATGCGATAAAATAATGAATTGAAATGGGTCTCGGACAAGGCATTTTTTTCATCGCTCCAGAAAACCTTTTCTTCGCTGTAGGCATCTTTAACGATAAATTTGTCTTCCGGCGCCACTTCCGAATACTGTCCCGTGCGAACCACCACAGGGCCCAAATGGGCAATCTGGCCTTCCCGGTTGGTGATAATTTTTTCATAAAGCAGAGACGTGGGCAGGTTCCGGAATAGATGACTTAAATTCTTGCCGAAATATTCAAGGCTCAGGGTTTCGACCATAATATCTCCTTATCATATTTAGTAAGTGAAAATGATGACCGTGAATTATATGCTTTTGGTGGATGTCAGGGCATATATCACCAGCTTCTGCATCATTTTTTCTTTGGCTGAACCAGGTTTATCCAGATTTAACCGCTCCAGATAGGGTTTCGCCTTTTCAGGAACCGAACGGATGGTCATGGCCTTTCCCAGGCTGGAGACCTTGGACATGCCTTCGGTCATCTGGGCTTTCAGCCATTTCAAGGACTTGCCGATCACCAGCTCTTCCGGCGTAAAGTCCGTGCCAAAGGGGAACGGCTCAAAAAGGCCCTTGGCTTTAAACGGCGCGATATCGTCTTCCAGGCGCTGGGGGTAATTATTTTTGAACTGATCCGGGATCGTGTATCCGGCGGGGATTTTCCGCGCTTTTTTGGCCTGTTCCAGCAATTCCTCCTGGAAACGGGAATCCGTGATACTGAGAAGCTGAATAATATTTTCCTTGTCGGTTTTCCCTCGCAGATCCGCAATCCCGTATTCCGTAATCACGAAATCCCGCAGATGCCGAGGAATCGTGATATGCCCGTAATTATAGACGATATTGGATGCCGCAGACTTGCCGGCCCCGCGCACCCCCTTGCACATCAATATGGACCGGGCGTCCGGAAGGGCGTGGGCCTGGGACACAAAATTATACTGACCGCCGACACCGCTCACCACCTGACCGTTTTCAAGCCCGTCCGACACCACCGCCCCGGAAAGGGTCACCATCAAACAGGCGTTGACAAACCGGCCCAGCCGCCTCTGCTGGACCTTCAGTTCTTCACTGTAATAAGGATTGTTGCCGTATAGCTGATTGACATTCAGCACACTGGTCATAAAAATCCGCTGGCGCTCTTCCTCGCTCATATCGTTCAGCATCTGGTAGAGGCCCTCCGGCCCCAGAAAAAACCCGCCGTGAATCAAAATCCCGTTTTTCAGGGTTGATCCGAGGCAGTGCGCGGCCACATCGCTCATATTTCCGGCATCGGTCAAATCCGCTGGAATTTCGGTGTCGCCTGCTTTAATCATGCCGTTTGCAAACACCATCCCCTGCCTGAAAATGCCGTAGTCCGTCAGAAAATCAAAATCCTTTTGGGAAAGCTTCGGTCTGACCGCTTCGGCTTCGAGAAGAAGCTCCAGGGTTTTCGGCGTCACCTTTTCCGTGATTTTCTTTTCATTAATCAGCCGCTGGATATGGACATTATTATAGGTTTTCCGTTTCACCACCCCGCAGTTGAGCAGGTGCAGGTATCCGTCCACCAGCATTTCGGTGGATCCCGTAATACCTTCATCAAAAGGCGTGATGCCGCCGATACGGTCGATGACATTGCCGAACCTGGACAGCATTCCCGCGTCATTTAAAAATTTCCGGTATTCCGCGTTTTGGGTATGACGCATGCGCAGCCCGTAGCACAAAGCGTCACCCAGAGACCCGATGCCGATCTGAAGGGTGCCGCCATCCTTGATCAGGGTGCTGGCATGCATGCCGATCATATAATCCGGCGTTGTGATGGACATTTTAGGGGCGCCGAAAAGCCGGGTGTAATATACCGGCGCATCCACCACCGCATCAAACACCGCCGGCTTCACCACCGCATCCCCGTACATGAAGGGAAGGTTCTGGTTGACCTGGGCGATAATGGCGACTTTGCGGCCCTCGTTTTTCTCGAATTCACGCATGGCCGGCACGATATCGAGAGCCACTTCAGGATTGCAGCTCATGCTGTAGAAGATTTCGCCGCCTATTTCCTTTTTGCTCACCATCTGGGCCACCACATTCGCTCCCGCGTCAATGGAATCCCGCCAGGCGTGAGTATAGTTGGAGCTGATATAGTTCTGCTGGGTGTGGTCCACGTTGATATAGGAACCGGCCTTGGCATAAAATTCCCTGAGTTCAAAATTTTCAGGGAGCTGGTTTTTACGCAGATCCAGCATATAATCCAGTTCCACGTAGCCGCCGAACTTTCTTTCCACAAACGGCCCTAAAAATTTCTGTTCCAGGTCGCTGGCGCCTTTGGGTTTTTCAAGGGAAAGGGCGGTGATGATGGTCAAGTGAATGGACGGATCCTGCTTGGCCCGCTGATAAAGGGCGTTGGCAAGCTGATTGGGCTTGCCCAGGCCCAGCGGTATTCCGAAAACAATTTTTTTCCCCACCTTGCGGATAATATCATCCACGCATTTTTCCACATCCTGATAAAAGACGGGTGTTCTTTCTTCCATGTATTCTCCTCCGGAGACCCTGCTCGCAAAAATTAATATGATACTGACTGACTACCTGCTTAAAATTTTATGGATTGCTGGGTACAAACAAAATGGCTGTTTCATTCGGACATCGTCAGGAGAGATAACGAAATGTAAAACGATGTTTGAAACCATTAAGGGCCATTAATTGAAAAAAAGTCAACTGGATTTCTTTTTTATAATACTTAAATTATTGATTAACCCATTTAAAAAACAAAAAATTTCAAAATGCTCAGCGGTTTCCGGAAATAAATAATGCCAATAAAGGGTTAAAAATTTGATTTTATATATACAATCATATTGACAATATCATTTTATTCATTATTTTGGCAGGTTACGAAATATTTTCTAACCAGTTAAAATATAAGGTTAAAATGG